>OIEN01001510.1_pt1 | contig 10243 bp, 6 predicted proteins | sample 1581741 | NCBI WGS metagenome assembly OIEN01 (sample SAMN01760944, study PRJEB22395) | human gut metagenome | reverse complement strand
GCAGAGTGCCCGCCAGCATAAGGACGCCACCGACCTTGTCGTGGATGTGGCAGGACTTGACTGCCGCAATGCTGTCGAGAATGGGGATTTATGCGGGACTCTCCAGAAAGGAACTTCCGGCAGTTCCCTCAACTCCATTCATCCGATCCGCAACGGACTGCTTATCCGTCGTCTTACTCCGCTGGAGTGTGAAAGACTGCAGGGATTCCCGGACAGCTGGACGGATATACCCGGTGCTTCGGACAGTGCCCGTTATAAAGCCCTCGGCAACAGTGTGGCGATACCCTGCGTGGAGTTTATTATGTCGCGGATCGCCGCCGCGCTTTTATGAAGCACAGCGTTGACAACAGGGGTTAAGTCGGGGTATAATATCCCTGAAAGACGAGGTGACAGACATGGATAACAGGGAACAGCTAAGACGCATCACGGAACTGACCGAGCAGATCGCCGGACTGCCGAAGGGGTATCTTTCCAAAAAAAACATCGGCGGAAAGGTCTATTACTATCACCAGTGGTCGGAAAATGGCGTCAAGCAGAGCCGCTATCTGCACGACAGTGAGATCGCGCCGCTGGCAGATAAAATCGAAAAGCGCAAGGAACTGCAGGCGCAGCTGCGCATGCTGAGATCACAGAAAAGCAGAAGAAGTGAGGCGACAGGTATGAAATGCACCTTTATGCATAAACGAACCCCCGTGGCAGAGCTCGAGCTGGACGATGTGACCGGCTTTATACAAAAAATTGGCAGTGTCTACGCACCGGAGCATCTGCCTATCGGCATCCCTGTGCGAAACGAGATCGCCGACCGTGCGGCGTTTAACGACTGGTGGCGGGATCGCTCTATTCCGGCAAGCCGCAGCGGTGTGCGGGAAGCACTGGAATCGTTGGGGGTGGCAGACACCAAAATGCTGCTCATCCGCTGCTACGGGCTGAGCCTCTCGGATCAGTACTGGATCTGTCCGGAAGGCGCGGAGCTTCGGTGGGAGGACATCAACTTTTTCCAAAATGATTTCTCGGAGGACATCGGAGATGTGCTGTTCGGAGAAAGAAAGAAGAAGGACGCACTCAATTTCAGTTCCCCCGACAGCACATCGGACGGCAATCTGAAAAAGCGGTGGAAGATCATCGATGGGAAGCGATGCCTGATCAAGGGCGGCAGCAATCCGTTCCGGCAGCAACCGTTCAACGAGGTGATCGCCTCCGGCATCATGGAGCGGCTCGGCATTCCTCATGTATCGTATACAGTCATCTGGAGCAAGGATGCACCCTACTCGGTCTGTGAGGATTTTGTTACGGAGAATACGGAGTTGATCCCGGCGTGGAGGCTGCTGCAGGCGAAAAAGCAGAAGAACAGCACCTCCCGATACCGGCATCTATTGGAGTGCTGCGAGCTGCTCGGCATCGGGAACATTACGCCGTTTTTAGACCGGATGCTGGTGCTGGACTATATCATCGCAAACGAGGATCGCCACTTCAATAACTTTGGGGCACTGCGAAACGCGGAAACGCTGGAATGGCTCGGTATGGCTCCGATCTATGACAGCGGCTCCTCCCTTGGCTATGATAAGATGCCCGGTCAGATGCGCTCGGAAAAGGATGTGGTCTGCAAGCCCTTCAAAAACCACCACGCCGAGCAGCTGAAGCTGGTGACCGATTTTGATTGGATCGACTTTGATCGCCTCTCCGATGTAGACGAGCTGATCTCCGGCGTACTGTCTTGCGAGGAAGCTGCCGACTATATCGATGAGGGACGTATCCATGCGATCACGGAAAGTGTGCAGCGCCGGATCGGTCATCTGCAGGAGCTTGCGATGACGCAGACGCCACGGCAGCTCGATACCACCGAGGACGATGTCCGAGAGGAAGTTGCCGCGGATTACGCGCCGAAAATGGAGCTGTAATGCAAATACAGCGTAAGAGCAATGGATCAGCCGCTTTGCGAATCGCAGGGCGGCTGATCTTTTCATTCCCTTGCCTGTTGGCTGCGGACGGCATAGCCGCTTTGGTGGTATCGCTTCTGTTTTGCCATGCTTCTTCGTTGGACTTGGTGAATAGCTTTCCGCGCCTTCTTCCAGTATGCTTTGCTTGCAAAATCGAGGAAAGGAGCAGAACCGATGGAGGGAAAAAAGAACCTCTGTGCCAAATGTTGAGCTCAACATTTGGCGCATTATGTGGAGTGAAATAAAATGGTGAGTGCAACTGTAAAGCCCAAGTAGGCTGGGGATTACGGCAAAAACACTCACCATTTTATTCTTTGAAATCAGCAAAGGGAGACGAGGAAATTCATTATGCTGTCATTTTCGTTCCAGTCTTGAAAATCATCTTTCGGGAAAATATCCTTGCAGGATGCCTCTATCGCCTTGCGCTTCATTTCAGTATCAGCTCGCGCATAGATTTCCGTTGTAGCCACATCAATGTGACCGAGGAAGTCCCTGATATAAATTAGGTTGATCCCCGCATGCAACATATGCATTGCCTTGGAGTGCCGAAAGATATGTGGTGTAATCGGAAAATCAACACGAAACTGTTCAGTATCCTTTGCTTTCTGAACATACTTGCTAATAATATGTGAAACACCCCATCGGCTGAGCGGATATCCTTGCTGGTTTACGAACAAATGGTTTTCTCCATATTCCAAACCAGAAGTACCCTTATAGAAAGCAAGATATGACCTTAGTAAGGCTACAGTGCTTTTCATGATCGGTACTTGGCGGGTTTTGTTCCCCTTGCCATGCAATGTGACTACGGCTGGTTTTTCCAATCGTATATTCTTCACTTTTAGATCAACGATTTCTTGAACTCTGGCTCCAGTATCGTATAGGACAGACAGCAGCACTTTATCCCGAAATCCCATTCGAGTATCCCCGGAAGGCTGCGCCAGCAGAGTACGCATTTCGTTTTCCGTAAGGTACGCAACTATGGTTTTCGCAGTTCTTTTATAGGGGATGTTCAAAATTTTTCCGGACAGCTCCATATGCATGGGAGAGTTTTTCTGAACATACCGAAAAAACGAATGGAGGGCAACAAGCCGCTGATTGCGTGTCGCAGCACTTGCCCCACGAGAAATTTCCAACCAGTCCAAAAAATCGGCAATCAAAGTCTCATTGATGTGCTCGAACTGAAGCCGATCAGCTTTGATTGCACGCTCTTTTTCACAGAAAGCGAAAAAGAGTTTAAGCGTCACAGCGTAAGATGCAACGGTGTTCTGGCTCGCATTTTTTTGGACAGAGAGATAAGACTGAAAGAAGCGCGAAACATAATAGGCGAAGTCAGGGCTCGTCACAGTGCAGTCCCCCTCTCGGAATAATATCCTCACATTCTGTCTCCAGAACATCCATCATTTCTGGATAAATCTCAGCGGTCAGACGCAGATAATATTGCGTTGGTTTATAGTCAACATGGCCCATATATGCTGAAAGATATGGAATCAAGTTTGTGAGATCCCTGCCTTCTATAGACCATTGCCTAAGATTTTGCACCGCAAAGCCGTGTCGAAAATCATGAATCCTCGGTCCTCGCCCAGTATGAGGGATGTCTGCGAGAAGCAGGTAGTCACGGAAATGACGGTACGCTGTGTTTATCTCCATTTTAGTCATGAGCGAGTCTGGAAACAATGGCATATCCTTATCATGATACTTGTGGAGAATCTCCATATAGCAATCAAGCACCTTCTTCATTGCTGGATGGAGCGGTATTACTCTGTCACGACTATTTTTGGCGTGACGAATAATGATTGTCCCCATATCCGCATCATAATCAGCAAGAGTCAGATTGAGAGCCTCAGAAATACGGACACCGGTACTATAAAGGAAACGAAACATAGCACCATCGACAATCGGTCTCGTAGGTAAAGGATATTCGTCAACTGCTTTGAAAAATCGTATTAGCTCGTCCCTCGTGTAGATATGAGGGATGTACCTGCTTTGATGCACTTCTGTTTTGATTGTGGGAACATAGGACTGAATTCCCTTATTTCTTAGGAAAACACCAAACTTGTGCAGGACGAGTTCTTTTCGACGCCAACTGGAAGGGCGTTCATTCTTGATGTAAATGAATCCGTCTGCCATTTCTTTTTCAAGCAGCAATTCTTGGTATGCATTGTAAAACAAGTAACGGTCAAAGAGTTGCAGAACCCTTATTTGATCCTCAAATTTAAAGCCGGCTGCCTGTTGGATTGCGATGTGCTCCCGCATATATGGGGACAGAGGGCTTTTCCACTCATAATTGATCATCGTGCTGCCTCCCAACCATTTGGATCAAGAGCGCATTGCCGAAGGCCCTCAATGTCTATTTTCAAGTAGAAGGCCGTGGAGTTTATATCCCGATGGCTAAGTGCCTGGGAAATTACTGGAAGAGGCGCACCTGCATCCAGCATATTTTTCGCAAATGAACTGCGTAGGGTGTGCATACCGTGTCTTTCACCTTTGGCTATTTTAATGCCAGCTTTCATCATATACTGATCAAGAGCATAATCCAGACCAGAGGTGCTGCCCAACGAGCGGTAGGGAGGCATATGCCGGACAAACACGCAGTCACAATCCGTTTGGGGGCGACCATTGCGTAGATAATCTATAATTGCCCAACCGGTACTCTCCAACAAAGGCAACTCCAAATCCTGCTTGTTCTTTCCGGTCATTATATGGATCTTATGCCGCGTCCAGTCGATATCAGTCAGCTTCAGCCGACGAATGTCTGCCGCACGAAATCCTGTTTGGATGGTCAACAAGAGAATTGCATAATTGCGCTTTCCGGTTGGACTTGCCCTGTCAACCGCGCTCAGAAGTGCTCTCAGTTCTTCTTTGCTCCATGCGTGCGGAATCCCAGATTTTCTTGGTATTCTTAGATGGGGCAGGATAGAAGAGATGTCCTCCTCAAGAATGCCCTCCTCAGCCAAATAACGCAAATAGCTTCGCACACCGCAAAGAATGCTTCCAAAAGAATTGACGGGGATATGCTGAAACTGCGGAAGAAAAGATAATATATCTGAAGAAGAAATCATATTCGCAGTCTCAGTACAATTCTCCGTCAGATGTCGGATTAGCTGCTGAACTATTATGCTGTTTCTCTTTACGGTGCATGGTGCCAGCTTTTTCATCTTCATATGGTGGATATAGTTTTCATAGGAATCGATGAATCCTGCCGGACATTCATAGGGTGGGTTCCGCATTCTGGCTCGAAAATCTACAATTCCAGTGGCGAGGTACCAACTCAGGACTGAAAATGGCTTGATGTGTTTGCCCGCAACTGCCCCAACACATGTTGTATAAAGACTGGAAATCTGAATATTGAAATGGAGCCTGAGAAAGTCGAGCAATGTGGCATCGTCCACTTCAACAAGTGCCTTGTCTTTGACGTAGTCGTGTAGTTCTTGATAGTGGAGTGAGTATACCTTAATAGTATACTTTGACATTCGGAGATCTTTCAGAGTAGAAATGATAAAATCCGTGGCATATTTTAATTCTTCCGGCGAAATCATATATATCGCCCTCCTTTCGAAAGGCAGTATATCATATCATCATGAAGAGAATAAAATGGTGAGTGTTTTTGCCGTAATCCCCAGCCTACTTGGGCTTTACAGTTGCACTCACCATTTTATTTCACTCCACATAATGCGCCAAATGTTGAGCTCAACATTTGGCGCAAAGATTCTTGATGTCTTCCGCCATATCCTGACCTCCTTCTTGTGTAATTGCAAAGCAAGCATATATAAGTTCAGCGTAGAAAGCTATTCACGAAACCTAACAAAGAAGATGCGGTAAATGCAAGCATAATGGAAGAAGTTTTATCTGGTTGTTGCCGCCTGCACGAGCGAGCGGGTGGTGTTGACAGCTGCTTGGGCTGTATAGACTGCCGACATAATATTGGCTCTGGTAGTGGTGTCCAGACCAAATGTCCCTGCAATCCTGGGCACCTCGCCAGCGGAGAGCATCAGACCTAATCCCAGCAGAGCATTCTCGCTGAATACCATCAGCCCTGCCACCAATATGGTGGCCTGCAGGAACGCGGTAAGGCATAAGCCAATCACTTGCTTCATCCACTGGGTGAATCCATCGGTGTATCCTCTAGGGATTGAAAACATATAGAGGCTTCCAACCGCGATCTGGATGAGAAGAATGCCGCCCCTTTTTAGATTTGCGAAAAACACCTTGATCACAGCATAGGCCATCAAAATTATGCAGAAGATCAGCATGAGTGGGTTGGTGCCAATTCCCCAGTGGCCAGCAGCCGCGATCTCCGTTAAGGAAGTAGACTCCATGTTTTCCAAAATTGCCGCGCCAAGATCTCCAATGCCTGAACCGGCTCCGGTGATACCTTGTGCAAAGGTCCCTTGCAGCGCAACGGATAACGAATACAGGCGAACTGGAACAACGGTAAACAGGTTCACTGCCAGAAAACCCTTAATGGCATTTAATGCAGCCTGTTGGATATTGCCACGGCCAGAAATATATTCTATTCCGCACTCAAAACCAGAAACGACCAGACTGACGCCATACAGAGCCCAACCGAGTTGGGAGAAGAATAGGACAACGGCTTGCACCCATTCCAATTCAAAAAGTTCCGCACCCATATTGCCCATCTGGGCAAAAAATGCGCCGAGAAAGCCAACGACCTGACTGTAAAACCAATCCATAAGAGCATCCATAATGGGATTGGCTACAAAATCCCAAATAAACATTAGGCACTAACACCTCCTCTCTAAAAGGTAACCGCACCCCCTTCCTAATTAGGAGGGGGTGCGGCCTTCGATTCTTAGATGCCGATGATGCCCCAGATGTAATTGGGGGCCAGCAGTACGAAGATAAGGCAAACAAAGAGGATTGCAGGACCAGTCCATTCGAATTGTCCCCTTGTGCGGTAATCGAAGTACGACATTCCCAGCTTCACAAAGAATGCAATGGCAAGGATCATACTCAGGGCAGGAAAAACCACATTATCCACGACAGTCTTGATTTGCGTTGCAGCATCATCCCAGGTCTGTTCCACTGCACCGGCCACATCACCGCCAGCTGCAAACGCGGGGACGGTGAGTAAGATCACCATAAGGGAAATCACACAAAAGGCACATAAGTATTTTTTCAACTTCATGTTAATCACCCTTCTTTCTTAAAAATATCGAGCTGGAACCGGTGTGCCTTTCCTCCGAGCTGAAACCAGCTGAAAGGCCTTTGAACCTTTTGTTCTCCTCTGTTCTTAGATAGTTCCTCCTCAAAGTGGGAGGGCCGCCCAATTGGGCGACCCTCCTGGATGTAATGGAATTGGATCAATATCCCGTTCTGGGAAGGGGCTCGGAAGGCTTATAAACCTTGGTTACCCAACGGCTGGTTGCCATGATCCACTGTCCGTCATAGACACCGCCCACATCTGCCTGGTTAACGAACTGGGTGCCACCAGTGAGCCAAGAGACTACATTGCAATAGACTCTCGGTGCCTCCACCTGTCGGAAATTGGCGGGCACCACGCCGAAGGACACCATAAACTGGGTCACATACTCGTTGGAAGCCAAACCAAGTGCTGCAGGCGAGGCATCCAGCGTATAGTTCTGCATGGTGCTCAGGTTGTCGTACATGGTGCGCCATGTACCGCCGCTCAGGTTGGTCTGGTAGACCACCTTGTAATTTCCAGGCACATTGTAGGTGCCGGTGATGATCTTATCCAGCCGTACCGCCTGGGTAGGCAGGGTATCCCTCCAGTAGAAGGAGGTGAGGCTGGTGGTGGAGTTGTTGCCGATGCCAGAAAAGTCATAGCGAATCTGCTGCCCAGGCATGACCTCCACATATCCGGTCTTTTTAATGCTGACGTTGGTATAGAGGCTCTTATTTGTCATGGCCGTCTTAACGATCTGACCGGCAAATTCGATCTCCACCTCAATGGGAGTCTTGTCCAGGCCATAGAACTCGGCTGCCTGGGCTTCCACAACTTTGTACCGGCCCAGGGGCAGCGGCTTAGAGACTGCCACGCCATTTTTGTCCGTCTTGATGGTATCCACCAGCTTGCCGGTCCGATAGTTGTAGATCTCGAAGACGGTGTTGGGAATGGGGGTTCCGGCAGGCCAGCCGTTCATCGAGTTATAATCTGCCGAAGTTTTGGTAATCTGGATCTGTCCGGTAATGGGAGTGTTTTCCCACTCAACCTCGGTGGTCTCTCCAGACTTCACATAGACGGTTTTCTTCTGGGTGTCCGGGACATACCCCTCATTTTCCAACTCGCGCAGGGAGTAACGGCCTGCCTCCAGATCTTCGATGTAGACATAGCCCCGGTCATCACTGGTGTACTGACCGATGGGGGTGTTGCTGCTGTCATAGAGGAGGAAGGTCACCCCGTAGATCCCTTCGCCGGTAGTGCTGTCCGTCTTATGGATCAGGATACCGGACACGGCCTTATTGGTAATCTTGAGGGGTTCTGTCTTTCCGTTCTCCACCTCAAAGTAGTAGGGGGTGCTGTCCAGCTTGAAGCCATCCGCTGCCTCGACCTCCACCGCATAATAGGCACCGTCTTCCAGGGAAACGAAGACTCGACCGTTTTTGTCCGTGGTGACGGTATCGATCAGTTCGTCATCTACCTTACGGATCTCGAATGTGGTGCCAGGAATGCGCTCGGTCTGATCAGCTTCGTTGACCTTGATAATCTCAACCCCTCCGATGGGATCGTTATAAAAAGTCAAGGTCTGCGTATCTGCCGGGTTTACCACCACGGTCTGGGACTGAGTGGCCGGATCAATGGTGTAGCCATCAATAGTTTTCGTTTCCTTTACCACGATCGTGCCGGTCACACCACTGATTCGAATCTCACCATTGGCATCTGTGGTATAAAGGCCCTTGCTGGACAGGTGGCCGCTGTCAGCGTCCACATAGCCACCATCGGCGTAGGTCAGCTCAAATTCCACACCAGCCAGAGGCTTTTTAGTCACGGAATCGAGCTTTCGAATGACCAGAGTGCCCTTCGCCGCATTATAGAAGCGCAAGGTCTGTACCTCACCGGCCTTAATCTCAATGGACTTGGGAGAAGTGTCCAGCACATAGCCCTCCACTGTTTTGACCTCTCTGGCGGTCACCGTGGTGCCGGGCTCCAAATCATCAATAACAATGCGGCCATTCTCATCGGTAATGTACTCTCCATTGCTGGAGCCAACGACCGCGCCGGAACTATCTGTGACCAAGAAAGTCACGCCCGCCAGCGGCGTAGTGGTACCCTCGATATACTTTTCGATGACCAATGTGGTACTGGGCGTGTTGGTGAAGTAGAGAGTCTGCGTATCATTGGGGTTGACCTGGACGGTCTGGGTCTTCTTTGCGGGATCAATGCTGTATCCCGGAATGGTTGCGGTTTCGGTCACTACCAGGGTGCCCACTACACCGTCAATCTGGATCTTTCCGTCCTTATCGGTAAAGTAAAGACCGTTGCTGGAGATGTAGCCGTTCTCGTCCGGCACGTACTCACCGGTAGATGTGGTCACCTTAAATGTAACTCCCTCGAGAGGTTTACCAGTAAGAGAGTCCCGCTTATCGATGATCAAACTTCCGGCCTTAGAGTTCTTGATGACCACTGTCTGTGTATCGCCGTTCTCGCCGATCACCACATTGGTGGTGGGCTGATCGATCACATACCCAGACGGAGCCTTCAGTTCAGAGATTACATAGGCACCTGGGGCCAGATTCGTGATGTGAATTTCACCATTGGAGTCCGTTGTGAAGATGCCATTCTGGGTGAGAGTGGAATCTCCAATGACACCATCCAGCCCAACTTCACAGCCTGCTGCCGTAGTCACGCGGAATTCAGCACCAGGAAGAGGTTTGCCGGTGGCGCTATCGCGTTTCTGAATAGTGAGCTCGCCCTTGGGCTGGTTCTTAAAGGTAAGCGAAACAGTTCGCCCCTCCTTGATCTGGATGGTCTGGGACTGGGTGTCAATCAGGAAACCTGCCGGAGCCTTCGTTTCAGTGACGACCACGCTTTTACCGGGAGCCAAGCCCTCGATGCGGATCTCACCGTTCTCGTCCGTGCGGTAGATTCCATTATTGTCCCCGATCAAAGTGCCATCGGCATACATGACCTTAAACTCGGCGTCCTGGAGAGTCACGCTGGGATTGACAGAACAAACCTTGCGAATCAGCAGGTTGCCATCCGGCATATTCTTAAACCGGACAGTGACTACCGACTGTTCTCCGCTGTCGGCCAGATAGACGGTTTCCGAAGACTGGATGATGCTGTAGCCGTCCGCAGGGTCCACTTCCTCCAGAATATAGGTGCC
>OIEN01001507.1_pt1 | contig 10294 bp, 6 predicted proteins | sample 1581741 | NCBI WGS metagenome assembly OIEN01 (sample SAMN01760944, study PRJEB22395) | human gut metagenome | reverse complement strand
TGGCTCGAAAAGTTCCTTACGGAATATAAGGGCGCATATATCGTAATATCGCACGACCGTTATTTTCTTGACAAAGTCACCGACACGACTTTTGAAATGGAAAACAGGACGCTTCGTGAATATAAGGGCAACTATACACGCTATCTTGAGCTGAAGTCCGAGGCGAGAGAGGCTCAGCAGAGAGTGTACGACAGGACGGTAAAGGAAATAAACCGTATCGAAGGCATTGTAGAGCAACAAAAGCGGTGGGGGCAGGAGCATAACTTCATCACGGCGGCATCAAAGCAGAAGCAGGCGGACAGGCTGAAGGAAACGCTCGAAAAGCCGGAGGATCTGCCGGAGGCTATAAAGTTCACGTTCAGGGCGAAGGAAGGCGGCGCAAACGATGTGCTTATCGCAAAGGGCCTGTCGAAATCGTTTGACGGGACGGCGGTTTTCACAAATGCAGAACTTGACATAAAGAAGAACACGACAACATTTATATTAGGTGAGAACGGCTGTGGAAAGACTACGCTTCTGAAAATCCTTACAGGAGAATATCAGGCAGATAGCGGAGAGTATAAATTCGGTAACAATATACAATTTGGATATTATGATCAGGCGCAGACGGATCTTGACCCGTCAAAGACTGTGATAGACGAGGTGTGGGACAGGTATCCCGGAATGACGCAGACGCAGGTGCGCTCTGCACTGGCGCAGTTTTTGTTCAAGGGCGATGATGTGTTCAAGAATGTGGGCAAGCTCAGCGGAGGAGAAAAGGCAAGGGTGTCGCTACTTAAGCTGATGCTGAGCAAGGCGAATATGCTGCTGCTAGACGAGCCGACAAACCATCTGGACATACATTCGAGAGAGGCTCTGGAAAACGCACTGGCAAGCTACGGCGGAACGCTTCTTATCGTGTCGCACGACAGATACCTTATCAACAAGCTGGCCGACAGAATAGTGTGGCTCGGAAAGACGGGTACTGTAAACATAGACGGAAACTATGACAGGTATATCGAACTCAAGGAAGCGAAGGCACAGTCCGAGCAGGCGGTACAGGTAAAGGCGGCTGAAGGCAAGAAGAACGACTACAAGGAGCGCAAGGAGCGTGAAAGCACGCTCAGAAAACTCAGCGGTGCACTGAAGCGTTGCGAACAGGCGATAGATGAGATCGGGCTGAAAACGGCGGAGCTGGCACAGCAGATGTCACAGCCGGAGATCGCGACCGACTATGAAAAAACGAGTGCGCTTGCACAGGAAATAGAGGCGCTGAAGGAAAAAGAGGAGGCACTTACTGCCGAGTGGATGGAGCTAAGTGAACAAATCGAAGCGTTTACATGAGTTACACACAAAAATTAAGTAATATCTGGAATAATTAGCTAAAAAAATCGCCGAAAATATTTGTGCATATTCAACAAAGTTTGATTAAGCAAATTAAGGAATTAGCTAAATTAAGTTATAAGAATTTTCAATGTGGAAATCGTTTACACCAAAAATAGCACATAAGACGCCCGAAAAATCAAGATATTGTGCAGGTAAAATTCAAATTCGGCAATATGCACAAAATTTGCGTGTGAAGTTTGTAACTGTTAGACAAGCACAAAAGTGATTTGTACAGAAAATCAAAATCATTTGAGAAATGTGAAAGTTCTTTTATGAACCTTGACAGTAAGGTGATAATTTGGTATAATTACTACGTTATAGACCCTTGTGCTGTTTTGTACATTATTTCTAAATACGGCGTGTTTACAGCCAAAAACGAATAATACAATTGTGCATTTGGTACAAAAAGCAGATGAAACAATTTGCAGGGCAAACGTAGCTTACGGACTTTTTTGAGGAACGAAACTGCCTATGGAAACGATTTTAAGAGCGGAGAATATCTCCAGAAGCTTTAAAATAAACGATAATACCACTGTTGACGCTTTGAAGGATATAAATCTTGATGTTGAAAAGAACAAGCTGGTCGTGCTGAGAGGCAGATCCGGCTCGGGCAAGACCACGCTGATAAATATACTCGGAGCACTTGACCGTCCTACAGGCGGCGATGTTTACTTTGACGGGAAGAAGATAACGGGTCTTTCCGACAAGGAGATGGATAAGCTGAGAAGAAACGATATGTCGTTTGTTTTCCAGTCTGTAGCGCTTATACCGACAATGACGGCGTATGAGAACGTTGAGTTTGCGATGCGGCTTGTGGGTATGCCTTATGCGGAACGTGTAAAGCGGGCGAAGGAATGCCTTGTAAGAGTGGGGCTTGAAAAGCGTATGCACCACAGACCCGGAGAGCTTTCGGGCGGTGAGCAGCAGAGAGTGGCGATAGCGAGGGCGATCTCGCACAAGCCGAAGCTGATATTTGCGGATGAGCCTACTGCGGCGCTTGATATGCCTACGGGACTTGCGGTTATGAATCTGTTTAAAGAGCTTGTACATACGGACGGGCTTACAATAGTGATGACAACGCACGACACTGCGATGATGGAGCAGTGCGACGTGGTTTATACACTTGATGACGGACGCATTACAGACGTCAGAAAGCAGGTGGAGTGATGCCTCATAGAATGATGCTTGCACCGCCCGAAAATGTGATGGTGCAATGTGAGAACCTTGTCAAGATATATAAGACGACCGATGTTGAGGTTATGGCTTTACAGGGACTTGATCTCACGGTTGAGCGTGGAGAACTGATGGGTATCGTCGGTGCGAGCGGAAGCGGTAAATCAACGCTTCTGAATATGCTCGGTGCGCTCGATAAGCCGTCGGCGGGAAGTCTTTACGTTGACGGTAAGGATCTTCTTAAATTTGATGAAAAGGATCTTATAAAATATAAGAGAGAAACGGTCGGTTTCGTGTGGCAGAACAACGCCAGAAACCTTATACCGTATCTTACGGCGATACAGAACGTTGAAATGCCGCTTTTACTTTCGGGACACAAGAACCGAAGGGAGAGAGCGGAGGAACTGCTCGACATGGTAGGACTTTCAGCGAGAAAGAACTCGGTACTCGGTCAGCTTTCGGGCGGTGAGCAACAACGAGTGGCTATCGCCATAGCGCTTTCAAACAATCCCAGCCTGCTCCTTGCGGACGAACCTACGGGTGCGGTCGATACCAAGACGGCGGCGATGGTGCTTGATGTTTTCAAGCAGCTAAACCGTCAGACAGGCGTTACCATTATAATAGTAACACACGATACAAATCTGTCGAAGTCGATTGACCGTGTTGTTGCTATCCGTGACGGCCGTACATCGAGCGAGATGCTGAGAAGAAAAACCGAGATCCTCTCATTCGGGGAACTCGAAAAGATGAGCGAGCAGCAAAGGGCGGAGCATGAAAAGCTCATGCAGCAAAGCGGCTCGGATCAAGAGGAGCTTGTTGTTCTTGACAGGGCAGGCAGACTCCAGATACCAAAAGAATATCTCGAGGCTCTGGGTATAAGGGGCGGAGATAAAGTGCGTGTTGAGCTTGAGGACGGAAAAATTTCCGTTTACAACTCAGAGTACAATATGCACGGATAAATTCCTTAACTCGTCGAAATTAGCATATTTTCGATTGAACATAAACGACAACTATCAGAAAGGTGGATTATTACTGTGGCAACAAAAGTCAGCAGGATGAAAAGAACATTAGCGGGTATATTGTCATGTGCGACACTCGTATCCTCATTGTCACTTACATCAACCGCAGTCAGTGCAGAAGCGACAACAGATACTTCTGCCGGACAATCCGAGGAAAGCACAACCGATAGCTCAGTGAGCGGAATCACAATCACCGGTATGGAGGGCAAGTACAGCACTTATTACAACAGTCATAAGGACGCCGCAAAGCCCAAGAAGGAAATCACTATCTATGCTACCGACTACAAGGAAGGTACGATAGACGGCACATCCTTCGTCAACAACGTATCGGAGATGACAGCCGAGCAGGCTGCAGCCATAATGCCTGCACTTGAGGAGATCACTCAAAAATCAGGCGACGGCTACAACGGAATCAAGGCATTCCTCGCAGAAGATACCGATCTCAAGACAGATCACTACTCAACGATAAAGTGGAAGAGCGACAAGCTCACACTTAAATACGAGTTCAATGTTGAGGAAACGGGTCTTTACAATCTTGAGGCTATCTATTATCCTATCGAGGGCAATGAATCAAAGAATACCGTTCTTGATATAGGTCTTAAGATAGACGGCGAATATCCTTTCACAGCGGCACAGGACATCACGCTCGACCGTTACTGGAAGGACGAGGGAGAGATAACCCGTGACAGCAAGGACAACGATCTTCGTCCCGGACAGGTAACCTATGATTGCTGGATAAAGTATCCTATCAAGGACAAGGAAGGTCTTTACAACGAGCCTTACTATTTCTATCTTGAAAAAGGCAAGCACACAATGACACTTGAGGGTATCAGAACCTACGGTGTTTTCCATTCGTTTACGTTCAAGAACTACGATGAACTTGTAAGTTACGATTCAATCAAGCCCACAGATGATCAGCTTCAGAACACTCCCGCACTTTCTTCAAAGAACGAGGAGCTGGGAACGAACACCATCTTCCTTCAGGCTGAGGAGTCTGAATACAAGACAGCATCGACATTATATGCTACTTACGACAGAACGACCTACATGACAAATCCCAACCACCCGACCAAGCAGCGTTACAATACTATCGGTCAGGCAACGTGGAATAAGGCAACGCAGGCAATCACCTATAAGTTCAAGGTTGAAAACGACGGTTATTACCGCTTCAACTTCAAGGCAAGACAGAATCAGATGAGAGGCTTCTTCTCAAACAGAAGAATCTACATTGACGGAAAGGTTCCATGTAAGGAACTTGACGATGTTAAGTTCATCTATTCTCCGGACTGGTACAACCTCACTCCCCAGGATGAGAACGGCAACGATATTTACGTTTATCTGACGGCGGGCGAGGAGCATGAACTTACGCTTGAAGCTATACCCGGTTCAATCGGCGAGGTTATGCAGAGACTTGACGACCTTGTACTTGAACTTAACCAGTACTACAGAAGAATACTTATGATAACGGGTCCCGACCCCGATGAATACAAGGATTACTTCGTAGAAAGGAAGATACCCGGTATTCAGGACGCATTCAGGAGAATAGTTGATTCTCTGCGTGCGGAGAAGGCAAGCATCGAGAGCCTTACAAAGAAGGGCTCTGAGGCAGCGGCACTTGAAACAATGTGTATCTACCTTGAAAGATGTATAAAGAGCCCTGAGGATATTCCGATAATGGCAAGCAGTATCAAGGACAGCATCTCGTCTATATCGGCGTGGATGCGTGACTACCGTGGTCAGCCCCTTGAGCTTGACTACATAGAGGTGGCAACCTGCCACGAGGATTTTGCGTCACCGTACGGCAACTTCTTCGGTGAACTTGCATTCGGCTTCAACGCATTTATCGGTTCGTTCTTCGAGGATTATACGAACCTTTCGGATTCAAGCGCAACATCGCTCGACGTATGGGTATCACTTGCCCGTGACCAGGCAACCGTTGTAAAGAACCTTGTTGACAACAAGTTCAACTCGAATCCCGACTATAACGGAACACAGGCTTCAGTCAACCTTGTACAAGGCTCTGTACTTGAAGCAACGCTCGCAGGCAAGGGTCCTGAAATCGCACTGTTCATCGGCGGCGACTTCCCGATACAGCTTGCCGCAAGAGGACTGCTCGTTGATATGACGCAGTTCAAGGATTATGAGACGGTAACAAAGAGATTTGCGAAGGACGCAATGACACTGTACGAATATAACGACGGTGTATCGACAGGCGTTTACGGTCTCCCCGTTTCACAGACATTCCCGATGCTGTTCTACAGAACAGACGTACTTGAGGAGCTTGGATATGAGAATCCTCCCGAAACATGGGATCAGCTCACAGATATGCTCCCGACATTACAGAGAAAGTACCTTGACGTAGGTCTTATACTTCCTCAGAACGTTTCATCGAACACGTTCGACTCAGGTAACACATTCATAATGCTGATGCTCCAGACAGGTCAGGACATCTACAACGAGGATCTTTACACAACGGACTTCAACAGCATGAAGACTACCGACATAAAGAACGTAAACCTCACGAACTTCATGACTCAGGATTCAATCAGAGTATTTGAGCAGTGGACAAAGTTCTACACGGTATTCAGTTTTGATCAGACATTCGACGCATTCTCACGTTTCAGAACAGGTGAGATGCCCCTCGTTGTTCAGCCTTATACGTTCTACAACCAGCTGTCAGTTGCAGCACCCGAAATCAAGGGTCTGTGGGACTTCACACTGGTACCTGGAACAAAGCAGGCAGACGGAACAATAAATCACGCTGCAAACTCAGCAGGCAGCGGTGCGGTAATATTCAACAAGGTTTCAAATCAGGCTGCAGCCTGGGATTTCGTAAAGTGGTTCACAAGTACGGATATTCAGGTTGACTATGGTAAGCAGATCGAAGCTCTTATGGGTCCCATGGGACGTTTCGATACAGCAAACGTAGAAGCTCTTGAACAGCTCCCCTGGTCAACTGCCGAGTATGAGAAGATCTCATCACAGCAGAGCTACCTCAAGGAAGTACCGATCATTCCCGCATCCTATGCAGTAACAAGACACATCAACAACGCATTCAGAATGGTTGTTAACGATGCAGGTAACCCCAGATACACGCTTATGAGCTACAACGATCAGATTAAGTCTGAGATCGTAAGAAAGTATCAGGAATTATCGTCCGTCAAAAAATGATCTTGAAAAGCGGTGAGGGCTTTTCGCCCTCACAGGCTTTGCTGAATTATAGAGGAGGTTATCGGTTTGTTTAACAGAGAAAAGCCGCAGTATATTGAAGACAGCAAGTTCAGATATACACTGCGTGAGATGAAGAAGAACGCAAGCGTATATATACTTCTTGCGCCCTACTTCATACTCTTTACGATCTTTACGATCATACCGGTGTTGCTTTCGTTGCCTATGGGCTTTACGAACTTCAACATGGTACAGTTCCCCCAGTTTGTGGGACTGAGCAATTTCTATTCGCTGATACTTGAGGACGAGGTCTTCTTAAAGGCGATACAGAATACGCTCGTATTCGCAATTATAACAGGTCCGTTAAGCTATATCATGTGCTTTATACTGGCATGGCTTATCAACGAAATGCCCAGAGCATTAAAGACAATGTTCACATTTATCTTCTATGCGCCGACTCTGGCAGGTAACATCTATACCACATGGCAGCTCATATTCTCGGGCGATACATACGGTATAGCAAACTCATATCTGCTTGACCTCGGTATCATAAACAGTGCACGTCAGTGGCTGACAGACGCAAACTACATCATGGGTGTTGTAATTGTCGTTCAGCTGTGGATGTCGCTGGGTGCCGGATTCCTTGCGCTTCGTGCAGGTCTTCAGGGTATACCGAAGGACAGATACGAGGCGGGTGCTATCGAAGGCATCAAGAACCGTACACAGCAGTTACTGCTCGTTACGGTGCCTGCAATGGGCCCCCAGCTGCTGTTCGCAGCGGTTATGCAGATCACCGCTTCCTTCACAGCCGGTGATGTAGGTCGTTTCCTTACCGCATTCCCTTCAACAGACTATGCGGCACACACGATCATGACACACGCTTATGACTACGGTTCAATACGTTATGAGATGGGTTACTCATCGGCTATATGCTTCGTATTGTTCGCAGTAATGCTGCTTGCCAACTGGGGTATCAAGAAGGTACTCGGCAAGTACCTTGACTGATCGGAGGATCTCACATTATGAATTTCTCTCTAAGAAAGGAAGGCAGTTATGAAAATAACTAAGAGGAGAAGAAAAAGATATGGCGGTTCTCTGGGCGGCGACATTTTCATATTTGTAGTGCTCGCTCTGCTGGGTCTGTTCATGATCTTCCCCATTTATCTTTCTGTTATACAGTCACTGAAGCCTGTTGAGGAGCTGTTCCTCTTCCCGCCCAGACTATATGTACAGAACATCACGGATCAGAACTTTGCTGATCTGCTTGCTACGGCATCCAACATGTGGGTACCGTTCTCAAGATACATTTTCAACTCTGTATTTGTAGCTGTAGTAGTTACAGTTGCACAGCTTTTATTCTCGTCATCGGCGGCATATGCGCTTTCAAAGGTTGCATTCCCCGGTGCGAAGGCGCTCAACAAGATAATCGAGGTTGCCCTTCTGTTCACATCTACCGTACTTTACATCATGCAGTACATGGTAATGGCTACACTTGGTATGATCGATACATACTTTGCAATCATTCTGCCGTACATCGCAACGCCTATGGGACTGTTCCTTATGCGTCAGTTCATGGGACAGCTGCCCGACAGTATGATAGAGGCCGCAAAGCTGGACGGCGCAAGCCACATCAGAATCTGCTGGCAGATAGTAATGCCCAACGTTAAACCCGCTTGGCTGACACTTCTGATATTCGCTTTCCAGGGCGCATGGCAGATCACAGGTTATTCATTCATTTATAATGAGGCATTAAAACCCATTCCGACCGTTATGCAGCAGATAAGTGCCGCCGGTATTGCCCGTGCGGGCGTTGCGGCAGTTGTTATCACGATGCTGCCGCCTATCATAGTATTCATTTTCTGCCAGAGCAGCGTTATGGAAACTATGGCTACCAGCGGTCTTAAAGACTGATTTACTATTAGATTATACAGAAAGGATGATTTTAGTGCCAAACATGAAGAAAATCGCTACGGCAACCGTATCGGCCATAATGGCGGTTTCCATGCTGTGCAGTTCAGCGTTTGCCGATCAGCCGTACGAAGGTTACAGCTACGACTGGTGGGGCGATCCTGTTCCTTCACAGACCGGATACGTTGTAGACCGTGTAGTTACAGGTCTTGATTTCGGCTCCGGCACAAGATATAACACCGACGCTCAGCTGAAAGCGATTTCAGAGCAGACGGGCAGTGAGGTAACAAAGGATGTTGAGATCGGCGAGCTTAAAGAGCCTCAGGATCTTTTCATCGACCGTAAAACACAGAGTCTTTATATAGTAGACTCCGGTAATCACCGCATACTTGTTACAGACGTAACTTATTCAAGAGCATTTACTGTAATGGATTATTTCTATAATCCCAAGACAGATAAATACGAAACACTGAAGAATCCGCACGGAATTTTCGTAAGACACGTTGAGGACGCTGCAAACGAAAACGAGTCCACAATGATATACATTGCGGACTACGACAACAGCCGTGTAATCGGTGTTTATGCAGACGGAACGGTATTCCAGATATTCGAAAGACCTTCCGCTGAATTCTATGACGCAGATGTTACATTCCTTCCCAACAAGGTCGTAGTTGACGTTGCGGGCAACGTTTATGTAAACATCAAGTCAATCACAGACGGTGCGGTAATGTTCGCACCCGACGGTTCATTCAGTAACTTCTTCGGTGCAAACCGAGTTGAGCAGACAGCACAGGCTATCGCCAACAAGTTCTGGAGAACAATCCTCTCCCGTGAGGCAGCCGCATCATTCATTCAGGCGGTTCCGATGGAGTTCGATAACTTCGATATAGACGATGAGGGCTTTATTTACACCGTAACAGGTTCAAAGAGTGCCACAACGGATATATTCAAGAAGATGAACCCTGCAGGTGAGAACATCCTTATCAACCTCGGTTATTCGGATTACACCTACGGCGATATGGCTTCGTACTATTATAAGAACCAGACATACGGCTCACAGATTACAGACGTTGACGTTGATGAGGACGGAACGATAAGACTCCTTGACTTTGCAAACGGACGTATCTTTGAGTATACAAACGAATGCGACCTGCTGTTCATCTACGGCGGCAAGGGCAACCAGAAGGGTCTGTTCACAAACGTAACTGCTGTCGAAGCGTACAACAGCGTTGTATATGTACTTGACAGCCGTAAGAACTCTATAACAACATTCAAGCGTACAGAGTTCGGTAACATCGTACACGAGGCGATGGGTCTTTACAACCTCGGTAAGTACGAGGAGGCGAGCGGTCCGTGGCAGGAAGTCCTTATCCGTGACAGCAACTACTGGTTCGCTTATATCGGTCTTGGTAACTCGGAGCTTTCTCAGGGTAACTACGAGCAGGCAATGAAATACTTCTACCGTAACAGCAGATCCGGATATAACAGAGCGTTCAAACAGTACAGAATGCAGTTTATCAGAGATAACTTCAATATATTCATGATAATCGTGCTTGTAATAATAGTAGCGCTTGTTGTTCTCAGCAAGGTAAGAAAACGTATTAAGGCTAAGAAAGCGGGAGGTAAATAAAAATGAGATTTGATTTAGATATGCCCGCTTG
>OIEN01001506.1_pt1 | contig 10298 bp, 9 predicted proteins | sample 1581741 | NCBI WGS metagenome assembly OIEN01 (sample SAMN01760944, study PRJEB22395) | human gut metagenome | reverse complement strand
AATTAAACAGGCAGTTTTATTTAATATCACTCAAATTATAGCAAATGTAGTTGCTTGGTTTATTGTAGCACCTACTTTAGATATAGTAATATATATGGAGCCTGCTAACAAGGTTTACCTTCAAGGTGCTATAGGCGGTATTTCTAATATGATTACAATAGGAATATTAGGTACTTTATTATTATCAACTTACTCTAAAACTAAGATAAAAACGGGTAGCTTAAGAGTAGAAGAATAGGAAGAAAGGAGAAATCATGAAAAAAGAATACATACAATCGTTTTTACAGGAGTATAAGATATTAATAAAGCAAGAAAAAGGTAATGAGGAAGACATAAAAAAAGAGATTAATGAGTTGTGTGATATATTACTGAATTTGAAATTTCATATGCAAAGATTTACTGACTTTTATGATAATAAGAAATTAGGTAATATAGATGTTCCTAAAAAGTATAAATATGAATTGCTAAGGCCAATTACTGATAGAGAAATGACTTGTTATAGACTTTGTCTAAATAATTTACAACGAGATGATATACATGGTGCATATCATGAACTATTAGATATGTTTTATGACTATGGTAAGTGCGAATATAAAAGATATATTAGTATAAGTGAAACATGTATTTTTGCTGATGCAGTAGAACAATTTAAAGAATATTTTGCTGGACCAAGTAAGGAAACTGATTGGGGAGAAGTACCAGTTTGGAATTGTGATGATGAAATAGAACAGTAATATAAAATAATTAAAGTAGCCTAAACTGATTGCTCGGTTTAGGCACATTTATTTGACTATTTGACTATTTTATAGTATTATATACTTGTTGAATAGTAAATTGAAGATAGGAGTTTTAATATATGTTATGTTCAATGTGTAAGAAAAACACAGCAGTAATATTTATAAATAAACAAGGCGCAGATGGAAAGGCTGAAGTTGAAGGTTTATGTTACGAATGTGCTAAAAAGAAGGGAATAAATCCAATAGATACAATGGTGAAACAAGCTAATCTATCGGATAAAGATATACAAGATTTATCTAATAAATTAGATACGATGTTTAAGAATTTATCAGACAACATGGCTGATATAGATGAAGATGAACTTTCAGAAATGATTAATGGAGAAAGTGAAATAGAGGGTGCTCAAGGAGTTCCTCTTGGTTCAATTTTTTCTGGATTGTTTGGAATAAAACAAAATGGAGATGAGTCATCAAATTATTCGTCTGGTGGAACTCAAAAGGTTAAGGAGAAGACTAAGCCAAATAAAAAGAGAAAAGCATTAGACACTTATGGAACCAATTTAACAGTTAAAGCTAAGAATAATCAAATTGATAGAGTTATTGGAAGAGATAAAGAAATTGAAAGAATGATACAAATTTTAAATAGACGTTCTAAAAATAACCCATGTTTAATTGGTGAGCCGGGTGTTGGAAAAACAGCTATTGCTCAAGGCTTAGCTCTTAGAATTGCAAGCGGAAGTGTACCTGCTAAACTTTTAAACAAAGAAGTTTATCTATTAGACATGACAGCTGTAATTGCTGGAACACAGTTTAGAGGCCAATTTGAGGCTAGAATGAAGGCTATAATAGATGAATGTAAAAATGATGGAAATATTATTTTAGTAATTGATGAAATTCATAACATTATAGGAGCCGGAGATGCAGAGCATTCAATGAATGCAGCAAATATTTTGAAACCATCACTTGCAAATGGTGAACTACAAATGATTGGAACAACCACGTTAAAAGAGTACAGAAAATATATTGAAAAAGATACTGCTTTGGAGAGAAGATTCCAACCAATAATCGTAGAAGAACCATCTGTTGAAGATGCAATTTCAATATTGCAAGGAATTAAGCAATATTATGAAGACTATCACCATGTAAGAATTTCTAATGATATAGTTAGACAGATTGTAAATATGTCTGAAAAATATATTCATGATAGATTTTTACCAGACAAGGCAATCGATATATTAGATGAAGCGTGCTCAAAGATAAATTTAAATGATAAAGACTTATATGACTTAGAAGTATTGAACAATCAATTAAAAGAGGTTCAAGCTAAAAAGGAAGAAGCTGCACAAGCCGATTCTACAGAAGATTATCAAAAGGCAGCAGAGCTTAAAACACAAGAGTGCTCATTACTGGAGCAGATTGATAATCTGAAAAAGAGAATGCAACCTAAAGATTTAACAACACAAGACATTGCAAATGTAATAGAAAGCTGGACGAAGATTCCAGTAAACAAAATTACAGAAGAAGAAACAAAGAAATTGTTGAATCTAGAAGATAATCTGCATAAGAGAATAATAGGACAAAACGAGGCTGTTGAAGCAGTTTCAAGAGCAATAAGAAGAAATAGAGTAGGCTTAAAGAGCACAAAAAGACCACCATCATTCATATTTGTTGGACCAACTGGTGTTGGAAAAACTGAACTTGCAAAAGCATTAGCGTATGAGATGTTTGGAAGTGAAAAATCTATAATTCGTTTCGATATGTCTGAATACATGGAAAGCAACTCAACAGCAAAATTGATTGGTGCGCCTCCAGGATATGTAGGATATGATGACGCAGGACAACTAACTGAAAGAGTAAAGAGAAATCCTTATTCAATAATATTGTTAGACGAAATTGAAAAGGCGCATAATGACGTATTTAATATATTATTGCAAGTGCTAGATGATGGTAGATTAACAGATGCACAAGGAAACACAGTAAGTTTCGAAAATACAATAATAATAATGACATCAAATGCAGGTTCAAACTTAAACACAAATTCAATTGGATTTGGAGGAACATCAGAAGCTTCAAAAAACAGAATGCTTGGAGCATTAAAAGATTTATTCAGACCGGAATTCTTGAATAGGGTAGATGAAATTGTAGCATTCGATTCACTAACAAGTGAACAACTTCTACAAATAGTAGATTTGATGGTATCTGATACTCAAAAAGTGTTAAATGACAGAAACATTGGATTAATACTTACAGATGAAGCAAAAAAATATGTATTAACAAAAGGAACAGATTTAAAATATGGTGCAAGACCTTTAAGACGTGCAATACAAAGATATGTTGAAGATGAACTATCTGATATGATATTAAAATCTGAACTAACAAATGGTAAAAAAGTATTGGTTGATTACAATAAAGAGCAAGATAAATTAGTATTCAACATACAATAATCTAAAAATAAAAAAGTTGGAGGTAAAAAAGTGTTTAAACATGTACCAAATATTCTAACAATGTGTAGATTCGTATTAATACCATTCATATTCGGCTCAATAGTAAACAATCAGTATGTAGCAGCATTCGTATTCTTAACACTTTCTGGAATTACCGATGTACTAGACGGCTTTATTGCAAGAAAATTTAATTTTATAACTAACTTTGGAAAATTAATAGATCCACTAGCCGACAAGGCAACACAAATTTCTACACTTATAGCATTGCTATTTGCAGGAATAATCCCAGATTGGATATTAATAGTGGTGTTTATTAAAGAAACAATAATGATAGCAGGAGCATCTTTCTTATATGGGAAAAAACTTGTAGTATCAAGCAGATGGTATGGAAAGCTTGCGACAGTAATGTTCTATGTGGCAATAGTAGCTTCATTAATTACAAATAACTTTAATTTTGCATTCCACATAGACATTTACATATACTATGTAGCACTTGCGTTAACAATATTTGCTTTGATAATGTATTTCAAAGAATTCTATCAAAAAGGATATGTAAATAAGAAAGAATTAAGCACTGCAGATAAGAAAGTTATAGAAAAATAATAGTAAAAATCGTGTTTTAATAAATAGAACACGATTTTAAAATTTTGATAGATAAAAATAAACGAATGAAAGATGTTAATTTATAAGCTCTCAACATGTCGCTCTTGGTCGGAGCTCCTTCGGACTCCTCAAAGGGCGAGCTTCCAGTTTCGATTTATAAATTAACATCTTTCACTCATTATATAATTATTCAAAATTTTCTATATACGAATTTAAATTTTCTTTCCCATAAAGAATTACACCATTTTCCAGCTCTTTTCTATCATCATTCGATAAATATTTTATCGCGATTTCAGTAGTTTCATGTAATTCATAGGTCCCATCGTCTTTTATTCTATAAATTTCAACGAATCCATCCGAACTCGATTTCACTAAAAAATGTTCACCACAATTTCCTGAAAAATTTTTGTACAATTCTACGTCAGTATTTGAAAAATCTTTAATTTCCCAATCACTATAAAGCTTTAAAAATTCGGATTTTGTAATATTGGCCATTTCTGCACTTATATTTTCTTTCTCTTTTAAAGTGTGCCCACATCCATCATAATGTTTAAGAAAAGTTAAAATTGCATTTGGAGAAAGTTTTACTTCATCATAACTTGTTGGAACGGTTGTATATGGAGATGTAGTTTGAAAATTTTCAATAGTTTCATTTGCAGAACCAATATTTTGAACGGATTTTAAATTATAAATTATAATAGCAAAAGTAGTTACAATGCTTGCAATTATAATAAGTATTAAAGCGATAATAAATTTTTTATTCATATTAAATTCCTTCCTTTTTCCTAGTATTTCCATAAATTACTTATGTATACAGCAAAAAGAAAATTTAATAAATAATGCTTTTAAGACACTTTGGAAGAACGAGTGTAAGGTTTTATTTCATCAGTTAAACCAATCAAATAATCAATACTAGTATTATAAAAATCCGCAAGTATAATAAGAGAATCAATTGGAATATTAATTTTACCTAATTCATATTTGCTATAATTAGTTTGTGAAATATTTAAAATTTTTGCTACATCTTCTTGTTTTAAATCGTGATCCTCCCTTAAATCTTTAAGTCTTAACATTATAAAACCTCCTGAAATTTTATTAAATAACATTTTATAATAGTTAATATTTGACTATTGACATATAGTTATAATTTGACTATAATAAAAATAGTTATATTATAACTAAAACCAAAGAAAGAGAGCGTAATAAATGAATAGGGATAATGGGATAACATTAGTTGCGTTAGTAGTCACAATAATTGTAATACTTATAATTGCTGGTATAAGTATTAATTCTGTTATAGGTGATAATGGATTAATCACGAAAGCTAAAGAAGCAAGAAAAAATTGGGAAGATATGCAAATTTCCGAAAAAGAAGAAAGAAAAAAATTGGAAAATGAACTCATGAATAATAAAACCAATGAAAATTTAGAGGATGATAAAATAGAGATTAGAAATTATAGTAATACAACTGTATTAACTAATAGCAAAATAAACATGGATTGGAAAACTATAGTTGAAGTTGCTAATATAATTGCCACAGATGAAAATATAACAAGTGATACATCACAGGTAAAATTAAAAGTAAAAGGTAAATATATAACGTTAACAGTTGGGGATTATACATCTTTAAAATATGATGGAGTAGATAAAAAAGTAAGATTAATAGGTTTTAATCATGATGATTTGGCTAATGGAAAAGGAAAAGCTGGTATGACATTTGAGTTTATAACAACACTTGGAACTGATTTCCTAGATTCTGCTAATAATATTGAAAGTAATGGATGGGAGAATTGGGAGCTAAGAGCAAAAATGCCACAGTATTTATCTAAGATAGAAGAAACAGTAAGAAATAATATTAAACCTATAACAAAGAAATATGGAGTTGGTATTGACGCTGCTTCTGGTATATATTCTTGTACAGATTCGTTATGGTTACTTGGCTGGAGAGAGGTGCATATTGAAACAGAGTGTGATAACGACTTTGGAGATGATGGAAAATTATACAGATATTATAGTGTGAATAAAGAAGTGGGAACAAATACAAGTGAAACATATGCAAGATTTACACAATATGATAAAGCTAATGATAAATCTTTAGGGGATTTACCTAATAGTGGAGATCAATGGGAACATGTATGTGTATGGCTACGCTCAGTAGGAGGACCATATAAATGGAGTCATACTGCAATAGAATACACAGAAGGAAGATGGAGAACAAATAATAACTGTTATGGAACATCACAGTTTTCAGTTGCACCAGCATTTTGTATAGGTGCAAAATAATGTACATAAAAGATGTAAGCACAATAACATAATTAAGTGAAGAAGAAATAGAAAATTAAAAAAATAAATGATTAGAAGTAAAAGCACAATTGTTGTTACTTCTATTTTTCTATTTATATTGTAAAAAGCTAAAATTTAATATGCCTATCAACCTTGATTTTCTTAATGATTTAAAGTATAATTTTCTATAGAGTTACAATGTTTGAAAGGAAATAGTATGAATTCAAGAAAATTAATGTATATAGCAATAGTTGCAATGTGTATTATATCTATAATATTAGTTGTCTATCTACAAAGTGGCAAACAGCCGAGTAATGGTAACACAGCGAATAATGGAAAAACAGAAAAATCACAGGAAACATTAAAAAAAGAATTTGACCAAATGTTTAATAATGTTGTTGAGTTGAATGATTATGATACTAGTAGTATTAAAAAGATAGATAGTAGTAAAAACATTGTATATACAGCATATAGTAGCGAAGCAAGAAAAGATAATAAGTATGAATTAGATATAGATATTCCTGTAATTAATATAGACAATAAAGTGGCATCAGATTTTAATAGCCTAACCCAAGAGCTTTTTGCAAATAAGACGTCTGATGTTATAGATAATGCGAAGGCTTATACAATTTATAGTATCTCATATACTGGATATGTTAATGGTGATATTTTGTCTGTTATAATTAAGTCAACATTAAAAGAAGGCTCTAATGCACAGAGAACTATTGTTGAAACTTATAATTATAATTTGAAAACAGAAAAGAAAGTAAGCATTTATGATGCATTGAACGAGAAAAATATTACGCAAGATGCATTAAATTCTAAGGTAAACAATGTAATAACAAATGCAATAAAAGATGCAAATAAGATACAACTTACAGGATATGAGACATACAATAGAGATATAAATAGTGATATTTATAATATAGAAAACATAGAATCTTTCTTCTTGGGAGAAGACGGAAGTTTGTATGTGATATTCCCATATGGAAACAATAATTTTACTTCCGAAATGGATATTGTAAAATTTTAAAAAACTATAGAAAAGAGCAATTTGAATATGGCAAAAAATATATTGATAACCGAAAAGCCTTCTGTGGCAACGGAATTTGCAAAAGTGTTAAATATAAATACTTCTAGAAAAGATGGCTATTTGGAAGCAGATAATTGGATAATAACATGGTGTGTTGGTCATTTGGTAACGATGTCATATCCGGAAAAATATGATGAAAAGCTAAAATTCTGGAGATTGGACACGCTTCCTTTTATTCCAGAAGAGTATAAATACGAGGTAATTCCAAGTGTACAGAAGCAGTTTAATACGATTCAATCACTACTTACAAGAGAAGATGTATCTACAATCTATGTTGCGACCGACTCTGGACGTGAAGGAGAGTATATATATAGATTGGTCGAGCAGATGATAGGTGTTAAAAATAAAGATAGAAAAAGAGTGTGGATAGATTCACAAACAGAAGAGGAGATTAAGAGAGGAATAAGAGAGGCTAAAGAGCTTGATGAATACGATAGTCTTGCTGATAGTGCGTATTTAAGAGCAAAAGAAGATTATTTAATAGGAATAAATTTTTCGAGACTTCTAACAATTATATATGGAAGAAGAGCAGCAAAAGAACTTGACCAAGACAAGATTTCAATCTCGGTGGGTAGAGTTATGACTTGTGTGCTTGGAATGGTGGTTTCTAGAGAAAGAGAGATTAGAAATTTTGTTAAAGTTCCATATTATAAAATAGTAGGAGAATTTGGCAACAAAGAAGAAAATAAATATTTTAAAGCAGAATGGAAAGTTACAGATAATTCGTCGAAAAAAGATTCAGTAAAATTATATAATGACACGGGATTTAAGAAAGAACAAGATGCAAAAGCTTTTATAATGGAACTAAAAGACAAAAAAGCAACGGTTAAAGAAATAAAAAAATCAAAACAAAAAGAAAATGCTCCATTATTATTTAACTTGGCAGAAATACAAAATGAATGTACAAAAAGATTTAAAATAAAACCTGACGAGACACTAGAAATAATACAAAATCTGTACGAAAAAAAGCTTGTAACATATCCAAGAACTGATGCAAGAGTTATATCTACGGCTGTTGCTAAAGTAATTACAAAGAATCTAAATGGAATTGCCCAAGGATTTAAAGACGAAGAAATTCAGCAATATTTGAAGAAAATGTCACAAGAAAAATATTCAACAGATCTATTAAAAACAAAATACGTAAATGATAGTAAAATAACAGATCACTATGCTCTAATTCCAACAGGGCAAGGATTTGAAAACTATGATAAATTGCCAGATTTGCAAAAAAACGTGTATAGATTAATAGTAAAAAGATTTTTAGCAATATTCTATCCACCAGCAGAATATAACAAAGTCTCTGTAACAATAGAAGTTGAAAACGGTCAGAATAAAGAAGAATTCAGTTGCAGTGGAAAGGTTTGTTTAAACCCAGGATATTTGGAAGTGATAAAAGGAAAATCCACAGAAAGCGCACAAAATGTGGATAAAATACAAGAAAATGTAGATGATGATGTAGATAGCTTAGCAATTTTAGCAGAACTAAAAAAAGGAAAAGAAGTAGATGTTATAAATTATGAAACAAAAGAAGCACAAACAAATCCGCCAACAAGATACAATTCTGGTTCGATGATTTTGGCAATGGAAAATGCCGGCAAACTTATAGAAGACGAAGAATTAAGAGAACAGATAAAGGGCGCTGGAATTGGAACAAGTGCTACAAGAGCAGAAATAATGAAAAAGTTGGAAAGAATTCAATACATACAAATAAATGACAAAACACAGATAATAACACCTACACAAAAAGGTGAAATAATATATGATATAGTAAATAACTCAATGCCAGACATGCTTAATCCAAAGCTTACAGCAAGCTGGGAAAAAGGATTAGATATGGTAGCAAAAAAAGAAATTCAATCAGATGAGTTTATGGGAAAACTAGAAAAATACATACATTCAAAATTCAACAGATTAGTCGTAAAATATTAATTCGCCCATTAGGGACGCCCCTTTTTGGGCGAAAAAGGAGGAAAATATGAAAGTTGGTTTAGCTTTAGCAGGAGGAGGCGTTAAAGGCGCCAGCCATATTGGTGTAATTAAGGCATTACAGGAAAATGGAATAGAGATTGATTGCGTTGGAGGAACAAGCATTGGAAGCATTGTAGCGTCATTGTTTGCCATGGGATACACAACTGAAGAAATGCTTAAATTATTCAAATATTTTTCGAAAACAATAATGAAGGCAGATCCAAAATATTATTGGACTAATGTTAAGACTAAGAAAAATTTTATGGGATATGGACTGTTATCTGGTGAAAACATAGAAATTGCAATGGACGAATGTGCAGAGCTAAAAGGCTTAAAGAAACTAGACGATATAAAAATGCCTATTGTTATGCCAACCGTTGATATAAAAAATAATAGTAAATATGTATTTACGAACCATGAATATGACGAAAATTTTGATGAAAATACATACATACGAGACATATCAATAGGAAAAGCTGTGCGTGCAAGTTGTAGCTATCCTGGAATGTTTGCTCCTACAATATTTAAAGAGCATAAATTTGTAGATGGAGGAATTATAGACAATCTTCCAGCACAAGAAGTTAGAAAACTTGGGGCAGACAAGGTTTTATCAATTCGTTTTAGCTCTAAAAGCGATGTTGACCCTAAAAATGTAATAGAAGTTGCTTTAAAGTCAGTTGATTTATTATTTGAGCAGAGAACTGATTCGGAAGTACAAAGTAGTGATTTTGCAATGACACTAGATTTATCAGAAGCAAGTGTATTTAATATTAAAAAAATTGATTATTGCTATAATCAAGGATACATTGCTGCAATAGAAAACATGAAAAAAATAAAAGAATGTTTAAATAAATAGAGATAAAGGACCACTTATGGTCCTTTTATTTTCACATTTTTTTTTATGTACACATAATATATATCAAAAACAAGAAAGGTACATAGGTGAAAATATATGGCAAGTTTTATAATAGAAGGAGGAAAGAGATTAGAGGGAGAAGTTGTAATTTCTGGTTCGAAAAATGCCTCACTGCCAATAATTGCAGCTAGTATTCTTAGTGGCAAAAAGACAACTCTTTATAATGTTCCAGATATTCATGACACTCAGGTTACTATAAAAATTTTAAAGTATTTGGGATGTAAAGTGAAAAAAACGAATGGGAAAATTGAAAT
>OIEN01001504.1_pt1 | contig 10303 bp, 13 predicted proteins | sample 1581741 | NCBI WGS metagenome assembly OIEN01 (sample SAMN01760944, study PRJEB22395) | human gut metagenome | reverse complement strand
GCGGCGCTGATTTATACTGCGGGAACTGTACCTGAAGCTGCAACAAAGCTCACCTCATCATCTCGCACAATATCGGTTCACTTATATTGCCTTTTGAATGAAGGGCTTTACACCGAACAGGCTTATGCGACTGCTGTTGTGCTTATCGTTTTTGTAGTTATAATCAATGCACTTTCAAATGCACTTGCAAAGAAAATTATGAAATAAGGAAACAAAATGAATAAATTTGAAATTGAAAATTTAGAACTTTATTACGGCGATTTTAAAGCCTTGAAAAATATAAATATGAATATCTCGCCAAATGAGATAACTGCTTTTATAGGGCCGTCAGGCTGCGGAAAATCAACTCTTTTGAAAACTCTTGATCGAATGAACGACCTTGTTGATACCTGCAAAATAAACGGCAGCGTCAAATATGACGGCAAGGATATTTATTCTTACGATATTAACGAACTTCGCAAAAATGTTGCAATGGTTTTCCAAAAACCGAACCCGTTTGCAATGAGTATTTATGATAATGTTGCCTATGGCCCTAAAACTCACGGTGTTCGCTCCAAAAAAGAACTTGATGAAATAGTTGAAAAATCTCTTCGTCAGGCGGCTCTTTGGGACGAGGTGAACGATAAGCTTAAAAAGAGCGCACTTGCCCTTTCGGGCGGTCAACAGCAAAGGCTTTGCATTGCACGTACCCTTGCCGTTAACCCCGACGTTATCCTTATGGATGAGCCTACTTCTGCCCTCGACCCTATTTCAACATCTAAGATAGAGGAACTTGCACTTGAGCTTAAGAAGGACTATACAATTATAATTGTTACCCATTCTATGCAGCAGGCAAAGCGTATTTCAAACAAAACGGCATTTTTCCTTTTGGGTGAGGTCATTGAATTTGACGAAACCGAGAAACTTTTTTCAAACCCGTCTGACGAACGCACAGATGCATATATTAACGGCAGATTCGGATAAAAAAATAACCCCTCGTAAGTGTTAAACCTACGGGGGATTGATTTTTGATTTATTTTTCAAGAAGATTGTTATCTTCAAGCATTTTTATAAATTTTTCAATATCTCTTTTCGCTGTTTCTATATCAATATCATACTCGCTTATTACTTTTTCAACAACCTCGTCAATCGTTGTTTCGTGTGTTAAGCAATCCCAAAAAAATGAGCCTGAATCATTGAGCGTAATCATTCCGTTGAAATCGTTTGTCGCTCTGCCGACAGGCACTACAATATTTGAATCGGCAATCTTCCTTTTTGCAAAGCCGTTTTTGATTTTCATATTGCTTTATCCTTTCAAATGTTGAATTATAATATTAATATTGTACCAAAATTGATTGATTTTTTCAAGTTTTCTTATAATAGTAACTAAAACATAAAACTTTTGACAAAAAATTGACATTTACTCTTGAAGATAGACAAGCAATTGGGTATAATATTTGTGATAATTTTATAAATTATTATTTTTGGCAATATTTAAAGCTAAAATATGGAAGGAGTAATTCAAATGATTTATTCACATGAAGTTGAAACAATGTGTCCTGTAGCACAGGGCGTTGCTCACGGTGCTGCTCCGATTCCGGAGGAAGCAAAATGGGTAAAGGCAAAAGAAATTAAAGATATTTCAGGCTTCACACACGGTGTAGGTTGGTGTGCGCCTCAGCAGGGTACCTGCAAGCTCAGCCTTAACATTAAGGAAGGCGTTATTCAGGAAGCTCTTGTTGAGACAGTAGGTTGTTCGGGTATGACTCACTCAGCTGCTATGGCTGCTGAAATTCTTCCGGGCAGAACTATTCTTGAAGCTCTTAACACAGACCTTGTTTGTGATGCTATTAACACAGCTATGAGAGAGCTTTTCCTCCAAATCGTTTACGGTCGTTCACAGAGTGCTTTCTCTGATGACGGTCTTGCAATCGGTGCAGGCCTTGAGGATCTCGGTAAGGGTCTTCGTTCACAGGTAGGCACAATGTACGGTACTCTTGCAAAGGGTCCTCGTTACCTTGAAATGACAGACGGTTATGTAACAGGTATTGCACTTGACGCTGACAACGAAATCATCGGCTACAAGTTTGTAAACTTCGGCAAGATGATGGACTTCATTAAAGCAGGCGACGATGCTAACACAGCATTTGAGAAGGCTCAGGGTCAGTACGGCAGAGTTGATGATGCAGTTAAAATCATCGACCCAAGAAAAGAATAAGGAGGAAAAAGACAATGGCTTTATTTGAATCATACGAAAGAAGAGAGAAACAAATTCTTGACGTTCTCGCTCAATACGATATTAAATCAATTGAAGAGTGCAGAGAAATCTGCCAGGCTAAAGGCTTTGATCCTTATAAAATCGTTGAGGGTATTCAGCCAATCTGTTTTGAAAATGCAAAGTGGGCTTATACTGTAGGCTGTGCAATCGCACTTAAGAAGGGTGTTAAGTCTGCTGCTGAGGCTGCTGCTGCAATCGGTGAGGGTCTTCAGTCATTCTGTATTCCGGGTTCAGTTGCTGACCAGAGAAAAGTAGGTCTTGGCCACGGTAACCTTGGCAAGATGCTCCTTGAAGAGGAAACAGAGTGTTTTGCATTCCTTGCAGGTCACGAATCATTCGCTGCTGCAGAAGGCGCTATCGGTATCGCTGAAAAGGCTAACAAGGTTAGACAAAAGCCTCTCCGTGTTATTCTTAACGGTCTTGGCAAGGACGCAGCTCAGATTATCGCAAGAATCAACGGCTTCACATATATTGAAACCGAAATGGATTATTATACCGGCGAGGTTAAGGAAGTATTCCGTAAGGCTTATTCTGACGGACTTCGTTCAAAGGTTAACTGCTACGGCGCTAACGACGTAACAGAGGGCGTTGCTATTATGTGGAAGGAAAATGTTGACGTTTCTATCACAGGTAACTCAACTAACCCAACCCGTTTCCAGCACCCTGTTGCAGGCACATATAAGAAAGAACGCCTTGAAGCAGGCAAAAAGTATTTTTCAGTTGCATCAGGCGGCGGCACAGGCCGTACTCTTCATCCTGATAATATGGCAGCAGGCCCTGCTTCATACGGTATGACAGATACTATGGGCAGAATGCACTCAGATGCTCAGTTTGCAGGTTCATCTTCAGTTCCTGCTCACGTCGAGATGATGGGTCTTATCGGTATGGGCAACAACCCAATGGTTGGCGCAACCGTAGCATGCGCAGTTGCTGTTGCAGAAGCTCTTTAATCGAAAATTTTAATAAGACGAAAGCGTTGGCGGTTGCGCCAACACGAGTGTCCAAAATATGCAGCGTTTCGCAAGAAACGCTGTTTTATTTTGGTAGAAAAGGTCCGGTGGACCTTTTCGCAACTGAGTGAGGTCACACGAATTAACGTGAAATAATAATTTATTTTTTGGTTCGGAAGTTGCAGTTGCAGAGGCTCTTTAATCGAAAACTTTAATAAGACGAAAGCGTTGGCGGTTGCGCTAACACGAGTGTCAAAAGAAAAACCGGTGAGATTCGTAAGGCTCTCACCAGTTTTACTATAGTATTTAATTATATTTTCTTTTTCATCCATTGATGGGGGCAATCCTCGTCAAAATCACGTTCGCCGAACGGGGCATATCCCTGCTTTTGGTAAAACGGCATTGCCTGTACTTGAGAATGAAGCCTTATTTCACTGCCGCCTTTTTCTTTGATAAATTTCTCGGCTTCGTTTACTATTTTTGCGCCGAGATGCTTACTGCGATATTCCTTTAAAACGGCAAGCCTGCCGATATAATAAATACCGTCTTGCTCATAAAACCTAACAGTTGCGCAAGGTTTATTGCCGTCAAAGGTGACAAGGTGGTTTGATATACCGTCAAGCTCGTCAAATTCCTCTTGAAATCCCTGCTCATTAATAAACACATTTATTCTTATATCTTTTGCGCATTGCGGCAAGGTATCGTAGTTTTTAGTAATCAATTAGAACACCCCAAATCAGTTTTATTTTATCAAAATTTTTTTAATGCTGTCAAGAAAGATAAGAAAATGTTGAATAGTTTGTGAAATATCAACAAAATATCAATGATATTTTTTATGTTTCGCTTTATTGCAAAATTACACATTATAGTATAAAATATATTTTATACTACAACAGTTTATCAAAGAGGTGTCACTATGAGTGAAGAAAAAACAATTTATACAATAACATCTGGCAGAAATGAACACGTATTTATTCATGCAATGCCGGGTCATTTTGTTTCAAGTTCTTCGCATCTTAATTTTTATATAGGAACATCGGATATTAAGCATAACCATGACGTGTCTGTTGATGCCGCAATGATGCTTGCAAGCTATTATCACGAGAGAGGAATTGAGGTCGATACTGTTTTGTGCCTTTATGAAACGCAGGCTCTCGGCGCTTATCTTGCTCACGAGCTTCAGCGTGCAAATATGCTCAATCCTAATCCTGACAGCACAGTTTACGTTCTCGGCCCTGAATATGATGCTCAGGGTAATATCATTTTCCGTGATAATCTTCGTAAGCTTATTGCCGGCAAAAGAGTTTTACTTCTTATTTCTTGTATCACAAGCGGTAAAACTATTGAAAGAGCAATGGAAAGCGTTAATTATTACGGCGGCGAAGCAGTCGGAATTTCTGCTGTTTTCTCTGCAATTGATGAGGTTGACGGAGTAAGTGTAAACAGTATTTTTACTAAAGACGACGTTCCGGGATATGAGGCATATCCTGCTCACGATTGTCCGCTTTGCCGTGAAAACAAAAAGGTAGATGCAATCACTAACGGCTACGGCTATTCTCTTCTTTAAAAATATCTTGACAAATTGTTTTAATTTGTTATAATAGATTTACAAATTAATAGTACCCAAATAAAGACTGTGAAGCAGAAAAAGACCTTCTATTTTGGTTTAAGAGAGTTGACGGGCGGTGCGAGTCAATACGGATAAAAGGTGCATAGCTCTCTGCTAAGTCGCTGTTTTGAATAGAAATTAATAGGAACAGACGTGTTGCTTCGTTATCGGCAGAGGCATTGATTGATGCTAAAGGGCAGGGAATTACCTTGCTGAAGTAGGGTGGTACAGCGTGATATTAACGCCCCTATACTCTTTGTGTAGGGGCTTATTTTTTTGCTCCTGTGCAAAAATGAAAGGAGATTAACATTATGAAAAAGGGTTACGAAAAATACAGAGGCTTTGAGCCTATCAATATTCCGGATCGTACTTGGCCTGACAAAACCATTACCAAAGCGCCGACTTGGTGCTCGGTTGACCTTCGTGACGGCAACCAAGCGCTTGTTGACCCGATGAATTTGCAGGAAAAGCTTGAGTTTTTTACCACTCTTGTAAATATCGGATTTAAAGAGATTGAAGTCGGTTTTCCATCGGCAAGTGAAACAGAATATGAAATTTTAAGAACACTTATTGAGGGAAATTATATCCCTGACGACGTTACCATTCAGGTACTTGTTCAGGCAAGAGAGCACCTTATAAGAAAGACTTTTGAGGCTATTGACGGTGCTAAAAACGTTATTGTTCATTTTTATAATTCAACATCTACTCTTCAGCGTAAGGTTGTATTTAAAACAGATATGCAAGGCGTTATTGATATTGCTATCGACGGCGCAAAGCTTATTTATGAGCTTACCGAGGAAGAAAAGAAAAAGAATCCGGATATGAATATCCGTTTCGAGTACAGTCCTGAAAGCTTTTCCGGCACAGAGATGGACAACGCTGTTGAAATTTGCCGTCAGGTTATGGAGGAACTTCATATTACTAAGGAAAATCCTATCATCCTTAATCTTCCGTCAACTGTTGAGGGCTCAACTCCTAACGGTTATGCTGACCAAATTGAATATTTCTGCCGCCATCTTCCAAATCGTGATGCAGCTATTATTTCGCTTCATCCTCATAACGACAGGGGTACAGGTGTTGCCGCAGCAGAACTTGGGCTTCTTGCAGGTGCTGACAGAATTGAGGGCACACTTTTTGGCAACGGAGAAAGAACGGGTAATGTTGATATTGTTACCTTGGCACTTAATATGTGGACCCAAGGTGTTGACCCTGAGCTTGATTTCCACGATATAAACAAGATTAAAGGCGTTTATGAAAGAGCAACAAAGATGGTAGTTCCGCCTCGTCATCCTTATGCAGGTGAGCTTGTATTTACTGCTTTTTCAGGCTCTCATCAGGACGCTATCAATAAAGGCAAAATGTATATGGATGAACACGGCGGAGATTATTGGGATATCCCGTATCTTCCTATTGACCCTGCCGACGTAGGACGTGAATATGAGCCGATTATTCGTATCAATTCGCAAAGCGGCAAGGGCGGTATGGCATTTATTCTTGCTAACGATTACGGAATTAAGATGCCTAAGGCTATGCAAAGTGAGTTTAGCGCAGTAGTTCAAAAGGCTTGCGATGAAAGCGGCAAAGAAATTCAGCCTGACGAAGTATTTGATATCTTCCAAAAGGAATACAGAAATGTTTGCGGTCCTTACAAGCTTCTTAATTATAAAATTACCGAAGAAAAGAATGAAAAGGATTATCTTACAACTGTTCATTTCACCGGTGAACTTAAGTATAAGGATAATGAACCTGTTAAAATTTCAGGCGACGGCTCAGGCCCTATCGGCGCATTCTGTGAGGCTATGAATAAAGCGGGACTTTCAAATTATGAGTTTGTCGATTACAGCGAGCATGCAATTTCAGTCGGCAGTGACTCAAAGGCTATTAGCTATATTCACATTAAGAATCCTAACGGAAAAGATATATTCGGTATCGGTGTAAGCCATAATATCGGCTATGCTTCAATGAAAGGTATTATTTGCGCTATTAACCGTGACCAAAAGGATACAATGCGTGATGATGCAATGCCGGGAATCTTTGATAAATGCTAAAAGCTTCTTCGCAATATTTACATATTCAATTAATTAAATAAATAGGTGATTTTATGTTAGCTGTTATTTTGAATATTATTCCGATAATATTTTCCTTCGGCACCTTGGTATTTTTGATTTATTTTGTAAAGGTGTTAAAATCAAATCAAAATAATGATATCGAATCTGCCGAACCCAAGCTTAAAAAAATACTTCGTGCAGTTATGCTGTGCACTGTTTTCGCAACTGCTTTCAGCATTGTCGGGATTTTTGTAAAATAAAATTTCTTTCGGCGCTTTTGCCGATATACAGAAAGGTTAAAATATGAAAAATTATAAAATTACAGTTTTAAAGGGTGACGGAATCGGCCCTGAAATCGTAAATGAATGTATCAAGGTGCTTGATAAAGCAGGCGAAAAATTTGGTTTTGCCTTTGATTATGATTATGAACTTTTGGGCGGTTGCGCTATTGACGAGGCAGGCGTTCCTTATCCTGAAAAAACAGCAAAAGCTTGTAAAGCTTCAGACGCTGTACTTCTCGGCGCAGTGGGCGGCCCTAAGTGGGACAGTCAGCCGGGCAACAATCGTCCTGAAAAGGGACTTCTTGCAATTCGTGAGGATTTGGGACTTTTTGCAAATCTTCGCCCTGCTAAGATTTTTGCTCCCCTTAAGTCTGCTTCTCCTATTAAGGAAGAAATTATCGGTGAGGGTCTTGATATTCTTATCGTTCGTGAGCTTACGGGCGGTATCTATTTCGGCGACCGTGGAACTTATGAGGAAAACGGCGTTGTAGGCGCTTATGATACAGAGCGTTATACGTATCCGGAGATTAAGAGAATTGTTAAGGCAGGCTTTGAATATGCAATGAAACGTGGCAAAAAGCTTACCTGCGTTGATAAGGCAAACGTTCTCGATTCCTCAAGGCTTTGGAGAAAGGTTATGGAGGAAACTGCTAAGGATTATCCTGAGGTTGAGGTTTCTTATATGTATGTTGATAACTGCGCAATGCAGCTTGTTCGTAACCCTAACCAATTCGATACAATTGTAACTTCCAATATTTTCGGCGATATTCTTTCAGATGAGGCTTCAATGATTTCAGGCTCAATCGGTATGCTTGCTTCCGCTTCACTTGCTGAGGGTACATTCGGTCTTTACGAGCCTATCCACGGCTCTGCTCCGGATATTGCAGGTCAGGGCAAGGCTAACCCTCTTGCAACTATTCTTTCGGGTGCAATGATGCTTCGCTACACCTTTGACGAGGCAGAGGCTGCCGACGCTATTGAAAATGCGGTTGACATTGCACTTACCAAGGCAAGAACACCTGATATTTATGAGGACGGCTTTGAGGCAGTTAATACCTCTCAAATGGGCGACCTTGTTGCAAGCCTTTTATAATATTTAAAGCATATAAATTAAGACGACAGTTCATTAGCGAACTGTCGTCTTTTCTTATACTAATTCAATTGATTTACCGTTGTCTTTGATTAAAGTAAACTTAGGGTGCTCCAAGCCGTTTGTATTCGGTGTATGGTATGAGAGATAAAGCTTATCTTCTGCTTTAAATATCATTCCGTGGCCGCCGTCATTATCAATCAAAAGCGGCAGATGCTCAAACACCCCGTTTAATTCGTTATCGCTTGAGCGTGCAACGCATTGGCAGTATTTGTGATTAACAAAGGTTGACCATATAAGAAGAAGCTTACCCTCTTTTGTGCGATACATAAAAGGACCGTCGGTTATGTAATGTTCACCCTTAGGCTTTTTGTCTGCCCAATAGGGTGAGGAAGCGGCAAAAAGCCTTGTCGGCAGGCTGATTGCGGCATTAAGCTCCTTGTTGAGCTTGATAAAGCAAATCTCTCCGTCGATTATTTGCGTATGCTCGTGGCAAAAAACAAGATAAGGCTCGCCTGATTTTGAAACATAAAGCGTGGCGTCAAGACATTCCCATTCTTCGGGAGTGAGCGCTCCGTCGCTGTACGGTTCAAACATACCGAGTGGATTTTTCGCTTTTAAAACGTATGAGCCTCTTAGTCCGTTTTCCTGCGTAAAGGTTGCAAGCATATAGTATTCACCTTTGTATTTATGCACTTCGGGCGCCCAATTAACCTCACGGTTTAAGCCGTATTCGGCGCTGTTGAAGCACTCCTTAGGCTTGCTCCAATTAACAAGGTCGGTTGATGTATAAACGTCAAAACCGCCGGTATGGCAACCGAAATCCTTTGCCCTTGTGCCGTATAAATAATATACTCCGCCGTCGTTTAAAACAAAAGGGTCCCTGATATTAATATCTTCTAATTTCATATTTCACCTTTAAAAATTTGTTTCTATTATTTTTGTCGTAAGCTCTTTTGTTGGAAAATCCATATAAATTGTGCCGTAATAGTAATCCTTGTTTAATTTGTATGATAAAAATTTAGGATTGATGTATTTGGAATTGTTATATGGCCCTTTAAGTCCGCCTGCGGTTGAAAGGTAATTGATTATGTATTTTCCGTCCCATTTATTCATACTGTCAAGAAACGGCTTTATGCACTCGTTCCATCTCGGCTCAGGCTTGTACTTAAATCTGTCCTGAATAATGAATTTTATTTCATTTTCGCCTGAAGTATTAAGAACCAAAGGCTTGGGTACGGCTGTTGTTTGCTCCACCCAATTTGAAAAGTCAATTCCTGTTTTGCCTATATCGTAGCCTTTCGTTGTATCCATTTTACAGCGGCGGATAAATATAATTTTACCTCTTGCCTCGTCAAGATAAGGACTTCTGTTGTACGTATACCATTTTTCGGGATTTTTATTGATATAATTATTGAGCATTAAATCAAAACAACGTTCCATTTCCTTTGCGCTGTCATTTTTGAACTGAAAAACTATTGTTTCGCTTGGATTTTCGTCAAGAAATCGGTAGCAATGAGCCAAAACGTCCGCCATATCCATTTGCTTTGAAAAGTGATTTTTTGTATTAAATGCTTTTGCGACGCCGTGCACCATTTTAAGCCTGTCGCCCCTTGATTCAACCCTGATATCAAGCGCACGAACACCTAAATAAAGCTGCTCGTATATATTCATATTTTGGCATTTTGAAATGTGAGAAAATTGAACAAATTGAGTAACGCAATCGTGCGTACCCGGTATATTCAGTCTCAAAACTTCGTTTTTACCGTCAATTTTGCTCATCCAACTTTTCAACTTCATAATTATCACCAAAAACACTATAACATTTTTAGTAAATAATATCAATTGAAAATATTAACAATTTATTTTATAATTAGAATAGTATATTCACAAATGAGGTGCAAATATGGTATTACTTAATAAAACAGGCAAAATCACATTAGCTGATAATAAAACAAATATTGTTTTGCCTTTTGAAATAAAAGATGATTTTAAATCTTTAAAAATAAATTTTGAATATTTCTCAAATATTAAAGTCTATAAACTTCTATTTTCCTATTATAGGTAA
>OIEN01001500.1_pt1 | contig 10326 bp, 10 predicted proteins | sample 1581741 | NCBI WGS metagenome assembly OIEN01 (sample SAMN01760944, study PRJEB22395) | human gut metagenome | reverse complement strand
GAGCGCCACCTTGCCAAGGTGGAGGTAGCGAGTTCGAGCCTCGTCGGCCGCTCCAGACAAACAGCAAGGAACCGGTTTACGCCGGCTTTTTGCTTATTATGGTGACGTGGCCAAGTGGTAAGGCAAGGGTCTGCAAAACCCTCATTCGGCAGTTCAAATCTGCCCGTCACCTCCAAAACTCCCGCAGGCAGGTCGCTCGCGGGAGTTTTTTTGCATATAGCCCCTTGGATTTTGTGCGATAGTTGATTCCCCATAAAAATAAGTGACGATATGAAAGTCTCATGCCCTGTAAGCGTGCATAACAAAATGCTTACGGGGCGTTTTGCTATATTACCTTGCGCCTTTCATTGTAAAAACAACAGGTATTGTTTTTAGCAGGCACCAAAGGTCAAACAGTACAGAGCAGTGATTGATATAGATCAAATCATATTTGAGCTTTTCTGCAGGGTTCAAATCATAGCCGCCATTGACCTGTGCGTAACCAGTCAGGCCCGGCATAACCTGCATACGGCTGCGGAAGTTTTCGACTTTGCCGTCAAGGTCGTCATAAACAGTGGGGCGTTCGGGGCGCGGGCCAACAAAGCTCATTTCGCCCATAAAGATGTTGAGCAGCTGCGGCAGTTCGTCCAGGTGGGTCAGGCGCAGGATATGGCCAACGCGGGTAATGCGTGTGTCGTTTTCACTGGTCCACTTCGCATCATCCGGGGCAGTGCTTTGCTGCATAGAACGGAATTTGTAGATAGTAAAAGGCTTCCCGCCGTATCCAAGCCGTATTTGTGTGTAAATGATCTTGCCGGGGGAATCCAGCCAAACAACAAGCGCAATCACAGCCATGAGCAGCGCGCAGGTAACAAGCAGAACCAAAGAAAATACAAGATCAAACCCGCGTTTGAGGATGAGATAGCTCATCCTGCGCAGTAAAGGTACAAAAGATGAGCAGCTGACGGGGCGGGGTTCCATAGCCGGATGATACATACGGCATCGACCTTTCTGAAATGTATGGGGCCTGGCAAATACAACAAAAGCTATTTACAATGTTAACTCAAAATATACTCAAAATCAATATGTTTCGACAAGATTCGTGAAGAAATATTATGAGTGTACGTTAAAATACAGTATAAAGATACATCTGATATGAATTTTTATGTTTGAACGAAGAAAAAAGCTCCCAACTTGTACCAGCTGGGAGCAAATGATAATGAAAAGGAGACGTTAATAGATTGCACATCCGCGTCTGCTGTTTCCTTTTACCAGATAAAGAGCTTTGTCAGCATCCTTGAAGATGAATCTGCTCGATTTTTTGCGGTCAGTAAAAGCAACTCCAACGCTGATAGAAACAGGGGAAAGACCGGAGTCTTTCTTGGGGAGTTCATCGTTGATAAACCTGTTGCCATCAATAATATCGTCGAGGAAATACGCAAATTTGCGATAAATAAAATGTCCTCTGCTGCTTGCGGCGGGAATGTCTGCTGCCATATTTTTGACCGGATGCCAGAAAGCAGAAACACAGCCTGAACAGGCAGCGCAGAATGGCAGGTCTGCTCCGCCCATGGATACCGCTGCACAGCAGGAATTGACTGTTTACGGCAGTTGGTCCAACTTTGAAGCTGTTGCGCTGGACTGGAACAAGATTTACCCCAACATTTACTATCAGCTATTCCAAAATTGATGGCTGTAATAAACAGTTGGATGCGATTGTGACAGCGGCAGAAAAATCGGATATGGTTTTGTTTGGAACAACGGATTACTATTATTGACCTGGAGTTTGAAACCATGTTTGAGCTGTTGGAGAACAGCTGCATTGACCATGACCTTGATATGAGCATTGCAACTGATTGATAGCGCCTTTAATGATACCCTGTGGAATATCGCAACAGGTGACCTGACCACTGTGCAGGATGCAGAAAAGGACTTTGAGGAGCGCTTGGTAAGCTATAATGCAGCGCAAAACAGTTGAGCTGCATGGCAGTCTTGAATCGTAACCGGATGCAGTTATAATTGAATAAAAAATAACACAGCTCCGCAGGGCCAACGTATGAATGCGTATGCCCGGCGGGGCTGCACGAGTAGGAAATGAATGCTTGCCAAAACAGATAAAATAGGCTAGAATAACAACGAATAATTCGCGGCAGCCTGTAGCGGTCTGCCATGGTGGAGATGAACATGATTAAAACTGCTGCGGCAAGTAAAAAAAGGTCAAAAGGCCTCCTTTGCCGCTTTCGCTGCGCGATTGAACAGATCGCGGTTTCGGCCAGCGAGAATCTTTCGGTCGATAATGATATCAGCGTTTCGCTGTCCATCACGTTCTATGAAAAGCAGATCGAAAAATAAGCTGCCGCCAAACGCTTGACAAAAGCGGCAACATATGCTAATTTAGTAAACAGTTAAATGCAAGGACGGGAACGAGTAATCGTTTTGCTGTATGCGAAAGAGAGGCCCCGGTTGGTGTAAGGGGCTGGCAGGCAAAGCGGTGAATACATCCCTGAGCAGCAGGCTGAACGCCTTTGATTAAAGGCTGTTAGGCTGGGCCGTGTGCGCACGTTACAGCGTTTGGGTGTCGCAGTTGTACACTTTGGCTGCCGCACCCGCGAAGGCCCGCCGCCGTGAGACACGGGCAAACAGAGGTGGTACCGCGTATTTGATCGCCCTCTGCCAAATTCAACATTTGGCAGGGGCGTTTTATTTTTTGCCCTTGCCGCACAAACCAAGGAGGATACACCCCATGACCATTTATGACGAACTGAAAGCCCGCGGCCTGATTGCCCAGGTAACGGACGAGAAAGAAATCAAGGAAGTAATCAACAACGGCAAGGCTACTTTCTACATCGGCTTTGACTGCACAGCCGACAGCCTGACCGCCGGCCACTTTATGGCCCTGACCCTGATGAAGCGCCTGCAGATGGCAGGCAACAAACCCATTGCCCTGATTGGCGGCGGCACCACCATGATCGGTGACCCTTCTGGCCGTACCGATATGCGCAAAATGCTGACCAAAGAGGACATTGACCATAACGCCGAGTGCTTTAAGCGCCAGATGGAGCGCTTTATTGAGTTTGGCGAAGGCAAGGCTATGATGCTGAACAACGCTGACTGGCTGCTGAACCTGAACTACATTGAGCTGCTGCGTGAAGTTGGCCCCTGCTTCAGCGTGAACAACATGCTGCGCGCCGAATGCTACAAGCAGCGCATGGAGAAGGGCCTGTCCTTCCTGGAATTCAACTACATGATCATGCAGAGCTACGACTTCTACCACCTGTTCCAAAATTACGGCTGCAACATGGAGTTTGGCGGCGACGACCAGTGGAGCAACATGCTGGGCGGCACCGAGCTGATCCGCCGCAAGCTGGGCAAGGATGCTTACGCCATGACTATCACGCTGCTGACCGACAGCCAGGGCAAAAAGATGGGTAAGACCGCTGGCAACGCCGTTTGGCTTGACCCCAACAAGACCAGCCCGTTCGAGTTCTACCAGTACTGGCGCAATGTCGGCGATGCTGATGTACTCAAGTGCATCCGCATGCTGACCTTCCTGCCGCTGGAGCAGATCGATGAGATGGACCACTGGGAAGGCGAGCAGCTGAACAAGGCCAAGGAAATCCTGGCTTACGAGCTGACCAGCATGGTGCACGGTGCCGAGGAAGCTGAAAAGGCCCAGAGTGCAGCCCGCCAGCTGTTCAGCGGCGTAGCCGACCACGAGAACATGCCTACCACCCAGCTGGATGCCGCATTGGTCAAGGACGGTAAGGTTGGCCTGCTGGCTGCCATGGTTGGCGCCAAGCTGTGCGGTTCCAACCGTGAAGCCCGCCAGCTGGTACAGCAGGGCGGCGTTCTGGTGGACGGCGAGAAAGTGACCGACCCGACCTTTGGTCTGACGGTTGAGCAACTCCAGAATGGTGTTGTGATCAAAAAGGGGAAAAAGACCTACCACAAGGTAATGCTTTGATTGTCTGAATTTATAAAATGAGCGCGCAGGCTGCTGCATCCCCGGCACACCGGGCGGCAGCCTGCCGCTTTATTTTTGGCGCATACCTTGCCCCCACACGAGATTTAGGATATAATAAAAGGGTACGAAAAATGCGGCCGGGGGAGCAACCATGCCAAAAGATAAGCTGAAAACAATTTATGTGTGCAACCAGTGCGGCGAAACCAGTCCCCGCTGGCTGGGCCGCTGCCCGTCCTGCGGTGCATGGAACACGATGACCGAAGATGTGGTGGCAGAACCGGCAAAGTCTTCTTCCGGCCGCGCTGCCGCGCCGGTACGTGTGACGGGTCAGACCAGCCTGAAACCGTTGAAACTGAAAAACGTAAGCACAACCGAAGAAAAGAGCCGCATTGTAACTGGCATTGCAGAGCTGGACCGCGTGTTGGGCGGTGGCATTGTGCTGGGCAGTGTGATTTTGATTGGCGGCGAACCGGGCATCGGCAAATCTACCATTCTGCTGCAGCTGTGCGGCGAAGTAAGCCGGACGCGCTCGGTTCTGTATGTGACGGGCGAAGAATCCGTACGGCAGATCAAGCTGCGTGCCGTTCGGCTGGATGTGCCGCAGGATAATATCTCCATTGTGGCGGAAAGTGATGTGGATGAAATCTGCGGGCTGATTGAACAGATGAAGCCGGATCTTGTAGTGATCGACTCCATCCAGACGATGCGCTGCACGGATGTGGCGTCATCCTCCGGCACGGTCAGCCAGGTCAAGGAAAGCTCGGCACGCTTCTTGTATGTGGCAAAAACGAATGAGATACCGACCTTTATTGTCGGCCATGTCAACAAAGACGGTGCCATTGCGGGTCCCAAAGTCATGGAGCACATTGTGGATACTGTGCTGTACTTTGAGGGCGACAAGACCCTGCCGTACCGCGTGCTGCGCGCCGTGAAGAACCGTTACGGCTCCACCAATGAGATCGGCATGTTTGATATGACCGGCAAGGGATTGGAACAAATCGAAAACCCCTCGCAGGTCATGCTGGAAGGGCGGCCGATTGGCATTTCCGGTACCTGCGTTGCCTGCGTGATGGAAGGTACGCGGCCAGTACTGAGCGAGATTCAGGCACTTGTAACGAAAACGGCGTTTCCAAGCCCACGACGCACGGCAAGCGGGTTTGACTATAACCGTATGTATCTGCTGCTGGCCGTGCTGGAAAAGCGCGCGGGCTATGTGTTTGGCAACCAGGATGTGTATATCAACATCATTGGCGGTCTGAAACTGGATGAGACTGCCTGCGATTTGCCGGTCTGCCTGGCAATGGCGTCCAGTCTGCTGGATCTGCCTGTACCTGAAAAAACACTGGCTATTGGTGAAGTGGGTCTGGGCGGGGAAGTGCGCAGCGTGCCGCACCTGGAAACCCGCCTGCGGGAGGCCCAGCGCGTGGGCTTTGATACCGCCATTGTGCCCAAACATAACCTGAACATGCTGGATGCTGCACAATTCCCGGGGCTGCGCCTGGTGGGCGTTGCATACCTGCGGGAAGCCATCAATGCAATCAAAATCAATAAATAATAAGGTATGGGCAGCGACCCAAACCAAGAGGAGTATATCATGAGCGAACAGGAAAAGAATACGACCCCGGCACAGAATGCAGCCCCGGCAGCACCCAAACCGCCGAAAATTGATAATGCAGCGCTGAAAAAGGCTGCTGCGGCCCTGCGTGAGGAAAACAATCCGCAGAACTTTAATGCGGTTATCAACCTGATGATGCGCGGTGTATTCCTTGCACCGGCTAAGATTGAAATTGGCGAAAACGCTCCTAAACCGGACGAAAATGGACGAATCCAGCTGCCAAAAGACACCAAGGTGACCTTTGCGCTGCTGAAATCTGGTGATGGAAAGTCTTTCTTTACCGCATTCACCGATGCAGAAGAACTGAATAAGTGGCAGAATAAGCCCGCTGATCAGGTTATGCTGCTGCGCTTTGATGATTACGCCCGGATGCTGAACGGTAACGACCATGTGGCAGGTTTTGTGCTGAACCCGTTCACGGATAACCTGCGCTTTAACTCGGATATGGTTGCATCTTTGCTGAAACAGCGCAATGCGATGCTGGAAAAAATCAAGCAGACCGCCGCGCAGCAGGCAGCCCAGCGCAATGCACAGATCAAGCCCGGCGATAAGGTGACGATCGTGGAGCCTTCGGTATACCCGGATGAATTGGTCAACCCGCTGTGTGCCGAGTTGGAAAAGTACCCGATGGTGGGAGCCGCATACCTGCAGATCATGGTGATCAACGGAGCAACCAAGAGTTATCTTTTGGTTCTGGATGCACCCAAGGATGATGCACTGTTCAAAGCCGCAGGCGATGCAGCGCGCCCGTTCCTGGTCAGCAATGAGAAAAAGATGAACCTGAACATCACGATTTCTACTTCGCCGTTGGGCCAGCAAGGCATGCGCGGCAGCGAGCCGTTTTATATTAAGGGCCAGGGCCGTGTAGATAATCTGGGTGATGACGAAGATTGATAAAAGGCTGAATTTGGTATCGAATGATATGCCATGGTGATGGCTGCGATAGACCTATTGGATGAACATCGCAATAAATAAGTAAATAAAATAAAAATAGGCAAATAAAAGAGCGAACGGAAAGAAGAATAAAACCAGGAGCTACTGGCATGCAGAGAACACACGAAATCTTGAATCTATCTACAAGCGGGTGCAGGATTTCGTGTGTTTTTGCATAACATGCAATTTCGCTAAATGCGAGTTTAGCGAAATATGGAGGAGGGCTTTACTCACAATAATGAGTACATACATTGATGTGGCGCACCCAAACCGGCATGCGCCGTATACGGATATTCCGGATCTTGTTATGGATTATCTGCATTATCTGGATGTTGTCAAGCTGCGTTCGCCGCGCACCATTAACGGTTACTATCTGGACCTGCGCGGTTTCTTCCGCTATATGATGATGGTTTGGAACCTTGCGCAGCCAGATACACCGCCGGAAGAAATTGACTTGACCCATATTACCAAACGCCAGATCAGCACCATTACCAAACGGGATATTATCAATTACCTGGATTACGCCCGCAGTAATGATAACGGTGCCAAGGCCCGTGCCCGCAAGCTGAGCGCCCTGCGCGGCTTTTTTGGCTACCTTTGCCACCAGATCAATGAACTGAGCGAAAATCCAACGGATAATATCAACCTTGGCAGCCCAAAGAAATCCCTGCCCAAATATCTGAGTGCCAGTGAAAGCATACAGTTGTTAAAAAATATACAAAGTGACTTTTATGAACGGGACTACTGTATTATTGTCTTTTTCCTGAATTGCGGTATGCGCTTGGCGGAACTGATCACAATCAATCTTGGCGATTTTAAGGACGATACCATTAAAATTACCGGCAAGGGAAACAAAGAACGCCTGGTGTACCTGAACACCGCGTGCCAGGCTGCGTTGGAGCATTACCTGCCCGCGCGGGCTGCGCTAAACAACCTGCGGGATAAAGAAGCACTATTTGTATCCAAAAAGACTGGCAGACGCTTAACAGCGCGCCGTGTGGAGCAGATTGTTGCCAACTGCCTGAAATCAGCGGGCTTGGACAATATGGGTTATTCGCCGCATAAACTGCGCCATACCGCCGCTACACTCATGTATCAGGGCGGTGTGGATATGCTGGCCATCAAGGAAATCCTGGGGCACGAGAATGTATCCACAACGCAGATTTATACCCATATCAACCAGCAGCAGTTGAAACAGGCGGTGGAAGCCTCTCCCCTTGCGGATACTGGCTATATTGCACCGCAGTCCAAAGCAATGACGGATTCAAAGCAGGACACTGGCGAAGAGGACAGCTGAACCGGAAAACATAAAGCTGCTGACAGCGCACCCTAGCAGGCAAAGCAGATAATGTACGGATAAGCGCCGGATTGCGCCGTTGAGCGCACAACGGCAGCCGGAAAAAACAATGCTGGACAGGCATTGACTTACCCTGCACGAACTATGCGCAAGCCAAAGCATGAATGCCGACAGCACAAGCTCCGGCAGGCAGTTCAGGAGCCAATAAACAACAAGCGCACGTGCCCCGCCGGACGCATAAATGGCGGAAGCGCACACACCTAATACAGTGCCCTTGAACGCAAAATAAGCCCCCATAAAAATGTTGCCCCACAAATGAAAACCGCAGAGATAAATCAGCGATGCCTGCAAAAATGCCGCGGCAAACCAACTGCACCAGACAGACCAGAATGCCGTATAACTTTGTGCGGCCATGACATGCTCTGTAAGCGAAGTGAAAGCACCGTGGAGCTCAAACCGGCCGAGCGGAATGCCGGCGAGATACCCGGTCAGAAACACAGAAGAGAAAGCGAATAGATCGTTTTTGCCCGCAAGTTTTTGTATGCCCAGGGCAGCAGCTGCACCGGCGGATGAACCGCTGTTAAGAGCCCTTTTGGGCGTGTAAGGGGCCGGTGCTGGTCGCGGGGCGCGCATCAGTGTTCGGGCGCAGTGTTCCCTACTGCGCCCAATGCACTCAACACGCCGCCTGCGGTGCCGCCGAACAGCAGCGCTGCAAGTAAGGCGAGGTTCACATGATCAAATACAAGCGGTTTGCCGCTCAAAGCGGTAGTGAGGCTCAAACACAGCGCATAAAAGACGCCCACGGAAACACCGCATAAGAGCCGTTTTTGAGCAATACCGTTCGCAAGAACGAGACCGGAAAGAACAGCCCCCACCGCCACGCTGGCACAGGTTGCCGGTTTGACAAGTTCCAGTGAGAGTGCAGTATGGGCAAAAATCTGTGCGGCCAAAGCGAAAAGCAGGATGGCGGTACCCACGCCGCAGCCGAAACTTTTGATCAGCAGCCAAGATAAATGGCCGCTGGATTTACTGCGGACTTTGCAGATATGACTTGATCGAAGTTTGGCAGATGAAGCCCTTGAATTAGCAGCAAACATAAAGAAAACGCCCCCTTTGCATGGTACAAACTATGCAAAAGGGGCGTTTGTTATTCAGGTAATACAGTCAGAACCAATCAGTTCTTCTTGGCAGGAGCATCTTTCTTGGCGGTATCTTTTGCAGTGTTGCCCATGTCCAGCTTCTCAACGGAGGAAATAGCGGAACGGCGGAAGCGAATCTTCACACGGTCGCTGGTGGTTTCCAGAACAAAGGTATCATCCTTATCATTGATAGCAGCAACGCGGCCAACAACACCACCAATGGTAATAACGGTATCGCCTACTTCGATGGAAGCGCGCATGGCAGCATCTTTCTTGTCCTGCTTTTTCTGGGGCAGGTACAGGATGATGTACATGAACACAAGAATCAGAACCATCGGCAGGAAAGTGACAAGCAGGCTGGCGGTGCTGGAAGTATCAGCGGTCAAAAATTCGATCATAATGTGGAACTCCTTAAATTTTGATTTTGCAGTATTTCTATTATTATACAGGCTTTCGCCATAAACCGCAAGGGGGTAAAGCAAGGAAACACGGAATCCGCTTAAATTCTGGAATCCAGAAGATGCACATACTTATCATGGAACTGCTGGAATGTGCCGTTATCCAACGCTTCACGAATCCGTTCCATCAAATGATTGTAGAAATACAGGTTGTGCATAACAGCCAAACGCATGCCCAGCATTTCATCTGCCTTTTGCAGGTGGCGGATGTAAGCGCGGCTGTAATTGCGGCAGACCGGGCAATCGCACTGCGGGTCAATGGGCTGTTCGTCACGCTCATATTTCAGGTTTTTAATGTTGATGATGCCGTTCCATGTGAACAGGTGGCCATGGCGGGCGTTGCGGCTGGGCATGACGCAGTCAAACAAATCCACACCGCGGTACACGCCCTCAATGATGTTGCCGGGGGTGCCAACGCCCATCAGGTAGCGGATCTTATCCGCCGGGGCGTAAGGTTCTACCGCGCTGATCACATCATACATCACTTCGGCAGGTTCGCCGACAGCAAGGCCGCCGATTGCATAACCGTCCAGATCATATTCAGCAATCTGCTTCATGTGCTCAACGCGCAGGTCTTTGTAGGTGCAGCCCTGATTGATGCCAAACAGCAGCTGGTCCGGGTTCACGGCCTTGCCCTCGTGCTTCAGGCGGGCCATTTCCGCCTTGCAGCGCAGCAGCCAGCGTGCGGTACGCGCGCAGCTGTTTTTGGCGTAATCATATTCAGCGGGGTTTTCCACGCATTCATCAAAGGCCATGGCAATGGTGGAGCCAAGGTTTGCCTGAATCTGCATGCTCTGTTCCGGCCCCATAAAAATGCGGTGGCCGTCCAGATGAGAGTTGAACGTTACGCCTTCCTCGGTAATGTGGCGCAGCTTGGCAAGGCTGAACACCTGAAAGCCGCCGCTGTCGGTCAGGATCGGGCCGTCCCAGCGGGTAAACTT
>OIEN01001492.1_pt1 | contig 10376 bp, 13 predicted proteins | sample 1581741 | NCBI WGS metagenome assembly OIEN01 (sample SAMN01760944, study PRJEB22395) | human gut metagenome | reverse complement strand
CGTAGAGGTTGATGGTATCGTCTGAAGGGGTGATGGTGGACATCACGCCGTTCCTCTCGTTGCCGGAGATGATGCCGTCGTACATATTGAAGGTTCCCACGTTGACCACACCGGGGCCATACTTGGTGTTGCAGATGTTGCTGATGACCGGGCGATCCGTGGGATAGTCGGAGCTTTTTTGATAGTAGCAGCCGCCGTACATATTGAACGTGCCGCAGTTATAAACGCCGCCAATCGGGGTGCTGTTATGGTCGTACAGGCCGTCTTCATCCGTGCTGGTCATGCAGATGCTCACGCCGTAAAGGTCGAGAGTAGAGGTTTTCGGAACATAAACGGCAGCGCCGCTGTCACCGGTGATGAGGCCGCGGTCGCCGGACATTTGGCAGTCTGTGATCACCAGACGCGCATTCTTCCACAGATTGAAGGCAGGGTCCTGGCCCATTATATTGCAGGTAAGGGTATGGCCATGCAGGCAGAGCACAAACATGCAGCCGTCGGCAATATTGAGCTGCTTTGTGATCGTGACATCATTGGCAAGTTAGCCGTAGAATGTTGTCATCTTGCTGTTTGTAAAATTAAAGTTTATTGTACTGAAATCCTCTTGCGATTTGATCACGTTCATTTTTGAAATATCGCCGGAGGTATTTTCCTTCCCGTCCTTGGTGAAGTAGACCCCTTCATAGGCCGTGTGTCCGTTCATGGCTTTATGATTGCTGATTCCTCCTCCGCAGACGCAATGCGCCGACGGATGCGGCCAATTAAGGCGAACCGCGCTTGCCGTGAGCGGGAAGAGCTGCGCGAGCAGGCAGAGCGCCAGCAGAATGGCGAACAGTCGTTTTTTCATGTGGTTTCCTCCGTTTCGTTACCTTTCGACAGCTTAAAGTCATATTTCATTTCCAGCATTGCAAACAGCTTATACATAACCTCTGTGGCAATTGCCTTGATATCCAGTGATTGAATAAAGGCAAGCACCTTTGCCTGTTCTTCCTCCGGTACACGATATACTCTCATTGATGCCGTCAAAAAGCGGCTGAGCTTGCGTTCCAATGGAAAATGAATATCACATTTTCTCGCCATATAGCTGCGCATCAGTCCTGCCGTGCCGATTTCCATTTCGTAAAAGTCGCTCTCGGTATCATCGGGGAAATTTACGCCAAAAATCTGCTTCAGCTCTGCCGTGGTATGCAGGTAGATATACTCCGATGTTTCGGGCAGGGAATAGGCTTCAATGTAGATTTCCCGCAGGTTCTCATTCAGTTCAGTCAGTGTCAACTGGATCGCCGTTTCCACCGCATAGGCGTAAACCGGCGGCAGCTTGCTGTCTGCAATGCTTCTTGCCACGCCGAACTGTCCGCCGAACATCGTTTCGGTCAAGTCCAGCAAAATTCTGTCCTTGGTAGGAAACAGATTCAAATAGCTTCCCCTTGCCACGCCCGCTTCGTCCACAATCTGACTGACAGAGGTGTTTTTATACCCCTGTTCCAGAAAGAGACGGACGCACACAGTCAGTATTTTCCTCTTTGCTTCACTGCTGTCTCTTCGCAAATATATCACCTCTCTTTAAATGTATTAGTACACATACTAATAATATCATAGCAAGTGCAAAAAAGGAAAGTAGAATTTGAAACTTTACCACCGTAAACTGTGACATTTCCGCAAGCGCTGGCTTCTTCCATAACTCACGAAACTTTATAACTACTTGAATACTACCCTCAATGGAAAAGCAGAAATTGAATTCTGCTTAGTTTAATAGGAGTTTTCTATCTCCAGGTTTTGTTGTATTTAAATCATACAATAATCCTTTTGGCATCTTATTTACAAACGGCACAATAGATCCACCATACTTGATCAATCCAGATCCTGTTGGTGCATTTGTGATGTATCCCATCTGTTCTTCTGAAATATTTAAAAGTCTAGCTAAATCTTCTCTATCATTGGCGGATTGGTTTAACATGACAATGAATTCAGAGTTTGATAGCATGCTTGTTCCTTGTTGAGAAGAAAGAAGATATTTCACATTTTGTGTAATACCCGTAGGATAGGCATCTCTTTTACGGAATTGTCTCCAAGCTGATGCAAAGAAGGTTGCACTTTCTTCATTTTCAAAGATGACATGGATTTCATCAATAAAGACATGTGTACGCTTACCTTTTCTCCAGTTTTCATTGACACGGTTAATAATCGCATCTGTAATTACAAGTAATCCCATTGTCTTTAATTGTTTTCCTAAATTAAAGATGTTGAAGGATAGAATTCTAGATTTGATATCTACATTGGTTTCATGGGCAAAAATGTTTAAGGATCCATTTGTAAATAGTTCGAGTTTAATAGCTAATGATTTAGCTTCTGGTTCACTTTGTTCTAGTAACTTGTTGTATAGGTGCTTTAATGTAGGAATATAGTTGTTTTTCATGGCATCCTGATAAACCAAAGATACACAACGATCAATAATGGAACGGTCGATTGGAGATATTCCTCCATGGTTTGTATCTAACTGTTCAAATAAAGACATGATAAATTGAGATTTATCCGCAATGGCATTACCACTATCTCCATAACCTTCTGACATATCCATGGCATTAATATAATCTTTACTATTCGTTCCAATACGAATGATCTGTCCTTTCATCGCTTTAATGATTGGATCATATTCACCTTCTGGATCTGCAATAATAATATCGTCATTCGTAGACAGAATTAAGAATTCAATTTCTTCTTTCGTAAGAAAAGATTTACCTGATCCAGGAATACCCAATACAAAAGAGTTTGGATTTTGTAATAAAGCTTTGTTACAAAGAATCGGATTGTTGGTAATGGCATTCTGACCATACCAAATACCACCTTTCTGCATGATTTCATGGGCTCTAAAGGGAATAAATACAGCAGCACTTTCGGTAAGTAGGGTACGAGTGATATTGAGCTTGTTGACTCCAATAGGAAGGGCTGTTTGTAGACCATCCAAGTGTCTTTTCGAAAAGTATAATGTTTCTAATTCACAAACATATTTACGAGCAACAGCTTTTAATGTTTCCGTATCTTTATCGAGTTCTTCTAAAGAATCAGCAAGGTGTACAACTGTAATATTACAAAGCATCATTCTTTGATCTCGTACAATTAAATCATCCAAGAATTCTTTACATTCCTTACGTTGAAGTTCCATATCATAAGGGATAATGGCTGAAAAGTTATTATTTCGATTTTGTTTCATTTGCCAATCCGTTATGTTCTTTTCAACACCCAAGAATTTATTTTCTACTTCACGAACAGCTTCATCTGTAGGAATCGTAATAATGTCCATGGAATACATCAAGTTCTTATTTAAATCGCAAAGTTCGGATACAAACTCGTCTTTTAAAAAGCCTGGATAATTACTTAGATAAAGGACTCTTCCATATTTACCATCAAATTCAAAATATTTGTTATGGTATTTACTCATTCTGGGTGTAATCAAATCTTTAAAAGAATGACCTTTCTTAGCCAAATCATTCATATCTAGAGAAAACTCTTCCGTTTCACTACGATAAAAATCATGAAGCATTTTTAATCGTTCTTCTGCATTTAATTCGATACAAGAAGAGCCAAGACGTGCAAATAGGGTAGAGAATTCAGTGGTGATTCTAGAAAAGGTGAATCTTGCTTCCTCGATGGTATTTTTGAAGACAGTCACTGTAATGTATTTTTCCTGGATAATATCATCACTTTCAGATAGTTTATCCAAAAGCATATTGTTGTATTCTTCACGATATGGATCTAATCCATCATTCTTTAATGGAATCAAGATATCTTCTTTAAACTTCTTGATATCCACTTTTCGATTGTTGATAGTTATCTTTGTCATCACAGAAGAATCAAAAGAATTCAGTAAATCACTATAGCTTAAAAAGAGATTGTTTTTATCTTCTCCAGAAGCAATCTTATAGTTGATATCTAAGAAGCGATAACTCTTTGTATATTTATTACCAGATTTAAAAATACCATCCTTATAGATTGTGTCTACCGGGATGGTATCCTGAACAGTTTTAGGCACTCTTGTTTTTTCTTTGTTGAGCTTTTTCAATCTTTCGTAGCTTTTTATCATGTACAATTGACTCCTTTCTTGATTGATTAATGAATGGTTCAAGTATTTCGCAATAAAGATTAAATGGCACATTAATCAAATTCCTTGTAGACAACATAAAAGAAGATATTGCCATTTTCACAATATCTTCTGTATACATTCCTTGAAAACGAATAAATCCAAATGCTGCAAATGGTGCAGCACCAAGCATACACAACCAGCTTGTCATTTCTGTACCTAATCGATCTTTACATAAAAAATACAAACCACACGCAATAATACAGGCAATGATAGAAAAGATGCTTTGTCTAAGGGATAATCCAAAGAAAATACTTTCCGTATAATCTCTTATTTCTTTGTTGATTTTGATTTCAAAATTAGATTTCATCAGCAAAATCCTCATGAATAACATCTAATGGAATAGACGATGCAAATAAGATGTTATCAATAGGAATAACCATCTTTCCACCATCACGACGAACAATGATTTTATCTTTTTCATTTTCTACTTTATACATCAATTTTTCTGTTAATGGTAAAGTTGAAGATTCAACAATATCCAATGAATCTCCGGTTTTTAATACAACTTTGTTTAAAATATAATCTTTCATGTTACGTTCCTTTCCTGCCAAAAAGGCATAATAAAAGCAGGAACAATATGCTCCTGCAGTAGTAATTAAAATAGTAATGATAAGTAATCCTGCCTTGAGTCAAGTATTCTAATAATTTCAATATTCTCTTCATTGACATTATAGAATACAAGTTGCTTAGATACGATTAAATAGCGAAATGGTGTATCTATGTCGAAACGATCTGACATTTTAGGACCTAGATAAGGATTATCTTTTAATAATGAAATTGTATCTACAATATTGTTTTTAAGTTTTTTTGCGGCTTGATCGTTATGAAACTGATTAATAATATAATTTTCGGTATTAAGAAGATCATCAATTGCTGCTTTTTTATAAATAATCTTCATTTTACAAACCCAACATTTTTTTGGCTTCTTCTTCTGAATAAGATTCAGTACAATTCATACCAATTTCCAATTCTTTCATTAATTTAGATAAAGCTTTTGCTTTCATCTTTTCAGCATTATCTTCGGTCACAGAAAATGGAAAACCACCTGTATTTAATACTTGCTGAAAAAATACATTTACGGCATCCGTTAGAGTTAAACCGTTTTTCGCAAAAACTTCTTCTAATTCATTCTTGATTTCTGAGTTCATGCGAATTCTAAATACATCATCTTTTTGAGCATTGATTACGTTACGCATAATTAACACTTCCTTTCGTATATATTATACTCAGTTTTTTACAAAATATCAACAAATGTGGCAACTGAGTAGCTACATATTATAGCCCCATCATTTCTTTAACGATTCGATCTGACATCTTGATTGTTCCTACAAGAACTAACATATTGAATATTAATTCACCAATATAACTCCATACCATAGATACACTAGATGCTGTTGAATCCACTACTGGTGGACTTGATGCAAAGGCTGAAAAGATAATACAGGAAAGGACAATGATCGCTCCTTCTAAACAAACTCCTGCATAGCTTTTGATAAATGTAAAAGCTGTGTTTTGTGTGCTTTCTCCTGCAGCTGCTGCAAGTGGTATTGGAGAAATAGCTGTGTACATGTAAAGTTTAAAAAATCTTCCATAAACAGTTAATATCATTACAAAAGATAGAATTGTAATGAATATAGATCCTAATAGGGTTACTGCCCATAATGGAATGGATTCTAGAAATCCTGTATTACTAACCGCATCAACTATTTCCTGTGGTATAACTGTTTCGTTGGATACTCCAAGTCCTACAGTTTCCGTAATCGATTGAATTATCCCCTGTACAATTTCAAAAATCTTTGTCATCAGTTCCATTCCATACATGACAAGACCTCTGGCAATAATAAATCTTAGAAATAGTTTGAAGGCTTGCTCTGGACGTTTGACATCCTGCCAGCTTGTACAGGTTCGTATTAATCCCCATACAAAGAAAAGTACAAGAAGGGCAAGACCAATAGCTTGTAAACCTTCATGTACTTTTACAATGATTTTCCATATATCTCCACCTTTAAATGTTTCTGGAGATTCAGTCAGTAACAACCATATTTCAGCAAGCTTAGAATTCCAGGTATTGATTGCACTTGTTAGGTTATCGATGATTCCATCCATATATTAACCTACAATAATATTCAAAATCTCTTTAGCAAAGGTAATTACAATACCACCAGCTACTGTCATAAATCCATTGGCTCTCTGGCTTGGATCATGGCTTTTTAAAGATAAACCAACCTGTACGATTCCAAAGCCTAATAGAATCATGCCAATAGCACGTATAAGTCCAAACATAAAATCACTGAAATTATTGACTACAGTGACTGGATCATTAGCTGCATAGACAGGTGTTATAAAGTTTGTGATGAGTATCAATGCTGTATAAGCATAGAACACTACTTTTCTAATTGTTTTTGTTTTCTTCATTTTCTTTGATCTCCTTTACATATTTTTCTACTTCTTCTTGATCTAACAATTCATATTCGTTATCAGTCAAAAGAATATTTTGCCAATCATCAATGAAATGATACGTTTGCCCATGAATATAAGGCTCTCGTCCTCCATCCAATGTCTGCTTAATATTTGGATGTTTTAATAAATCATATTTTTTATCTTTAACAGGGCGTTCTCCCTTAATAAAAAGAAGTCCATAGTTGTTATCCAACAATCGAACTTCATCTGCGGTTAAAAGCTCTCTTCCTGTCTGTTGATAATTTGTAGAATAATTACCACTTCTTCCTTCAGATTTGCCATACGTATTTGTATCCAATGTTTCTTTTCCAAGCAATTCACTGATGTATTTATGTGTACTTTGTTCATTACCACCTAGGTAATACGTTTCATCACAGTTACCTAAAATGGATTCCCAGCTATCCTTGTATAAAGCTTTGATCTGAGCCAGGTTCTGTAAAATAATGGATACAAAGATCTGTCTTGAACGCATCGTTGAAAGAAGTTTATCAAATTCATCTGGTAAAGCAACATTGGCAAATTCATCCATCAAGAAATGGACGGGTACAGGAAGTTCTCCACCATGTACATAATCCGCCTGGTAATACAACATTTGAAATAACTGGGTGTACAACATTCCCACTACAAAATTGAATGTGGAATCGTTGTCTGGAATAATCGCAAATAAAGCCGTTTTTCTTTCTCCAATCTGTTCTAATTCCATCTCGTCATATTTGGTTAATGATGCAAGTTCTTCCAAATTAAAAGCAGCAAGTCTTACACCAACCGAAATCAGAATCGATTTGGCGGTTTTACCTGCTGCCTGTTTATATATTTTGTATTGTTTTAAAGCTAATGAATTAGAATCTATCATTTCTAGTCTTTTAAATAACTCATCTAATGGACTTTCGTAGTCTTCTTCATCTTCTTTGACTTCTGCATAATTGAGCATTTCCATGACCATTGTAAAATTCTGTTCATCTTCTGGTGCATAATGGTACAGATATAACATCAGCGCTTCCAATAGTGCTGTTTCACTCTTTTCCCAGAATGGATCATTGGTAGAAGAACCTTTAGGTGTTGTATTACGGATCAAGTTGGTAATTAATTTAAGTACATCCTTATCACTTTGAATATAATGGAATGGATTATATCCAAGAGATTTAGACATATCAATCAAGTCAATGACTTTAATGACATAACAATTCTCTTCTAATAGATGACCAACACTTCGAATGATTTCACCTTTGGGATCCAATACAACAAAACTTGTATTACACTGCATGATGTTTGGTTTTGCATAAAATCTTGTCTTTCCAGCACCAGAGCCACCAATCACAACTGTATTTAAGTTTCGACGATGTTTTTTACCATCTAACCCCATTCGTACATTTTGTGAAAAGACTTTGTTAGCAAAGTAATCTTTATTCGCGTATTTCTTACAAACAGTATTGGGATTTGCCCATTTAGCTGATCCGTATTCTTCAGTTCTTCTATAGTTTTTAGATGAAGATAAATACATCCCAACACCTAATACATAGATTATCAGAAAGATACCGATCGTTTTTAATGTTGAATTCGTCCATTGAATTTGAAATGGATGATTTAAAGCTTCATTAAGATATGGAATTGCATTGATTAATCCTTTATCCATGTAGGGTGCAATAAGCAATGCAAACCAAATTGTTGGTATTAGTAATAAGCCAAGAAACACATATTCATCTTTTTTAGCATCTCTCATAATGATCTTTTATAGAAGGTGAATTTGCATCACAAACTTTTACAATCAATGAATCTAGAAAGTCATAATTCTTATGTGCCATGCGTTGTTTGTCTCTTAAATCGGCAAGAGCACGTACAATAATTCTTCTTTCTGTATCATCGACTTGGATTTCAATCATTTCATCATTTTGTTTTTTAAACCAGTTACGCATATTTGTCATCTCACTTTCTTTTTGGATTTCTTTCTTACCGGATATTTTGGTGCAGAAGATTTTAACTGTTCTTGCTTAATATCTTTTAGCTCCTGACGAACAGATGGTCTATCCGTAGTAGCTGTTGATTTTTTTCTTTCGACGGTTTTCTTCTTGTTTTCTTTCTTCAATGTTTTTGAAGATGGCTCGAACGGAGTACCGTCCTTGCTTGTCCGAGCCTTGTTGGGGTTTGATTTTTCATCCATCAGTTTTGATAACAATGCATCATGTTCTTCATCACTTAAAGGCTTTGCATCTTTGATCTTTTGTTGGGATAAAACCGATTCACGAATTGCTTTAGTATCAATGGTAGCTAAGTCAAATTTATCTACCATTCTAGATATCTTAGAAGCATCTTCTGCTTTGACCATGATATCTACGATCCCATCTGTATTGTTCTTTTCTTTTAATACAGAATAGAGGACACCATAATGTTTTGCTTCTTCACAAAACTTTTTTAAGTCAGAATGGTGAATCGCGAATACTTTTAATTCCTTATTGGATTTTAATAGGTTATCTAGATTTGTTTTTCCTTTGATTTTCTTGTTGTCACTAATGATTGCATACAAAGTGACAGCTAAAGATTTGGCAGCTGTACCACCAGCTTTTAATCCAATTTCAGCAGCTACTTGAATACCTTCTAATGTCATCTTCATCATTTGATCTGCAGTATCGGCACTGTTCATAAATTCAAGCTCCTTTCGTATTCTTTTTGTGTTTGCATACGCTGTGTTTCTAGTGCATTTATCATTTTTAGTTTTTCTTCAATATCGGGTACTCTCTTTTCTATATCTTCGCATATTCGAATTTCCTTTTTCCCATGTGCAATTTTAGAAGTGAGTGTATCTCGATCTTGTTCTAATTGTTGTTTCAAATCATGATTACGACATCTTTTGATTTTGTTGTAAATGGATTTTCTTTGATTCATCCAGTTTTCTATTTGATTGTTTAATTCCAATTTAAAAGCAAGCACATCTTCCACTGTTTCAAGATTATGTTTGCCAATGAATGTATTTTCGTTTGTGATTTTGTCCATATAAATCAAATCCTTTCTAAGTGATGGACTTGGATATTTTTGTGGTATGCCTTTTGGTTTTAAGATACCTAATTCAAAACAATATCGAATATACATCGCTTTGATTCCTTTTAATTTTCTATGATTGCCTTGATATTCTTTACAAGGTATAACATCTTTAACAGATGACTGCATGGGAAACAAGAAGTTACTGTTAATCCGTTCCATCAAATGTTCTTCATCATAGCGATTATCACGAGTCAGTTTATAAAAGCGAAATGTTCTTTTAGATTGTGGATGTTTTAAAGTCCAATGTTTACCATTCAAATTTACAACATATCCAATTTCTTCAAGACTAGATTGAAACTGTTCAGGTGTTCTTGCATACAATAAAACAGAATCCACGTCATAGCGAATCAATTTCCGTAAATAGATAGAATCATTCTTTTCTGCTTTCCATTCTCCATAATTCATCGCTTTGCCTTCCGGTTTTGTGATGACAGTTAAACCATGCTCTTTACAGATTGCATCATTTAATTCACGGAAGTGATCGATATCAGCTTTCTTATTGTCATACTTTTTACCATCTACCCAGGAAACGGAGTTTACCACGAAATGATTGTGTAGATGGTCTTTATCCAAATGAGTAGAAACAACCACTTCAAATCGATTGCCCCACATTTGTTTAGCAAGCTGAACACCTAATGCATGGCATTGTTCTGGTGTCACTTCACCTGGCTTAAAAGATTGCACCGCATGAAAGGCAAGGCGACCATCCATCTTGTTGTAAGAAAGCTTTGTATTCATCATC
>OIEN01001488.1_pt1 | contig 10405 bp, 7 predicted proteins | sample 1581741 | NCBI WGS metagenome assembly OIEN01 (sample SAMN01760944, study PRJEB22395) | human gut metagenome | reverse complement strand
TGAAGGCGCTGGGGCTTTTGCCTGCGGTCAAAGTCTACCTTGGGCACCGCGGCCATCAGGGCTTTGGTATAGGGATGCAGGGGCGCGGTAAAAAGGGTTTTGCTGGGAGCCAGCTCCACCATGCTCCCCAGATACATAACGCCTACCCGGTCAGAGATATGCCTGACCATGGAAAGATCGTGGGAGATGAACAGATAGGTCAGCCCCCGCTCCCGCTGCAGACGGATGAGCAGGTTGATGATCTGAGCCTGAATGGAAACATCCAGCGCGGAGATAGGCTCATCGCATACGATAAATTCCGGATCCACCGCCAAAGCCCGGGCAATGCCTACCCGCTGCCGCTGCCCGCCGGAAAGCTCATGGGCAAAGCGGCTGGTGAACTGCTCCGTCAGTCCCACGGATAAAAGCAGCTCCTTTATCCGCCGCTCTTTCTCCTGATGGGAAAGGTGCAGATGCACATCCATACCCTCGGCAATGATCTCCCCAATGGTCATCCGGGGATCCAGCGAGGAATAGGGATCCTGAAATACGATCTGGGCCCGGTGCTTAAAGTCCAGCAGTTCCCTGCCCTTCAGGCCGGCAATGTCCCTACCGTCAAAGAAGATCTGCCCGGCCGTGGGGGCGTACAGCCGCAGGAGCGTGCGGCCGCAGGTGGTCTTGCCGCAGCCGGATTCCCCCACCAGACCCAGAGTCTCTCCCCGGCGGATGGCAATGTTCACCCCATCTACGGCCTTCAGCTGCCGCTTCCGGTCTACGGGGAAGTATTTGCAAAGGTTTCTGGCCTCGATGAGATATTCGCTCATAGCTGTTTCCTCCGGTCATAAAAGGATTCCACCTGGGGGGCGTCCGGGTGTCTCAGCCAGCAGCATACGCTGTGGCCCTCTTCCACGGGGGTCTCCGGGGGCATCTGCTCCTTGCAGATCTCCATGCAGTATTCGCAGCGGGGGGCAAAGGGGCAGTGGTGCAAAGGCAGCACCAGATCCGGCGGCGTGCCCTGCAGGGCATACAGCTCCTGCTTGTTTTCCCTTGCCAGGGAGGGCACGGAGGAAAGCAGCGCCCAGGTATAGGGGTGCTTGGCGTTTTCGAAGATGTCTTTGGTAAGACCCCGTTCCACGATCTGCCCGGCATACATGACCTGCACCCGGTCGGCAAAGCTGGCAATAACACCCAGATCATGGGATACCAGAATGATGGCCGTTCTGGTCTTTTCCTTCAGCTCCTGCAAAAGATCCAGGATCTGGGCCTGAATGGTCACATCCAGGGCGGTGGTAGGTTCGTCGGCAATGAGAATGGTGGGGTCGCAGGCCAGAGCCATGGCGATCATCACCCGCTGGCGCATACCGCCGGAAAGCTGGTGGGGGTAGGAATCGATGTTTTTCTCCGGATCCGGGATGCGCACCATCTCCAGCATCCGAAGGGCTTCCTTCCTTGCCTCCTGCTTATTAAGGCCCCGGTGGAGCCGCAGCCCCTCCATGATCTGTTTGCCCACGGTCATGGTGGGGTTCAGACTGGTCATTGGATCCTGAAAGATCATGCTGATCTCGTTGCCCCGCAGGCTCTGGAGCCGCTTTTTATCCATGTCCAGCACGTTTTCCCCGTTAAAGAGGATGGTGCTGTCCTTTTTGATCTCCGAAAAGGGCGGTTTCCACAGGCGCATGATGGCCTTGGCCGTGGCGGTCTTGCCGCAGCCGGATTCCCCTACAAAGGCCAGGGTCTCGCCCTTGTCCACGTGGAAGGACACCCCCCGAACGGCCTTGACCTCCCCCGCATAGGTGTGGAAGGAGACCTGCAGATTTTCTACATCCAATACTCTGTTTTCATTTTCCATAACTGGCCTCACTTTCTGCCCTTGGGGTCCATGGCGTCCCTGAGACCATCCCCGATCAGGGTGAAGCAAAGCATGGTCAGGGCGATCATAAGCACCGGGAACAGCAGCAGATAGGGGTAAAAGGTGAACTGAGACTGAGCCGCAGAGGCCAGAGCGCCCCAGCTGGTGCCCGGGGGCTGAATGCCCAGCCCCAGATAGCTGAGGAAGGCTTCGGAGAAGATATACCCGGGAATATCAAAGGTGATGGATACGATGATGACCCCCATGGTATTGGGGATAAAATGCCGTGTGACCACCTTCCAGGGGCTTACCCCCAGGGCCTGAGCCGCCAGAGTGTATTCTTCGCTTTTGATCTGGAGCATCTGGGCCCGGACGAAGCGGGCCGTGCCGCACCAGCCGGTAATGGTCATGGCCAGCAGCAGGGTGGTGATGTTGGAATTCTGCAATATGACGGACATGAGGATCACTACGATCAGATAGGGCACGGAGATGAGCACCTCCACGATGCGCATCATGATATTGTCTACCGCCCCGCCGAAGTAAGCGGCGATGCCCCCATAGATACAGCCGATGGTGGTGCTGATCAGTGCCGGGCCGATGACCATGGAGACCCGGCCCCCGATCCATACCCGGGTGAACACGTCCCGCCCCAGCTTATCCGTGCCGAACCAGTGGGTTTTGCTGGGGGAGACCAGCCGGGCGCTCTTGTCCATGGTCTCATATTCATAGGGGGAGAGGATGGGCGCAAAGATGCACATGAGCACCAGCACGCCCAGCAGGATCAGAGCGCCTACGGCTACTTTGTTTTCTTTAAAGCGCCGCCAGCAGTCCTTCCAGTAGCCGACATGAGGGCGGGCGATGGAATCGGCCTCCGCCTCCCGGTTCTGCACAAAGGCAAATTTTTCTTTGGGTATCTGTTCCATGGTCCCCTCCTATCTTTTGCCCGTAATGCGGATACGGGGATCTATGAGCATATATACGAAATCCAGCACTACCTGCATGATGATGAACAGCGCCGCATAAAAAACGGTGGTGCCCAGCACCATGGTATAGTCGTGACTGTTGATGGAGTTGATGTAATAAAACCCGATGCCGGGGATGGCAAACATGCGCTCCGTTACAAAGGCGCCGGTGAACACCCCCACCACACTGCCGGCAAAAATGGTCACGCAGGGCATGAGGGAGTTGCGCAGCACGTGGCGGGTGATGACCTGCCTTTCGGAAAGGCCCTTGGCTCGGGCGGTGAGCACATAGTCCTGATCCATGGTCTCCAGCATGCTGGCCTTTACATAGCGGGCATAGGTGGCAATGGTGCCGAAGGAAAGGACGATCACCGGCATGACCAGGTGCTTGGGTTCTCCCCAGCCGGAGGAGGGCAGCCAGCCCAGATTCACGCTCAGCAGCAGCTGCAGCAGGGAGATGAGCACGAATACGGGCACGGTAGTGCCCAGTATGGCAATGAACATGACCAGATAATCGGGCCATTTATTTTTGTTTAGGGCAGCCATAATGCCCATGAACACGCCGATCACCGTGCCGATAAGCAGGGCGATGCCCCCCACCAGACCGGAGATGGGGGAGGTGGAGGCAATGGTGCCGCTGACGGAGCGGCCGGCGTACAGCAAACTTTCACCCAGATCCAGCCGGAGCAGGTTTTTCATATAGGTCAGGTACTGCTCAAACAGGGGCCTGTCCAGCCCATAGCGGGCATAAAAGGCCTGGCGGGTCTGCTCGGGCAGGGCCCGGGCCATGGTGGCCAGGGGATCGCCCGGAATGGCGCGCATGAGAAAGAAGGTGATCGTCACCACCACAAACAGGGTGAGGAACATATATCCCACGCGCTTGAGGATGTATTTGCCCATAAAAAGGCTCCTTTCTTTGGGGACGCTGGGGTAAAAAGCGGGGGGCAGGCCCGGGGAAATCCACGGCCCGCCCCCCACAGGAGGAATTAGTTTTTATTGGGGACGTTCGCCGGTAGACAGGCCCTTGTAACCGGTGATGCTGAAGGCCAGCTCGCCGTAGCCCTTTACATAGCTGCGGTAGAAGCTGTTGTTGGTAAAGGTCAGCACGGGGCAAACGGCACAGTCCTGACGCAGAAGGATATCCTCGGCCTTCTTATACATTTCCAGACGCTTGGTTTCGTCCTGCTCGGAAAGAGCGGCCTCTACCAGCTGGTCAAACTCGGCGTTGGCCCAGCCGGTCTGGATGGAGTCGTTGGCGGAGTTGAACAGGCTGAGCATATCGTAGGGATCGTTGTAGTAAGCGCCCCAGGCCATGTAGCCAATCTGGAAGTTGCCCTTCTGCACGTTGTCATAGAAGATATCCCAGTTGTTGAAGCTGATCTCCATGTTCACGCCCAGAGTGGCTTTGTAAGACTGCTGCAGATATTCGCCGAAGGTGCGGAACCACTCATCGGTACCGGCCAGAGAGAAGGTGACTTTCAGGGTGGCGGGGTCATTGCCCAGGCCCAGTTCTTCCATGCCCTTGAGCAGGTAATCCTTGGCGGTGAGGCCTTCCTTGGTCATCTCGTCGGTCATTTCCTGAATGGTCTGACCGGCATATTCGCGGAAGTTGGTCTCGCCTACGGAGATGGCGGGGCAGATCCAGCCATAAGTGGGCACGTTGGCGCCGCCGAAGCACATGTCGTTGAGCTCTTCCCGATCCATGGCCAGGGTGAAGGCCTTGCGGATATTGGCGTTGGAGAAGATGGCATCCTTGGTGTTATAGAAGCTGTAAGCCAGGGTGGCGCTGGGAGTGATCTGGTACACCACATCGCTGTAGCTCATGAACTTGTCGATCCACTCGGCTTCGCTGGTGCTGCAGTAATCCAGCTCATAGCTTTCAAAGCCGTTGTAGATGGTGGTGGAGTCGGAAAGGATGGAAAGGTTTACAGTTTCCAGAGATACGTTTTCGGCGTTCCAGTAGTAGGGGTTCTTCTTGAGGACGATCTTGCTGTTGTGCACCCAGCTCTCCATCATGTAGGGGCCGTTGCCCATGGTGTATTCGGCCTCGGTGCCATACTTTTCACCGTACTTTTCCATTATGTCCTGCCGCTGGGGATAATAAATGGTGCCGGAGCACATCTCCAGGAAGGAAGCCATGGGATAAGCCAGCGTGATCTCCAGGGTCTTGTCGTCCAGAGCCTTTACGCCCAGTTCTTCAATGGAGGCGCCGTCCTTGATCTCCTTATAGCCCTTGACGGGGGTGAGGAAGAATTCGTTGGGGCAGCCGGTGGCGGGATCGGCGGAACGCCGCAGGGAGTATACATAATCCTGTGCGGTGACTTCCTGACCGTCGGCCCACTTGTTGTTCCCCAGGTGGAAGGTCCACACGGTGCCGTCAGCGCTGAGTTCCCAGGTCTGGGCATCGCCGGGAGCCATGTGGTATTCTCCGTCCTTCTCTTCCAGACGAACCAGACCCTCCATCACATTGTTGATGACGGTGCCGGAATAAGTATCGGCATTCAGGGAGATGTCCATGGAAGTGGGGTCAGCCACCATGTAAGTGTTGTAATACTGGGCAACCGTTTGAGCGGCGGGATCCTTTGCCTCGTCGCCGGCGGGTTTCTGCTCGTCCTGGGTGGTCCCGGCGGTCTGCTTCTGGTCGTCTTTGGGGAGCTCGCCCTGCTGATTGTTGCTGCAGGCGGTCACGGCAAAAAGCATGGCCAAGGCCAAGAGAATACTCAGTGCCTTCTTCATCAGTGTGTTTCCTCCTTGTTTATTCACCGGATTTTTCCGGCTGTTTACAGGCAAAGTATAGCATATACTTTAGTTTTCAGTCAATAACCACTCCATAATATATATAACTTTGCTAAAAAATAAGGGTTTTATGGTGAAAAATAGAGATACAGGCGATGTATAAATAAAAATCGGGCCCCGCAATGCAAGGCCCGTATCATTTATTTTACAGATTTATGGCGGATCCGCCTTGTTCCGCGTCGGAGCTTTCCAGCAGCTGGTGAAAAGCGGTCTTTTCTTCCAGACCGCTGCAGCGGGAAACCCCCAGCCGGATATTTACGGCAGAACAGAGCAGGTTGACCAGCATCATGGGGGCGCCCATGGTGTTCAAAAACATCCGGGTCTGGGTGGGGGCATACAGCACCAGATCGCTGAAGGGACATACGGGGGAACGATCCGTATCCGTCATGGAAAGAATCTTCAGTCCTTTGCCGTGGGCGTATTCCAACAGCTTGGTGGTCACACGGAAATAGTCCGGGAAGGAGACACCGAAAACCAGCGTCCCGGGCGTCAGCAGGGGCAGAGCCCGGTGAATGCTTTCATCCAGCTCCGTATTTACGCAAATCACACCCCGGCCCACTACGGAGAGCATGGTGGCCAGACCGTCGCAGGCGATCAGGGAGACGCCTCGTCCGCAGAGCACGATCCTTTCCGCTTCCAGGATCATATCGGCCGCCAGAAGCATATCTCCCAGGCGAAGCTGGCGGAAGAATACCTCCGTGAGCTTTTTTTCTTCCAGGCAGATATCCTGAAGCAGCGCTTCGGTATTGCTCAACTCATAGCCGGGGATGCGGGGGGTATTGTATTCCACATCCAGATGGCGGGTGTATTCCAGCTGACGGGCGGCGTATTTGCGAAATTCATATTTCAAATCGCTGAAGCTGGAAAAGCCCAGCAGCGCACAGGTTTTCAGTACGGTCATTTCCGTGACGCCGGAATCCCGGGCTACCTCTTTCAGCGTGACATAGGACATGCGCTCCACATCCTCCAGCATATAGTTGGCCACGTCCCGCTGCTTCCGGGTCAGATAGGGGTACTTCTCTTTTATCTTGTCTACGATCCCCATGAATGCTCCTTGCTGCATGTATTTGCTTTTTGATTATAGCATTTACTATAAAGTTTGGCAAGAAGTGCGTAAGGGAACTGCTTTCCGGCGTTTTTCATATAAAGGCCGGCGGGGGGAGAGCTTTGTTTTCCGATTTATAGATAGTGAGAGCGGGGATCTGGCAACGTATCCGAACCGCCGCAAAAAAGCCCGCCGGAGAGCCGGCGGGCCGTTTTTCTGAGGATCAGGAAGGGCGTATGGTAACGGTGGGGTAGGGGATGGAAAGCCCCTTTTCCTCCAGCAGGGCCTTGCTTCTGGCCTGTATGTCATAATACAGGGTCCAGTAGTCGCTGTTTTTTACCCATACCTGCAACACAAAGTCCATGGAGGAATCCCGGTAGGTCTTAAAGGCTGCAAAAGGCCCGGGATCCTTCAAAGCCAGGGGGCTTGCTTCCGCCAGCTCCAGCAGGGCGGAAACGGCCTTGTCCACCGGGGTATCATAGGCCAGGGAGAAGGTGAGCACCAGTCGCCGCTTTTCCTTCAAAGAAAGGTTTTTGAGCGCGGAATTGCTCAGCGTGGCGTTGGGGATGACCACGGTGCTGTTGTCAAAGGTGGTCAGGGTGGTATAGAAGACGGACATGGCCTCTACCGTGCCTTCCGTATCCCCGCTGACGATATAATCCCCCACCCGGAAGGGGTGGAACAGCAGCAGCATGATGCCTCCGGCAAAGTTGCTCAGACTCCCCTGCAAAGCCAGGCCGATGGCCAGCCCGCAGCTGCCCAGCAGCGTTACGATGGAGGCCATGGGCACGCCCATGATGTTCACAGCGATGATAATGACCACCGCCTTGAGGGCTATGGACAGAAAGCTGTGGAGGAAGCTTTGGGCTTCCGGATCCATCTTTACCAGATGCTGCTTTTTCAGCCGCCCGGAAAGGACGCTGCAAAGCTTCAGCCCTACGCCCAGCACCAGCAGCCCCAGCACCAGATTTTTTCCGGTCTGCAGGGCAAAGAGCTTGACGCTATCCCACAGGCTGTCCATCAGTTGGCCACCACGTTGACCACGTTCTTTACCACGATGACCTTGCGCACGGTTTTCCCGGTGATAAAGGGCGCCAGTTCAGGGGCGCTGAGAGCGGTCTTTTCCACCTCTTCTTTGGAAGCGGCGGCAGGCATCTTGATCCGGCAGCGGATCTTGCCGTTGACCTGCACCCCATACTCCACTTCATCGGCCACCAGAGCGTTTTCGTCATAGACGGGCCAGGGCGCGTGATGCAGGGGCTGCTCATAGCCCAGGATCTCATTGAGCTCCTCACAGATATGGGGGGCTACGGGATCCAGCAGCAGCAGCAGGGTGCGGAACTCTTCCCGGGTGATGCTGCCCTTGGCATAGAAATCGTTGACCAGGGCCATCATGGCGGCAATGGCGGTGTTGAACTTCATCCGCTCAAAGTCCTCAGTGACCTTCTTGATGCAGGCGTGCACCTTGGGCCGCATATCGGCGGTCTCGCCCTGTCCCTGAAGCATATCCTGCAGGCGCCATACCCGATCCAGGAACTTCCGGCAGCCTCTGGCGCCGGCGGTGCTCCAGGGAATGGGCTGGTCAAAGGCGCCCATGAACATTTCATAGGTGCGGAAGGCATCGGCCCCTACTTCTTTAACGATATCGTCCGGGTTCACCACGTTCCCCCGGGACTTGCTCATCTTTTCGCCGTTCTCTCCCAGCACCATGCCGTGGCTGGTGCGCTTTTTATAGGGCTCCCGGTAAGGCACTACGCCGCAGTCATAGAGGAACTGGTTCCAGAAGCGGGAATAGAGAAGGTGCAGGGTGGTGTGCTCCATGCCGCCGTTGTACCAGTCTACGGGCATCCAGTATTTCAGGGCCTCCGGGGAAGCCAGGCACTGGTCGTTGTGCGGATCGCAGTAGCGGAGGAAGTACCAGCTGGAACCGGCCCAGTTGGGCATGGTGTCCGTTTCACGGGTGGCGGGGCCACCGCAATGGGGGCAGGTGGTCCGGATCCAGTCCGTAGCCCGGATCAGAGCGGAAGAGCCGTCGTCGCCGGGGGTAAAGTCTGCGATCTCGGGCAGCAGCAGGGGCAGCTGCTCCGTGGGGAGGGGTACCCAGCCGCACTTATCGCAATGGACCAGGGGGATAGGCTCACCCCAGTACCGCTGGCGGGTAAATACCCAGTCCCGAAGCTTATAGTTCACCCGGCGCTTGCCGATCCCTTTTTCTTCCAGGAATTTGATCATGGCGGGGATGGCCTCACTGACCTCCATGCCGTTGAGGAAGCCGGAGTTCACCAGCTTGCCCTTGTGACAGTCGGTAAAGGCTGCTTCCTGCACGTTGCCGCCGGCCACCACTTCGATGATGGGCAGATCAAACTTTTTGGCAAACTCCCAGTCCCGCTCATCGTGGCCGGGCACGGCCATGATGGCGCCTGTGCCGTAACTCATGAGCACATAGTCGGAGACGAACACGGGGATATGCACGCCGTTAACGGGGTTGACGGCTTCAATACCCTCCAGCCGCACGCCGGTCTTGTCTTTGTTCAGCTCGCTCCGCTCAAAATCGCTCTTCCGGGCGGCGGCTTGCCGGTAGGCGGCTACTGCGGCATAGTTGGCAATGGCGTCTTTATGCTTTTCGATAAGGGGGTGCTCCGGGGAAATGACCATATAGGTCACGCCGAACATGGTATCCGGCCGGGTGGTGAAGATCTCTACGGAATCCTCCACGCCGCTCAGGCGGAAGGTGGCCTGGGCTCCCTCGCTGCGGCCGATCCAGTTGCGCTGCTGGGTCTTGACCCGGTCGATGAAGTCCACATCGTTGAGTCCGTCGATAAGGGAATCGGCATATGCGGTAATCTTGAGCATCCACTGGGAGCGGATCTTCTGGATAACGGGGGCCCCGCAGCGCTCACCGCAGCCGTCCACCACCTCTTCGTTGGCCAGGCCCACCTTGCAGCTGGTACAGAAATTGATGGGGATCTCAGCCTTATAGGCCAGCCCCTTTTCAAAGAACTTCAAAAAGATCCACTGGGTCCACTTGTAATAGGCCGGATCGGTGGTATCCACCTCCCGGTCATAATCAAAGGAGAAACCCAGCCGCTGGAGCTGCCCGCGGAAACGGGCAATGTTCTGCTTGGTAACGATGGCAGGATGGATGCCCGTTTTGATGGCGTAATTTTCGGTGGGCAGGCCAAAAGCATCCCAGCCGATGGGGAACAGAACGTTGTAGCCCTCCATGCGCCGCTTACGGGCGATGATATCCATGGCGGTGTAAGGCCGGGGATGGCCCACGTGCAGCCCCTGTCCGGAAGGGTAGGGGAACTCCAGCAGCCCGTAAAACTTGGGCTTGGAGTGGTCTTCACCGGTGTGGAAGGCCTTCTGCTCGTTCCACTTCTGCTGCCATTTCGGCTCTATGATCTGCGGATCGTAAGTCTGTGCCATAATCTCTCCTCTTTCGTGTATATGTTGTGAAAAGCAAGCTCTTTCGCTATTCTTACAATCTTATACAATAGCCTGTTTCGGCCTGTTTGTCAACGTTTTCGCCGGGAAGGATATGCCGGATCCCGCTGCCGCAGCATAAACGCTTCCCGATAAAATCGCCAAACCCACCGGCGGCAGGAAAGACGCATCCATCCCCGGCACGCATATACACCAAAGAAGAAGGGCGGTGATCCCCGCAGCCCCTGCGGGGGGCGCTTATTCCGTGCGGATGCGCACCGTCAGAGTCAGCGTGCCGCCGTCACGCTGCTCTTCCAGAGAGGTTTCCATGCCCGCCTCCCGCAGCTG
>OIEN01001481.1_pt1 | contig 10447 bp, 8 predicted proteins | sample 1581741 | NCBI WGS metagenome assembly OIEN01 (sample SAMN01760944, study PRJEB22395) | human gut metagenome | reverse complement strand
TGGAAGAGCATAAGGCATTTATCCGGAAAAAGGAGCAATGGGAAAAGGAGCATCCGGGAGAGTTGTGGGATTATACCGGAGATAACAGTGTATCACCTCTCATCAGTGGCTGTAGTCAAGTTGATAATATTCAAAATATAGCTGAATATTTGAATTTAGATTTGAACGCAGATGTGTCAAAGCCTGCACATAGCGCTCCGAATAATCTGAGAAATATAATTTTTTATTGTTGTATAACTCTCGGAATTTGCATAACTGTAACAGGTATCAGCGTTATAGCATATCGGAAAAAATGTCGAAGAAAATAACGTAGTCGTAAATTCTGTTGTAGTGCAACTTAAAATTACAATTGGCTTCTTGTGTATTACCGAATTACTGAGTAAGAGGAGTATGAAACATGAAAAAATTATTTTTTCCAGCACTATGTTTATTTGTTGTATTATGTATCGGTGGATGTGCAAATACATTGCCGACATCTGAAAATGAATCAACAACAAATGTTAACGAGGTAGCTTCAATGGAAAATGATTTTTTTGATTTAAATATGCTTCATAAGCCAACCAAAAGTGATATCTTAACAGTTCATAAGGGTATGCCATATTATTCAATCGTTGATATAATCGGAAAACCTCACGGATACGCAGATGGTATCAGTCATGGAATGGCCTATAAATGGATAACCGTGGAGGGCGACACATACACCATCATGTTTTTGCCAAATGACCCGGTTCCGAATGCAGCAACGATGAGTTTGAGCGAATATCATCAATATACAGTAGCGGTGAGTGATCCTACAATCTCGATTGAAAATCAAGCTATGAAATATCAAGAATATTTCGATAATACGAAAGATCACCATCCAACGGAGGAGCAGATAATGAGCGTTTGTTCCGGTATGACTTTATCCGACGCGATAGATATCATAGGTAAACCACACGGATTTGGACCTACATCAGGCATTATGACGTTGGAATGGGAGGCTGATACCGGTAAAGAATATGTTGCAATGGTGGCATTGCCCGATGAAAAGATCGACATCGGAATACCGTCTACTGTTGAGAACATATTATCCTATGGAGTTATCCTTGCAACCCCAAGCATTATGCGAGATAATATTCATAACAAATAAATGTGCAAAAGCCTACGTATACAACAATGTGTAATTGCAATGGGTTACAGATGCCCAAAAGTAATTTCCGTAAGCTTATATTCCTTTCTGCCTACCTAATTCAATAATAGAAGTATCCACTTCAAAGAATATCATAAATGGAATATTGATTTCTTTGATGCAGGGTTATTGAATGATACTTTTCGACAATGAGGGTTATCTCCTGGTATCTTTAGGAGATAACCCTTCCCTTTATAACGTTTGTCATACATAATCAGACTGCTTTGATGGTTTATCAATCATGTGCCGATTTTTGATGTCCACAGTCATTGGAAAAAACAATCATTTCTCCGCATTTAATTTTGCCAAATGGGAAGTCAGGCGCACACATCCTTTCTTTTACAATCATTTTAAGCTTTTATTTCCAGAAGCACTTCGACTTCCGAAATATCAATATACCATAATAGCATTAAGAAAGGGTTAACTTACTTCCCGGCATCAAATGCCGGAATCCTGCCCGTGAAATCGTGCGCTTCGTAATACGATTGCAGGGCTTCCTGAAAGGCTTTGTCGTAGGGCATGGGTGACCTCCTGTGGTGAATGATTTCTGCCTATATTATACCATATTGTTCGCACTTTTTCAGGCCGTGATTACAGCCTTTTGTGTCAATTGCCAATTGACCTCGGAATTTACAAATTGTACATAACAAAATGATCCAAATCTATTGCATTCTATCTTTGCGCATGATATAATGATTTTGTAATAGAATGGCCGTAAGAAACGATCCCGATCACCGTATGCCCATAGCACAGCTTGCCGGTCATTACGTATCCGTGGAATTTGTCGGCAGAAAACTGTAATATAGCGCATAGGCACTGATCTTCGATCTTTAGCTTATGCGTTATTTTATTAAAAACTACCGAGGAGGAATCTCACGATGAACGGACAGTCAAGCAACCTTTGCAAATTCACAGATCGTATTATTCCTCTGCTCTTAATCTACTTTGTGGGCATATGAGAATTGCTCATATTGCCCCTCCCACCCGCTTTAGCCATTAGTGGTACGATAGTTTCTTTCTGAAATACCGTATCAATAGATGACTATGAGAAAACTTTTTCAATCATTCAAATTGAAAATTGATCGTAATCTCCCCGTTATTTGTTTTATACCAACAGGAATAAGGTTTCCTGTGCGCATTTGATATTTAATTTATATCACAAAAAACAAAATCAAGAAAGTGAGATTAAAGCTATGAGTAAGAAAAGAATTAAGGTAATATCCTTCTTTTTGGCTATTTTTATGATTTTTGGATTTATTCCGACATCGGTTATTGCCATGGAATCGAATAAAGAAGATGCTTCAAAATGGAACTCCGACGAATTTCCCATAATGCAGCCAGAAAAAGATCCAAGCTTAGACTACGGAATGGAAGAAAAAATAACAGAAATCGTTGACCGCCGTGAGGAAAATGTTAAACATTTTCGTATGGCAGATGGTTCAGTAAGAGCTATTTCATATGGTTGTGCGGTACATCGAAAGGACGAAAACGGAATATGGCAGGATATTGATAACCGCTTATATTCAGCCAATGACGGAACTTATTCTACTGTTGAAAATAGAATTTCATTCGCTAAAGATGCAACCGGAGATAACTTTCTCACTTTGAAAGAGAATGGCTATATCATTTCGATGGGATATATTACACAAGAAGTGTACGGTTTACGGGCAGAAACGATTAAAGTTACAAACCATCCCTCAAGAGAAGAACAGTTAGCTTCGATTTCAACCGATACCAACCAGGACGAAAAAATGGAGAAAATGATGATGGTTGATAATAAAACCAGAGTCATTTACCAAAATGTTCAGAGCGGAATCAGTCTTGAGTATATTTTACAATCTAATGATGTTAAGGAAAACATTATAATTAGCGCACCGCAGGATGATTACGTTTATAAATTTACTCTACAGTTAGAAGGATTAAAAGCAGAACTGTTGAAAGATGGTAGCATTATTCTCAGCGATGTGTCAAGCGGGGCAGAAGTGTATATGATTCCATGCCCTTATATGGTGGATGCAAATGGAAAAAAGAGTACAGATGTGTTTTATGAATTAGAGTTGCTGAAAGATAATATTTATATCCTAACGGTTAAAGCCGATTCCAATTGGTTTAATCAGGCCTCGCGTGCTTTTCCTGTCATGATTGATCCTTTTATCAGACCGCGGGCACATTCGGATACCTATATTACTGCTACAAATCCAACACTTGCACCTTATTCGGAAAGCACACTTTGGGTTGGCACTAATAAAATCACTTATATTCGTCCTGTCCTAAACAGCATTCCGCAAGGATCTCAGGTGAGCTTTGCAACCTTAAATGTGTCATATTACTTTCATAGCAATGTTACGGAAGGAACATTGAATGTTGGGGTGTACCAGGTTACGGAGTCTTGGTCGAGTTCTTTAACTTGGAACTACGCCAATAACAACATGAATAATTTTGGGCTTTCAACAACCAGTGTATCCACCAGAACTCTAAGAGGTGACCTTGGCGCATATGCATCCTCTCCACAAAAGCAGTCGTTTGTCATTACTTCGGTTGTAAATTCATGGTTTAACGGATCGTCAAATAACGGAGTTGCACTCAAGCGGGAATCAGGAACATTATATGATGTGATCCTTTATTCGGTTAATTCAGGAGCTACTTATTGTCCATACTTTATTATCGACTATCTGGAACCCAAGCTTGTGGAAGGTGTGTATCGCCTGAAAAATGCTTACAATTATTTGTATTTGACCACTGCCGGAACATATTACCTTTCGGGTGCTCCAATTCGGCAGAATGCATCTAAAGGGACTAACGATATAACTCAGCTTTTCAAAATAACATATATTAGGGATTATGGGAATGACCGTTATTATGATATTCGTCCCATGACAAACTCTGCTCTGGGATTAGATGCTCCTATTACTGGAACAGATAGATCGGTAAAGGCGAATACTATGGCAACAACAGATGGATGGTTTGATATACCACAAACTCAGAGATGGATATTCCAAACCACAGGAACCTCAAATAGTGGATTAAGAAAAGTAAAGATTCAAAACGCTTTTTCAGATAATGGCGGATACTTAACAGCTCCATCTTCTTTTGATGATGGCGAGTCAATTTTTACAGATACAACTGCAAATGATTGGAATAGTGAGTGGTATTTGGAACCTTATACTGGAAATCGCATAGATCAAGTAATTGGGATCGGTATACAGAAAACAGTTTCTGTAGGGAATTCTCTAACCTATCGGACTTATATGTATAGTAGCATAGTTGGGTGTAATGGTCCCGTAATATATAGTGTATCAAATTTGGATGATACAGATACCGATAAGGCTATTGTTGATGCATCGACAGGATATTTAACTGCATTAAAATCCGGAAGAATTAAATTAAATGTTAGATACACTGGATCACCGACCTCATGGTATTGGATTATATCTATAGATTGTAACGTGATTGACGGAATTCCAACATCTCTCCGATCTAATCGCCAGCATTTATGTATTCCATGTGCAATTACCAATATAGCCGCTTACTGGTGTATCAAAAATAATTTAACACAATTTGGCTGCAGTACCTCCGATACACAAGAATCAAAGGCAACTGAGGTTCATAATAAAATGAATGAAGCCGGTAGTTGTTCATCGAACACCTATATTCAAGATGGATATAATGTGTTTTCTCATGTCAGCGGTAATACTACTTACACATTACAAGCAACTAATTGTTGGGCATCGAAAAATGCTTTTGATTGGGATTCTATAACCGCTGAAATAGATGCCGGAAGACCGGTCATGCTTGGCTTTGCGTCGGCTGACAATTCTCCATATTCTTCCCACATGACGGTATGTGTAGGATATGAGATAACCGATGGTATAAGATATGTTTATCTGAGCGATGCACACAAGTCTGGCTACCAAATACAAGTTTTTGATGAATCATATAATGATTTCATTGCCAAAGTTATTGTAACATCACATTAGATTCCGGAGAATTTTAATTATGAAAAAATCGCTATGCTCATTTTTGATTCTTTGTATCCTGTTTTCTTGCATTGCTTGCAAAGCCCAACAGACTCCACCGAGCACAGATACCCGTACCGCAAGCAATTCTGAAACCATCCAGCCTGACGATGCTACATACACAATGTCAAAATGCGTGATAAATGACGGACGTCCATCTAATGGTATCATTGAAAATTATTATATTCAGGAATGCATTGACTTGGATATGCAGAGAAATATTTCAAAATATGCTTCCACATCAAATGTATCCGATAAGTTTTCAAAATACTATACGCAATCCACCAACATCCGTACAATTCCGATATTAGGCTCCTATTTGGAATATACCTCTTTGCAAGTGTGTATGTTTTACACCAATGACACGATGATTGGAACCGTGGCAGTTGTATTAGCCCTAAATGATAAAGGGATTTTCATAAAAGAAGAATTGGAAATAAGTTTAGGATCCCCTTATCATGAGTCCCCTTTAGCCGATCAAAACTGTTTTAAAGTACTCTCGACATGTATGCAAAATTACCCGGATTTTGAAATCAAAGGCGTTGTGTACAATCAATATGGGTACATGGCAGTTTATCCGGTCGGGCTTCTGCCCGGTGATTCGTCTATCAAATACTTCGACTATGAATTATGCGATTTTCGTTTAATCGAACCGTTTTTAACGATAGCCGAAGGTCAAAACAATTTTACGAAACACTGGGAAAAGCGGGACGAACTTATTTCAAATTTACCGACTTATAAGTGGGAAAACACTACTTGGCGAACGGAAGGATGGATTAACAAATATAAATATCAAGACGTTTATCTTCTTCATAAAGAACTGGAAAGCCAGTATTTATTCGATTTTGATTGGTTGATCGCGATTCCTTTATTGGATGCTGATGGCAATGAAGGCGTATATGCATTGCATCTGCTCTATCACCACGATACGCTGATTGCTGAACTTTTACTGAATGATGCAGGCGAATTGCTAATCCCCAAAAAAGAGATTGTTTCAGAAAAAGATAGCACTACACAGGAATATATTGGCTTATCGAAAATCGATTATTTGGATGAAGTAACAAGACTTTTGAAAAATTTAGATGATAACGCTATTGTAAAAGGGATTGGATTTGATGGTGATAATTATATGATTATTTTAGCATCTGAATAATTTTTCGATTACAATACTCAAAGTATTCCTAATTTTGAAGGCAGAAAGTCGTTTCAACTTTCTGCCCTTGGTAAGATGGCTATCATTACAAATGGGGTTATCTCCTTGCTGTTTAAGGAGGTAACCCTTCTTTTATAATGGTTTTCATACATAATCAAACCGCTTTGACTTTTTTCCAATCTTGTGTCGATTTTTGATATTTACTGTCAGTGAGAAATGGGAGCTGTCAGATCAGTCCTAATTTGTGGTAGAACATCTCGTTTTTTAAATGCCCGAAAAAGCCCTCGCAGGCAGTGTTATCCGGTGAACATCCTTTCTTTGACATGGAACGTCTGAGTCCTGCATCCTGCATTCTCCGGATCCACCCCGGCCAGCGGTAATGACAGCCACGGTCGGAATGAACAATCGGCTTCGCGTCCGGCGGCAGCACGGCAATTGCCTGATCCAACATTGTATTGACCAGATCGGCATCCGGAGAGGTACCAATCGTCCAGGTAACCGGCATGCCGTCAAAGCAATCAATCATAGGGGATAAATATACCTTCCCGTCGGAAAGCCCGAATTCCGTAATATTCGTCAGCCACTTTTCGTTGGGACGGGGAGCTTTGAAGTCGCGGTCGATCAGATTGTTTGCTGCAGGTGTTATTTCCCCTTTGTAGGAAGAATACCTTGCCCGTCGCGGCTGTTTTACGGTGAGATGCATTTCTTTCATCAGTCGCCGGATGACTTTCTCCGAAACGCGAGTGCCGAGCCTCTCCATTTTCGATTCAATCCTTCGATAGCCGTATATTTCTCGGTTCTCGGTGAATATATCCCGGATTTGCTCTTTGGTGTCCTGATATTTATCTCTTTTTCGTTGAATTGCCCGGCAAAGATAGTAACTGCTCCGTGGGAGCGACATTTGCTGCAGTAAATCCGACAGTGCATATTTGGCTCTGACGGCATCAATCACCACTGTCTTTTCGCTGTTTTTCAGCCTCTCCAGATTGACGCCGGGGTCTTTTTTTAACACATCAATGGTTGCTTTCAGAAGGTCGATTTCCATCTGCATTCCGTACAGTTGATCCTTTAGCTGCTTCACTTCATCAGAAGATGATATTGCGGCATTCGCCGAATCAGCCGGCGGTTGCAGCTTGCCGCGTTTTCGATCTTTCGTATTCATCAATCCCAGCATTCCTTCCTTAAGATACCGCCTGTGCCACGCATAAATGCTTGCCCTGCTGTATCCGATCTGTGCTGATATTCATTGTACATCATTTCCTTCTTCAAAACAAGCCCTGATTGCAGAAATTTTCAAATTTACTGACGGATGCCGCGGGTTTTGGCTGTGTCCCAATTTTTATGCACAATTACCTATTGACAAAGCAAAGGGTGTATGATATAATGAATATACAAATAGAACGAATCGTTCTACTATATGCATGGAGGCACAGAATGGCAGGATTACGTAAAAGAAATCCCGAAACGATGAAGGAAATACAGGCGTTTGTAGAGGACTATTTCTTTGAATATCACCAATCCCCCTCCATGCAGAAGGTCGCCGATGCAATCGGTACCAGCAAATCGACGGCATACTACTACGTCATGGAAATGGCGCGGAACGGTATGCTGCACTACGATGGAAAGACCATTGAAACACCGCATACACAGAAATCAGACTACAAGATGAACCGAGCCCCCGTTCTCGGAAGCATCGTTTGCGGTTCACCCGAACTGACGGAAGAAGACTTTGAGGAATTTGTCGCTCTTCCGGTTGCCCTTTTCGGTGAGGGAGATTTCTTTGTGCTGCGGACACATGGACATTCCATGGTGGATGCCGGGATTGATGAGGGCGATATGGTCGTTGTGAAAAAACAGGATCATGCAAACTACGGCGATATTGTGGTTGCGCTTGTGGGCAATGAAACAACGCTGAAGACCTACTATCCGGAACCGGAGAACAAGAGGATCAGGCTGCATCCGGAAAATGCGGGTATGGAGGACATCATTGTCAGAGCGTGTAATATCCAAGGAGTCGCCAAACATGTAATCAAAAAACTATAACGGGAGGACGCACGATTGGACTATTACCAGACGCACGATGAAATCGACGAGATCGGCGAAGGTCTGATCCGTAAGTATCAATATCAATCTTTTATCCAGGGAACCCCTACGGACATAGAAGACTTTATTATATCCAATCTTGGATACCGAATTGTCTATGATCGAATTGCCGAAGGAGATGCCGGAAAAATGGCATTCCTTGCGGATGGCAAGACGGCGCTGTTACTTTGGCGGAACGGTCAGCGAGTATCGATTGTACCGCCCAAAGGACTTATCATTGTTGATGAGTACCTGCGGCAGGAGCAGAACCATAGGAAACGGCGGTTTGTTCTTGCACATGAAGCCGGTCATATACTCATGGACAGGCTCGGAAACAACCCGGTGACTTCCGCTTTCAGTCGAGAGTTTGACACGGAGAAACAGTACACAGTGAAAGAGCTTGCCGACATGTTCGGTATTGCCGAGAGTATGGCAACGGCTATGGGCGTCGCGCTTCTGATGCCCAGGACATCCGTTGTCAGATATGTCAGAAGCCGAGGTTATGAAAAAAGGATTCCGCTGTACGGTGAAAGCGTGCTGTGTACTTGTGACAGAAATGTGGTCAGGGATGCAGCAAATCAATTTCAGGTATCCTACAAAAGTATGTTTTACCGTTTGAGAGATCTGAAGTTGTTTGAACCGCGAGAGCTGGATGAGTTCCTGCTGAAATGTGGAGATGCCGGAGGTGTTATATGACAACAACACCACCCAAGTTCGTAGTTAAGATTCCGGAGAAACACATAACGGAAAAAATCGAACACTCCGCAAAACAATGCGCGAACATGGAATTTCGAGAGATTTTATGCCCATACTGCGATACCCCGCTTGTTACTGTGACAGTAAGTATGCGCGAAGGCATTCTGGTTGCAAAATGTCAGAAATGCAAAGCAGCTACGCCACTGAATCTTGCCTATTTCTATGCCTCAAAAGCCTATAAGCGTCCATCGGTACATTCTGCCGAGTAAGGACAAAAACTAAATTACAAACACTTTGTAGCGAGTAAGCGGAGCCGAGATAATCGGACTACCCAAGCACCGTATGAAGACAAGTAGCAGAATTTGATTCTGCCTTGTTGTCATGCGGTGCTTTTTTGTTTTGCACTTTTTTGATTTTACTTGCTTCATACGGCTATGAGAGTCCTTTCCGAGGCTTGCGCTTCGGAAAGGATTTTTTATGTTGTCCGTGTGGCAGACCTACATAGCACGATACCCGTAATCTCCGGATTTTTGATTTCAACCGCAAATTCAAAAATCAAAAGGAGATTACCAAATGAGCTGGAACAACGCTTATGAAAGAAAAAAGTTTAACGCAAGGATCAAGAGAGAAATCGCAGAATATCAAGCAGCCGGAATGACGGAAGAACAAATTGCTGAAATCGTAATGTTTGATGAAGAACAGTTCCGAAACGACAGGAGATACCGGATGCACACTCAGGAATTCTGTGAAAGCGATTTTGATGACGATGGCGGAGATAACGGTAAGTCGCCACTGTACCAAAAGTACATGGGGCAGCTGACTGTATCCATTGATGACGAAAAAGTCAGCGCTGACAGATACGGTTGGATTGAAGATATAAAAAACACAGAGCTGTACACGGCTTTGAGCAATATGAGTGAGGAACGCATGGATTTACTGACATCCGTTGTTTTTGAGGGGAAAAGCATGACTGAAATAGCAAAGGAAAAAGGATTGTCGGTATCAGCCATCACACAGAGAATGGGGACTATCAAAAAATATTTGAAAAAATTTTCGGGACAACCTTAAAAAACGGGCATTCTCGCTGGCTACCACTTGAAGGGGCAAATAACCCCCCTTGAGAACTTTGACAACTGAATACCCATTCATCAGGCACATTACCTGCGTTGTATGCGATGAGCGGACAAGCCAAGCTCAAGAGGTGCGCGGTGATCTCCCGGGGAGGGAGCGAGCAACACGATACCTTGAGTGAAGCGGGGTTACTACCCGCGGAGGGCGATGACAAACGCAAGGGACAATGATACTTCCGTAGCAGAAATGCGCGGCTGGGGG
>OIEN01001480.1_pt1 | contig 10451 bp, 7 predicted proteins | sample 1581741 | NCBI WGS metagenome assembly OIEN01 (sample SAMN01760944, study PRJEB22395) | human gut metagenome | reverse complement strand
TTTCCGGCAGATACATGGTAAAGCCGCCTGCCGAACCACGCGGGATAATGCTGATCTGGTGCACGGGATCATGCGTTTTGCAGAAATAGCCGGTAATGGCATGGCCGGCCTCGTGGTAAGAGGTCAGGCGCTTTTCGGCATCGGTCACAACGCGGCTCTTCTTTTCGGGGCCAGCCACAACCTTGATGGAAGCTTCCTCGATTTCGGGTTCGGTGATGGCCTTTTTGCCCTTGCGCGCAGCCAGCAGGGCGGCTTCGTTGACAAGGTTTTCCAGGTCGGCACCGGAGAAGCCCGCGGTGGACTTGGCGATGGTTTTCAGGCTGACATCGGGGCCAAGGGGCTTGTTCTTGGTGTGAACGCGCAGAATCTCCTCGCGGCCCTTCACATCCGGCAGACCAACATAAACCTGACGGTCAAAACGGCCGGGACGCAGCAGAGCCTTATCCAGAATATCGGCGCGGTTGGTGGCAGCCATCACGATAACGCCGTCGTTGGCGTCAAAGCCGTCCATCTCAACCAGCAGCTGGTTCAGGGTCTGCTCGCGCTCGTCATGCCCGCCGCCAAGGCCGGCACCACGCTGACGGCCCACGGCATCGATCTCATCAATAAAGATGATGGAGGGCATTGTCTTTTTGGCTTTTTCAAACAGATCGCGCACACGGGATGCGCCGACGCCGACATACATTTCCACAAAGTCGGAACCGGAGATGGCATAGAACGGAACGCCGGCCTCGCCTGCACAGGCACGGGCCAGCAGCGTTTTGCCGGTGCCCGGAGGGCCGACAAGCAGAACGCCGTGGGGAATGCGCGCCCCCAGGGAGTTGAACTTTTCCGGTGCTTTCAGGAACTGAACCACTTCCTGGAGTTCAGCCTTTTCTTCATCCGCACCGGCAACATCGGCAAAGGTTGCCTTGCGCTGGCCTTCCTGCTGGTCCTTGACCTTGGCACGGCCAACATTCATCAGGCCGCCGCCACCGGCACCGCCGCGGTACATGGACATGAAGAGCAGCACCACGCTGCCGATCATAAAGGCGTACAGGATGATCTCAAACCAGGGCACGTTGGTCTTAACGGCGACCATATCGTACTGCATGGGCGCATCCGGGTTGGCTGCATTATACTGGTCGATATAATCCTTGAGGTAGAATTGCAGGAAATAAGAAGGATATGGCAGCTTGTAGGTAATGACCGCTGCCCCGCCGTTCTTGGGGGCGTAAGCATCGGTGCCATCGCCGTAAATTTCTGCAAGCAGGCCGTTGGATGTTTCGCTGGACGTGCCGGATTCCGGCAGCGGATGTTCACCTTCTTTCACGCTCATCTCGATAACGCCGGTGTTCAGGTCCAGGTTAAAGTAGGTGACCTGATTGGATTCAAAGTACCCCATGGCTTCGGACAACATCATGGTGCTCTTGCTTGAGGCAAACAGGCTGGAATAGCTGGAGATCATCACGAGTGCTGCCACCATCAGGACAGCGGCAATGATAATGCCGCTGAAACGCGGTTTGTGCTGCAAAAAATCAACTCCCTGTCAAAATCCGCCAAAACGGCGGGCGATTGGTTCTTCTGCCAAGACAGAATTTTATTTGGAATATACTTCCGGTTTTAACACGCCGACATACGGCAGGTTACGGTACTTTTCGTCATAGTCAAGGCCATAGCCCACAACAAATTCATCGGGCACTTCAAAACCGCAGTAGTCCGGCTCAATATCCACCTTGCGGCGGCTGGGCTTGCTGAGGATGGTGCACAGGCGCACGCTGTTGGGGCGGCGCAATTTCAGCATGGGCACCAAGTGAGACAACGTGACGCCAGTATCCAGAATATCCTCCACGATCAGAACATCCTTGCCGGAAAGATCCTGATCCAGGTCCTTGACGATCTTGACAAGGCCCGTAGAAGTGGTGTTGGCACCGCCATAGCTGGAAACCACCATAAAGTCAATGCTGCAGGGTTCCGTGATGGCGCGCATCAAATCGGCCATGAACACCACGGAGCCTTTCAGGATAGACACCAGCAACAAATCTTTGCCCTCGTAATCGCGGCTGATCTGTGCCCCCAATTCAGCCACCTTGGCCTGCAGCTGCTCTTCCGAAATCAAAACCTTGGCGATATCATTGTTCATATCATGCATGATCTGTTCCTCCAATATTATGATCTTGTTCCTGCTCCGGAGCTGCAGGCTGGCGGCTTTGCCGAATCAACAGGATCTGCTTTGTCCCATCATCCGGGGACAAACCGTCCGCAAAGCCTGCCCCCCACAGCCAAAGCACCTGGCTACCGCAGGCCAGCAGCGGCATCAGCGTCCGTTCAGCCACAGGAACTTTTGCCTCATTCAGATATTTTTTGAGCGTTTTGCCAACGTGACGTCCCGCCGGGCGGAACGTATCGCCGGGTTGGCGGGTCCTCACAAAAATATTCTTATTTATTTTAGCATAATCTGCACAATAGGTGTAGTCTTTTTTCAAAAATGATGGATTTTTCAAAAAAACTTCATAATTTAGTTGTTGAATCTCCAGCTCATAGCCCCCTGGCAGGCAGTAAACGCCGGTTTTTAGCAGCTGGTGCGGCGCGGGAATGGCTTCCGGCTGCATTTTTAGCACTGAGCGGCAGTACAAAATGCCGTTTGCCGCGGTCCAGCAGGCATCCGGCGTCAGCTGTACCGCACCGCTGCCCTGCCGAACAATGGCCGCAAGAGCCTGCACATATTTTTCTTCAGGGTCACGCGCGCGGGCTGCCAGCATGCGCAGGGCAGCAGCCAGCACCGGGGCATCCGCCGCGGCAAGAATCGGGATGCTGTACCCGCCCCCGCAGGCAGCCTGCGCCAGCAGTTTTTCGGCCAGGTTTTCCAGCCAGATGTTCAGCTCCTGCAGCTGGTTGCACAGCCGCCCCACGGCCCGCTCTGCCGCCGGATTGATGGTTTGCAGCGCCGGAACAGCATAATGGCGGATACGGTTGCGGGCATAGGCATCGCTGAAATTGCTTTCGTCCTGAACATAGTGTTGCCCAAGGGCGGCGCAGTATGCCGTGGTATCGCTCCTTGTCAGGCACAAAAATGGACGGCGGTACACGCCCCGTACCGCCGGAATACCCGCCATGCCGTGCAGGCCGGTACCGCGCGCCATGCGGAACAACACCGTTTCCGCCTGGTCAGATAACGTATGCGCTGTGGCAATGCAGGCATGCTGCTGTGCGGCCAGCGCATCAAACCAGGTATAGCGCAGGCTGCGCGCCCAGTTCTCGCTGGGGTTTGGGGGAATCTGCACCCCGCTGGCAGCGGCATCGTACAAAAAGAACGGCACATGATGCGTGCGGCAGAACTCCGCCACAAAGCGGGCATCCGCATGGGCAGCTTCGCCCCGGATTCCGTGGTCCACATGGGCCGCCATGACGGTGATGCCAAGTTCCGCTTTGCAGCGCAGCAGGAAACAGAGCAGCGCCATCGAATCCGCCCCACCGGAGCAGGCAACGATGACACGGTCCCCCAACCGAAACAAACCCTGCCGGCGGCAATAGGCCAGCAAGGTTTGTTCCATCGTGTTTACTGGGTTTTGCAATGAATTGTCTGCGTCAGTACTGTTCATGGATCTCGTCCAGATTGCTGAACCGGGTATGGGCGCCATCCCAGCCAAGGCGGACCACACTGGTTTCGCCATGGCGGTTTTTGGCCACGATACATTCGGCTTCGTTTTCGTTCGCCTGTTCGGTTTCGCCGTTCTGGGAATTGTAATAGGCAGCGCGGTACAGGAAGAGCACCACGTCCGCATCCTGTTCGATAGAGCCGGAATCACGCAGGTCTGAAAGCTGGGGGCGGTGGTCCGAGCGACCCGCTGTTTTTTCGGCAGCACGGGAAAGCTGGGACAGCGCAATGACAGGAACGTTCAGTTCCTTGGCCATAATTTTCAGGTTCCGGGTGATATCGCTGATTTCCTGCACGCGGCTTTCGGTGCGCTTGGCGGACTGCATCAACTGCAAATAGTCGATGATGACCAGACCGATCTTATCCCGTTTGGGGTCCTGGTTGATCTGGCGGATTTTTGCCTTGATTTCCGGCACCGAAATACCGGAGGAATCATCCATGTAAATGGGAACGTTATACAACAGTGACGTTGCATTGGCAAAGTCGTTCCAGTCGGAGTTGTTCAGGCGGCCGGTGCGGAATGCCTGGCTGTCAATGCCTGCGGTGCTGGAAAGGATGCGGTCGGTCAGCTGTTCGCAGGTCATTTCCAAGCTGAAAATGACGGTCGGTATCTTTTGCAGGCGGGCCACATTGGTAGCAATGTTCAGCGCAAAACTGGTTTTGCCCATACCGGGGCGGGCCGCCAGAATAATCAGGTCCGAACGGCCAAGGCCGGTCAGGATATTATCCAGATAGTTGAAGCCTGTGGGGATACCGGCAAATTTATCGCGGTCCGCACCGGACAGCTTTTGCATGGTATCAATAACTTCCAGGATAGACTCCTGAATGGTTTTAACGCCGGAGCGGTCCTGGCCGTTGCGGATATCGTACAGCTTTTGCTCGGCGCTTTCCAGCAGCAGGTCAGAATCGGATTCCTCGCTGGACTGCTGCAGGATATCGCGGGCTGCTTCGATCAGACGGCGGGTTTGATATTTTTCCTTGACGATCTTGATGTAAGAATCGACGTTGGAAATCGCTGGGACGGTTTCCGCAATGCGGGTAATGTACACTTTGGCATCATCTGCGCCCTTGAACACACCGTTCTGAGCCAGAGAGTCCACCAGAGTGATAACGTCCACCGCTTCGCTTTCGCTGAACAGGCGGCGCATTTCCTCATAGACGGCCCGGTTCTGCTCCGAATAGAACATATCGGGGTCCATCTCGGTGATTAGGCGGTTCAGGATGGTTTCATCCATCAGCGCTGCGCCAAGCACGCTTTGTTCCGCCTGCATGTTATACGGCAGCTGAATGCCCAGGCTGGACAAGCTTAATTCATTGTTTGCCATTCAGGCACCTCCCTGCCGTTTTTGTTGGAATGTAATTACAAGACCCCCTGCCAATTACAGCGGAGCCTCCTCGACCTTGACCTTGAACGCGGCCACAACACCCACATGCAGGCGGACTTTGGCATCATAACTGCCAAACTCCTTGATGCTGGCGGGCATTTCGATTTTTTTCTTGTCGATTTCGGTGCCGGTCAGCTTGTACAACTGTTCGGCAACTTCCTTTGCGGTCACTTTGCCGTGCAGCTTGCCGGAAGCGCCCCCCTTGACCTTGACAGAAACGATCTGGCCCTTGATCTTGGCAGCCAGTTCTTCAGCAGCAGCCTTAGCTTCGGCTTCATGGTGGGCTTTGGCTTCGCTCTTGGTGCGGGCGGTGTTCACAGCGTCAGCATCGGCCACTGCAGCCAGACCGCGCGGGAACAGGAAGTTGCGGGCGTAACCGTCCGACACTTCATGGATTTCATCCTTTTTACCAATGCTCTTGACATCCTGTTTGAGAATAACTTTCATCGTGGTGGTTCCCCTCTCTATGTAGTAATTGATATAATTTTCTGCCATTGGCAGGGATTCGCTGATAATTTAATTTGTTAAACTGCACCCACCAGTTCTTCCTGGCATTCCTGGTTGGCGCGGTATTCGTCGATCTGCGCGCGGATGCGGGCTTCGGCTTCCTTTACGGTACAATCACGCAGCTGGGCACCGGCCAGCGTCAGGTGGCCGCCGCCGCCCAAGGGCTCCAGAATGACCTGTACGTTCAGCGCACCCATGCTGCGGGCGGAGATGTTGACGCCGCCGTTTTTGGCGATTGCCACAAAGCTGGCATCCACGCCGTTGATGGTCAGCAGGTCATTGGCTGCCATGGGCAGAACCACACTCATGGCGGGGTCAAGCTCATCCGAAGTAGCGATAGCGCAGCCTTTGTAGAGGTAAGCGCCCTCCACAATAGCGGCGCGGGCTTCGTATTCTTCTTTGGAAATATTGAACAGGCTCTTGGTCGCGGCGGTTTCGGCCCCGCGGCTGCGCAGCCAGGCGGCAGCCTCAAAGGTACGCACGCCGACATGCAGCGCAAAACTGCGGGTATCCAGCATGATGCCAGACAGCAGCGCCTGGGCTTCCAACTGAGTGATGTTGTTTTGGGCGGGCATGAATTGCAGCAGTTCACACACCAGTTCGCTGGCGCTGGAAGCAAAGGGTTCATGATACAAAAGGATCGGGTTATCAATATGCCCTACCGCCATGCGGTGATGGTCGATAACAACCACGCGGCTGCATTTTTCGTAAATCTTTTGGTCTTCCAGCAGGCGCTTTTGGTATGTATCAGTTACAATCAGCAGAGTTTTGGGGGTGATGAGCTTATAGGTTTCTTCCGGTTCAATAAAGTTGTGGTCCTCCCCCGCCTTGTTGAACACATCCAGCAGCTGGCCCGCCAGCGTTGCCTTGCTGCGCACTGCGATGACCGAAGGCACATCGCACATTTTGCACATGCGCAGCAAACCGATGGCGGAGCCGATGGCATCCAAATCGCTCTGGCGGTGGCCCATGATAATGACGCTGTCGCTCTGGCGGATCTGGTCTGCCAGGGCGTTGGCAATGATGCGGCTGCGCACATGGCTGCGCTTTTCGACACCATGGGAAATGCCGCCGAAGAACTCAAAGCCATCGACTGTTTTCACGGCAGCCTGGTCGCCGCCGCGGCCCAAGGCAATATCAATGCTTTCGCGGGCCATCTCCTGGCATTCCTGCATAGTAGCGCCGCCATGGCCTACGCCGATGGAAAGGGTAAGCATTCCGCCGGGGTGCAACGCACGCACTTTATCCAGAATATCAAAGCGTTCTTCCATCATCCAGCGGATATCCCGCTCTTCCACCACCGCAATATAGCGGCTGTTGGACACCTTGCGCAGGAAACCGGTCGTGCGGCCGATGTATTCTTCCAGCAGGGTGTTGATGGCCTCCAGCTCGTGCGCCTGCTCGGAGTCCTTCATATCGTTGAACAGCTCGTCATAGCTGTCCACCCCAATAATCAGGTAAGCCGGGCGGCTGGCAGTGTATTCATCCAGCGTGTTTTTGTAGAACGTATCGTTGACCAAAAACAGCAATGTGCCCGTTTTGCTGCTGCGGCTGGTTGTGGCATAGGCCGTGTAGCGGTTTTCGTCAATGGTCAGGTCCTGGCCGTGGGCGCGGGCACAGACGGAAAGGTCAATGCCTGTCATCAGGCGGTCCGGTGCAGCCAGCAGGGCATCCTGCCCCGCCAGGATCTGCTCCCGGAAGGCCGGATTATACCACACCACGGAGCCTTCGGTAATCAGGGCAGTGGGGATGGAAAAATCCGCCAGCGAATACTGGGTCTTGCTGCCCTCAAAGTTGGTCCCGCACAGCATATCGGCCACAAAGCGCCGCAGCCGGCGGATGCCAAGCACCGCCACCACCAACGCAAACACTACAAGCAGCGCCGGTGCCAGCAGCCAGCGCGGGTTGCTGAACGCCAGCGGCACAGCCAGAGCGATGCACGCAACGAGCAGCAAAAAGATAATGACAAAGATATCACGTCTCAGCTTGTTTTTCATCATCGTTCCTCGGTGCCTGCAATGTGGGGCAGGCGGTCACGGTCAGATATGGTTTGGATCAAACTTCCATCAGAATGGGCAGAATCATGGGGCTGCGCTTGGTTTTGCGGTAGATATAGCTGGAAAGCGCCTCCCGCACGCGGGATTTCACGCTGGCCCAGTCGTGCATGTTATCCGCCATACTGCGGTCAAGGGCCATTTCAACCTGCACGCGGGCACCGTCCATCAGCTCCTCGCTTTCCCGCACATAGACAAAGCCGCGGGAAACCAGGTCTGGGCCGGAAAGCAGCTGGCCGGTGCTGCCATCCACAGCTGCGGTAACGATGATGATACCGTCCTCCGACAGGTGGTGGCGGTCACGCAGGACCACATTGCCCACATCGCCCACGCCCAGGCCGTCCACCATCACAGCACCGGCGGTGACAGGCTCGCCCAGCTTGATCTCGTCCCGGCTCAGGATAACGTTGGAGCCGTTCTCGGCAATGAGGATGTTGCTGGTGGGGATGCCCAGACTGGCCGCCGTGAGGGCGTGCTTCTTGAGCTGCTTGTACTCGCCGTGCACCGGCAGGAAATATTTGGGCTTGGTCAGGGTGAGCATCAGCTTCTGCTCCTCCTGGCAGGCATGGCCGGAAACGTGCACGTCGTACATGCTCTCGTAGATGACCTCCGCACCCAGCAGCAGCAGACCGTTCACGATCTTGGTCACGCTCTTTTCGTTGCCGGGGATGGGGTTGGCGGAGATGATGATGAAGTCGCCGGGACCCACACGCACCTGACGGTGGCTGCAGGAGGCCATGCGGCTCAGTGCGCTCAGGGGCTCGCCCTGGCTGCCGGTGGTGATCAGCACCACCTGCTCCGGGGGATACTGATTCAGCTCCTCCACCCCGATGAGGGTGCCCTCCGGGATGTGCATATAGCCCAGCTCCTGGGCCATGGCGGTGTTGTTGACCATGCTGCGGCCGCTGAAGGCCACCTTGCGGCCATCCTCCACGGCCAGATCAATGATCTGCTGCACGCGGTAGATGTTGGACGCAAAGGTCGCAATGATGATACGCTTGTTGCGGGCGCGGGCAAACAGGTTGCGGACACCGGCGGCCACCTTCTGTTCAGTAGCGGTAAAGCCCGGGCGCTCCGCGTTGGTGGAGTCGCTCAGCAAGGCCAGCACACCGCGCTGGCCATACTCGGCCAGGGTGGACAGGTCGGTCACACCGCAGGCCAGCGGGGTGTAGTCGATCTTGAAGTCGCCGGTCTGGATGATGGTGCCGGCGGGGCTGTCGATGGCAAAGGCCACGGCATCCGGGATGGAGTGGTTCACATGGATGGGCTCAATGGTAAAGCAGCCCAGCTTGATCTTCTGCTTGGGGGTGATCTCCACAAACTTGGTCTTGCCGGCCAGGCCGAACTCCTCCAGCTTGTTGCGGATCAGGCCGCAGGTCAGCCGGGTGCCGTAGATGGGCAGGTCAAACTTTTGCAGCAGGTAGGGGATGCTGCCGATGTGGTCCTCGTGGCCGTGGGTGATCAGCAGGCCCTTGATGCGGTCCTTGTTCTGCACCACAAAGGTAAAGTCCGGGATCACCATGTCCACGCCGTACATCTCGCTGTCCGGGAACACCAGACCGCAGTCTACGATGATCATGTCCCCGTTGCACTCATACACGGTCATGTTCTTGCCCACTTCGCCCAGACCGCCCAGCGGGTAGATGTGGATGGGCGTTGCAGCCTCCTTGGGCTGCTGCGGGCGGCGGGGGCGGCGGTTGTAGTAGGGCCGCCGGGTGGTGCGGGGGCGCTTTTCCCCGGCCGCTGCCGGGGCTGCGGCTGCGTGCTGCTTTGCGCGGGCAGCCGGGACCGTGTTTTCTTTTTCTTTCGTCTGAGCCATTCTTGACCTCCAAAAATAATGGCGGCGCGGACCGTCTCCACAAGGGAGACAGCCGTGCGCTGCATGGGGAAGCACCGGATCTTTGCATCGGCTTCCGTTGGATGCACCGTATAGAATTGTCCTGTCAGCGTGCTTTTGGCACCGCTGGTCGTTCCACAAGAATCCCTCAGCCCGTACAGTCCATCTGTTCGATGCGACCGCGGCTTTTCTGCAGGAACGTCTGAGCGCACGCCTTCGGTGCGCCCCTATACGCATTTTGTTACGCTTAGTATAGTATTTCGCACCGGTTTTGTCAATTCCAAGGTTTGGCAAAGGGTGCCGTCTTTATGCATTGCCCCTTGACATCCCGGCCAAAATAGCGCTAAATAGAGATACTACTTTATAAAGGAGAACCCGCATGAAGCAGGTCGAAGTATACACCGACGGTGCCTGCAGCGGCAACCCCGGCCCGGGCGGCTGGGGCGCTGTGCTGCGCTACCGTTTCAACGGCAAAGTTTACGAAAAGGAATTGAGCGGCGGCGACGCCAGCACCACCAACAACCGCATGGAGCTCACTGCTTTCATCGAGGCCCTGCGCCAGCTCAAGGAGCCCTGCGAGGTGCGCTACTGCTCCGACAGCCAATATGTCATCAACGGGCTGCAGAAGGGCTGGGCCAAAGGCTGGAAGCGCCGCGGCTGGAAGAAATCGGACGGCTCTCCTGCCCTGAACCCGGACCTCTGGGCGCAGGCGCTGGAGCAGGAAGCAAGACACACCATCACATACGTCTGGGTCAAGGGCCACGCAGGCCATCCGGAAAACGAACGCTGCGACCAGCTGGCCGTAGCCCAAAGCAAAGCACACGGCGGGAGGCAGGGAACATGAACGACACATTTTTGCCCGGCAGCGGGTTTGACACCTACGAGAGTCAGGACAAGGTCCTGATGCAGATGGACGGCAGCACCGAGGCAGCCGTGGCGGTGCGCATCCTGCAGCAGCAGGGGTTTGCCGTGGTGGGTGCCGTGGTGGGCCTTGCCCCGGAGCAGGCCGAAGCCGCACAGCGAGCCCAAAA
>OIEN01001477.1_pt1 | contig 10474 bp, 6 predicted proteins | sample 1581741 | NCBI WGS metagenome assembly OIEN01 (sample SAMN01760944, study PRJEB22395) | human gut metagenome | reverse complement strand
AAAAGTGAGAATTTTCCTCCGTCCCTTTTTCTCGTTTTCCGCCGGCCCCCTTTTCTCGTTTTCATCCGTCTCCCTTTTTCTCGCCGTCCCCCTTTTCTCGTTTTCATCTTTTTCTCGCAATTTTTTGATTGATTTTATATATATTATTGTATATAATTTTGGTGTCATAGGGGGCTTGTATGGATTTATCGAATGAAAATATTGTACATATTGTGAAGGATGAAATTGAATTTTTGAAGTTTAGAAAATTAGATGAGCATGAAGAGATTCTTCACGCTTTTTCATTAAAACCACTAAACTTTAGAAATAGACCTGGTATAGAGGGGAATTATAACACTTTGCTTAATGTTTTGGACATCCCATATAGTTCACTTGTTAAAATTACACAGTCGCATACTGATAATATTATAAAAATTGAGCATAAGGAAAATAGTGATTCGGCGGATATTAATTTGGGTTATTTGCAAGATGTAGATGGTAGTATTACAGATAAATCAAATATAACACTTGCTACAACTAGTGCAGATTGTCTTTGTGTTATTTTGTATGATACGAAAAACAAAGTTATTTCTAATGTTCACTCTGGTTGGAGAGGAACATTTAAAAAGATTGTTTTAAAGGCTGTAAAAGAGATGATAAATGAGTATGGCTCGAATCCAAAAGATATTGAAGCATATTTGATGCCAGCGATTCGTAAATGTCATTTCGAAGTGGATTTAGATGTTATGGAACTTTGCAAAAATATATTTGAGTACACAGGTAAGATAGATAAAATTATTTCTAAAGGTAGAAATATAGAAGGCATGCAAAAGTATAATATAGATAACATTTTAATAAATAAATTACTTTTAGAAGAAGCTGGAGTTTTGGAAGAAAATATTTTTGACTCTGGCATTTGTAGTGTTTGTAATTCTAAAAAGGTACATTCAAGACGTAGTGATGGAGAAAACTTTGGGCTTGGAACTACAATTGTTATGAAAAAATAGGTAGCATAAATTCACTTGTAAAAATACTATAAAAACGTAGTTTATAGTAGTGTATTCTGCTACACAAGAAATAATGGAGGATACATATATGGTTAACATAGGAAATAGATGGGACGAGATTTTAAAAGATGAATTTCAAAAGGATTATTATCTCAAAATACGAGAATTTTTGAAATATGAATATTCTCATTACAGAATATTCCCAGACATGAATGATATTTTTAATAGTTTAAAGTTTGCAAATTATGATGATGTAAAGGTCGTTATAATTGGTCAAGATCCATATCATGAGGTTGGGCAAGCCCATGGTTTAGCCTTTTCGGTGAAGCCAGGAATTATAATTCCACCATCTTTAAGAAACATTTATAAAGAATTACATGATGATTTAGGCTGCTATATTCCGAATAACGGTTATTTGGAAAAATGGGCAAGACAAGGTGTTTTGCTTTTGAACAATGTTTTAACTGTTAGAGAGGGATTAGCCAATTCTCATAGAAATTGTGGTTGGGAAACATTTACTGATGATGTAATAAAAGAAATCAATAAGATAGATAGGCCAGTAGTATATCTTTTTTGGGGTGCTTGTGCCGCTAAAAAAGAGTTACTTGTAACAAATCCTAAGCATTATATTTTAAAGTCTGTTCATCCGAGCCCACTTTCAGCAAATAGAGGATTTTTGGGTTGCAAACACTTCTCAAAGACAAATGAAATCCTAAAAAGAAACGGTCTAGAGCCAATTGACTGGCAAATAGAAAATATATAGTGAAATTTGTAGATTTTCGTTGTACTTTATGTAAAGTTGTGATATACTATTTATTGGAAAATTATTAAAATAAAAAAGGTGGTAGAAAAATGAATCAGATATTATATTCGGGTAAAGTTGATAAAAAGCCGATTTTTATATTAATTGCTGTTGTACTTGTTATAGTAATTGTTATTTTTAGTGTTGGATTTGGAATCGCAAATTTATCTAATGACAAGATTTTAAATGGTGTTGTTATTGCTAATGTTGATGTTTCAAATATGACAAAAGAGGAGGCTATACAAGCTGTAAATAGTGTATATGCTGAAAGTACAGCGAGAACTATTATATTGAATTACGGAGATTTCTCTTTTGAAATTTCTAGTGATGATATAGGTTTTGGCTATACAAATGCTGAAGAGCTTGTAGAACAAGGCTATGAATATGGTAGAAATGGCAATATTTTTCAAAATAATATGACTGTACTAAAAAGTTATATGAATACAGAAAATAGAATTCAAACAGAGGAAAAAATTGATTTTGACAAATTGAAAATGGCAGTAGAAGATGCTATTCCTGAAGAAAATATTTTTGTTAAAGATGACTATTATGAAGTTTCAGGAGACAAGCTATTACTTACTAAAGGAGTAGAAGGTAAAAAGATTGACTATACTACTTTAGGAGATAAAGTACTAGAAGCTTTAAAAACTAGAGAAATGAATGTTGAAATTCCTGTTGTTATTTCAACTCCAGTTTCTTTAGATATTGACGAAGTTTATGCAAGAGTACATAAAGAGCCAATTGATGCTTCTTATAAAGAGGGAGCAACTTTCGAGGTTATTAACGAGGTTAATGGATTAGATTTTGATAAAGAGGAAGCTAAGTCTTTATATATCGCATTAAAACCAGGAGAGACAGCAAAAGTTGATTTGAAAGTTACAGAGCCTAAGATTAAAGTTGCAGATTTGGGTGATGTTTTATTTAAAACATTAATCGCTACATATACATCTAAATATGACATAAGCGATAAAAATAGAGTTACAAACTTGGAAATAGCTGCAAATAGATGTAATAATACAGTTTTATACCCTGGTGATGAATTTTCTTACAATAAAGCACTTGGTCACAGAACAACGGCTAATGGTTATAAGATGGGAAATTCTTTCGCTGGTGGTAAAGTAGTACAAACTATTGGTGGTGGAATTTGTCAAGTTTCATCTACATTATATAACGCAGTTTTAAGAGCTGGATTGACAATTACAGATAGAACAGCGCATGGTATGTATGTGCAATATGTTCCACAAAGTACGGATGCAACTGTAGTAGATAATGCAATTGATTTTAAGTTTAGAAATGATAGAAAATATCCTGTAAAAATTGTTACTACTTGCGAAAATGGTGTTATGACAGCTAGTATTTATGGTGTTAAAGAAGTAGATGAACCTACAATAGATATCGAGACAAAAATTTTAGAGACAATAGAGTATACTACACAAAAACAAAATGATTCTTCAATGAAAAAAGGAACAACAAAGGTTGTTCAAAAGCCAGTTAATGGCTATGTTTCAGAAGCATATAAAGTATACTATAAAAACGGAAAAGAAATTTCAAGAGAATTGATTTCAAAGGATAAATATATTCCTACAAATGAAATCATTAAAGTTGGTACAAAAGTTGATAAGCCAGCCGGGGAAGTTGTTACACCACCTGTAGTTGAGCCAGAAAAACCAACAGATCCTTTACTACCTCCAGGATGGGATAATCCTGAAAGTGGATATTAAAATATAAGAAAAAAAGCTACTTTGAATAATTAGTTCAAAGTAGCTTTTTATTGGCTGGGGTGGTAGGATTCGAACCCACGTACTGTCAGAGTCAGAGTCTGATGCCTTACCACTTGGCGACACCCCAATTGATAACAATGAATATTATAAGCTTAATTATATGAAAATTCAAGGTTTATGTATAAAAAACTTACCTGGCATGCCAAGTAAGTTTTTTGTTTTTAAAACTGTACTTTTGGAGCTTCTTTTGAAGCATCATCTGCTTTAAATAAAGCTTCTTCTTTGAAACCAAATAGACCAGCTACGATGCTGTTTGGAAAAACAGCTATACTGTTGTTATACATTGTAACTGTGTCATTGTAGAATTGTCTTGAAAATGATACTTTATCTTCTGTTACTTTTAAATCTTCTTGTAGTTTTAAAAAGTTTTGATTAGATTTTAATTCTGGATAGTTTTCTGCAACTGCGAATAAGGTTTTTAAAGTACTTGTAAGTTCGTTTTCTGCTTCTAGTTTTTCTGCATTTGTTTTAGCAGACATGTAACCAGCTCTAGCTTTTGTAACATTTTCGAATACACTTTGTTCATGAGCAGCATATCCTTTTACTGTCTCTACAAGATTTGGGATTAAATCAAATCTTCTTTGAAGTACTGTATCAATTTGTGCAAAAGCATTTTTTACTTTGTTTCTACCGATAGTTAAATTGTTATATATCGCAATTATCCATACGATTAGGGCGATAATAACTATAATTGCTACTACCATTTTAATTCCTCCTTAAAAAATATTTTTCATACTCATAAGCATATTATAGCACTTTCTGTGTTTACAAGTAAATACAGAAAAATAATATTTTATTATATCCATTTAATGTTACGTTTCAGCTTTAAAAAGGTATAAGGTCTGATAACACTTTTAGGAGCAATTTTGTCAAGCTGGAAATTGCGTTAGCAATACTACCTTGACAAAGCCTTGCGGATAAAAGTGTTATCAGACCTTATACCTTTTTAAAGCTGAACTGTAACCATAATTCTTAAAATTTGAAAATAAACCTCGAAAAATGTTGATTATTCGAGTCTATTAGTATATGATTAACTTTGTTATATACTACGGATAAAGGGGTTTTATTGATTATGTATTTAAAAAAATTAGAGTTACAGGGCTTTAAGTCTTTTGCTGGTAAAACAACATTAGAGTTTAAGCCAGGTATAACAGCTGTAATACGGACCTAATGGTAGTGGTAAGAGTAATGTTTCTGATGCAATAAGATGGGTTCTTGGAGAGCAAAGCGTCAAAGCTTTGCGTGGTTCTAAGTTAGAAGATGTAATTTTTGCTGGAACTGAAGCTAGGAAATCCGTAAGTTTTGCAGAGGTTTCAATTACTATAGATAATAGCGATGGCAAATTGCCAATCGATTATACTGAAGTTACTGTTAGCCGTAGGGCTTATAGAAATGGTGAAAGTGAATTTTTTATAAATAAAAATAGTTGCAGACTTAAAGATATTGTAGAGCTTTTTATGGATACGGGTATAGGTCGTGATGGTTATTCAATCATTGGACAAGGACGTATTGATGAAATTTTGAGTTCAAAGTCTGAAGAAAGAAGACATATTTTTGAGGAAGCTGCTGGAATTGTTAAATATAGGACTAGAAAAGAGGAAGCTGAAAAGAAACTGGAAAGCACTAAACAAAATTTGGTGCGTATTAATGATATTGTTACTGAAATTGAAAATCAACTTGGACCTTTAGAAATGCAAGCTGAAAAGGCAAAGATATTTTTAGGTTTGAGGGAAAAGTTAAAGTATTTAGAGATTGGTTTATTTATAAATGGAATTGAAAAAAATAAAATAAAACTAGATGAAATAAAATTGAGTTTAGAAAATATGGCTGAAGAGTTAAGTGATGAAGAAAATAATTTATCAGATATGCAGTCAAAAAAGGAAAAGTTAAAATTAGAATTAGATGAGTTATTTTCTAAAATATCTGAAGAGCAAAATAGGATGTTTGAATCACAAAATACGATAGAAAAGCAAAAAGCAGATATAGGAATTTTTAAAGAAAGAATTAACCACAACACAGAAAAATACGAGTCTTTGGCACTTGAAATAGAAAAGCATAATGAAAGAAAAGAAGAACTTACTAAAGATATAGAAGATAGAAAAGCTAAAAAGATTAGGCTTTCTAATGACAAAGAAAGATTTCAAAATGAGTTAAATGAAAAACAAGCAGAATTTGAGAAGTTATCTCAAACTCTTACAAATGAACAAAAAAGAATAGAAGAGAAAAAGCAAAAAATTATGGATAATATCGATTTGAAGTTCGAAAAGATGGAAGTGCTTAGAGATTTAAGTGCAAATAGTGAAGCAAATCTTAGAAGAATAAGACAAATTGATGAAGAAATAAGAGATAATATATCAAGTTTAGATAGAGAAAGAATGACCAAAGAAGATGCTACAAAAACTTTAAATGAAGTTACTAGCGAGAGAAATAAAATATTAAATACTATTTCTGAACTTGAGAAAGTTAAGAGCGAGTGTAATGAAAAAATAGCTAGCTATGAAAATGAAATTAGAAGTTTAGCTGATGAAGTAAATAATAAAAAATCTAGATATAAGTTTTTAGTTGAAACTGAAAATGAGTTTGAGGGCTACAATAAAGCAGTAAAAGAAGTTCTTTCTAAGTGTCAAAAAGATGAAGCATTTGGAAAAAATGTATATGGTGCAGTGGCAAGTTTAATTAAAGTTCCTGCTAAACTTGAAAATGCAATCGAAATGACTTTGGGTGCATCTATTCAAAACATAGTTACACAAACGGAAGAGGACGCAAAAAGGGCTATCGAATATTTAAAAGTAAACAATTTAGGTAGAGCTTCTTTTTTACCACTTTCTTCGGTTAAGCCTTTAAGGATTTCAGAAAATTTAAAAGGCATAGATGGTGTTTTAGGCGTTGCTGCAAACCTTATTGAGTATGATAAAAAATATGATGCAGTTATTCAAAGTTTGCTCGGAAAAACTGTAATTGTTGAAAATATGAATTCTGCCATTGCTATTTCTAAGAAGTTTAAATATTCGTTTAAAGTTGTAACTTTAGATGGTGATGTTATTAATCCATCTGGTCAAATGTCTGGTGGTAGCATAGCTAAGAGAACAACTAGCATTTTAAGTCGTTCAAGAGAGATTGAAGAATTAAAGAAATTAGTAGCTGAACTTTCTGAAAAACATCAAAAGGCAATTTCTGATTTAGAAAACTATAAAAACGAAGTTAAGTTGTCTCTCGAAGAGTATGAAGCTAAAAAGGTAACTTTACAACAAGTTGAGATTTCTTTTGCAACTGAAAATCAAAAGATGGCAGAGATAGATAATAATATCGAAAGAATAAGCAAGAAAGTAAATCTTTTGAAAAATGAAAAAGAGACTTTAAATGAAACTATTAAAAATGAAAATGTAAATATTGATGACATTAAAGAGATTATCAAGAATGTTGAAGTAGAAAATGAAGAAATGCAAAAAGAAGTCGATTTATTTGCAGAAGAAAATAGCAAACAACAAACAAAGATAGATGAGCTTAATTCTGACATTGTTGATTTGAAAATTTCTGTTTCTTCTTTTGATGAAAGTTCAATGTCTATCGATGAGATGATAAATATGTTGCAACAAGAGATCAATTCTTGTATTCAGAATGCTCAAAATAAAGCTGACGAAAGAGAAAGATTATTAGCTGAAAATGATGAAATGAAAGATAAGATTGATGGAATAAAAGAAGAAATCACAAACTTAGATAATATTGTTTCAAATCTTGAAAATGTTGTTAATGAATTAAAGCAAGATAGGAAAAATAAAAATAATGCATTAACGACTGTTGACGAAAGTGTTGAAGCTCAATTTAAAACATTAGATATTTTAAAAGATCAAATTAATAAACAAGAAGTTAGAAAGTCGAAATTAGAAACAGACATTGATGCAATTCAAGATAAGATGTGGGAGGAGTATGAAGTTACTCCAAATACAGTAACAGATTATGCTCCAGTAGATTCTAAGACGGCAAAAGAAGTTGAAAGTTTAAAGAGTGACATTAAAAAATTAGGTACGATAAATGTAAATGCAATAGAGGAATACAAGACATTGAAGGATAGATTTGATTTTCTTACTGTTCAAAAAGAAGACTTGGAAAATTCTGAAAAATCTCTAAATAAGATTATTTTGGACATGATAGAGATAATGAAGATTCAATTTTCTAATCAATTCGCGACTATCAATAAAAATTTTGGCGAAGTGTTTATGGAATTGTTTGGCGGAGGAAAGGCAACTCTTAGACTATCAGATGAGAGTAACGTGCTAGAAAGTGGCATTGAAATAGAGGTACAGCCACCTGGAAAGAAACTTCAAAATATGATGTTACTATCTGGTGGAGAAAGAGCTCTTACAGCTATAGCACTTTTATTTGCTATTTTAAAACTTAGTCCATCTCCGTTTTGTATTTTAGACGAGATAGAGGCGGCTTTAGATGACGTAAATGTTTACAGATATGCAGACTATCTAAAGAAGTTTTCAAAAAGCACACAATTTTTAATAATAACACATAGAAAAGGTACGATGGAAGCAGCTAATACAGTATATGGTGTAACGATGCAAGAACATGGTGTTTCTAATTTGTTTTCTATGCAACTTGAAAAGTAATATGTATTTTTTTGTAATAAACTTTTCTTTTTAGAAGTTTATTTTGCGACAACATATTTAAAATATTGCTTATATAATTAAAACAAAATTCAAAAAGAAAAGTTGTGAGGTGTAAGTTTTGGTATATCAAAGATTTAAAGAAAAAAATGATTATAATAAAGAGGATAGAGATTTTGAAAAAAGGATAGATATTAAAAAGTTTTTTGAGTTAAAAAGCATACTCATATATATCCTTTCAATACTAATAGGAATGTGCAAACTTCCATCTGGTGCAACACCTTTTGGACTTGCTTTGCTAGGGGCGATAGCTGATACGAGATATCCACTAATTGTTCCTATAATCTTAATAAGTGGGACAACTTTAGTTTCCTTTGGTGGAGTGTGCTTTGTTAAATTTATAATATCCTCTTTTATTTTTATAATTGCGAAATCTTTTATAAAAGGAAATTCTAAAATTGGTAATGCAGCAAAGATACTTTTTGCGACAGCCATTTCGGAAATTATCGTTTTACTTTTTAGTAATACGATTATATATGATGCTGTTATGGCTGCTTTTATGAGTGCGACTACGGCAGTATTTTATTTAGTATTTTCTAGTGGATTACCTTTTATAATAGATTTTCATGAAAGGAAGATTGATTCTCATGAAACTTTAATGGCAGCTGGAATTTTAATTACAGTTGCAGTTAGTACTTTGGGAGATTTTAGTATAGGTGGACTTTCTGTAAGGTCAGTAATCTGCATTTTGATGGTTTTACTGCTTGGTTGGAAAAGAGGGGCTACAGTAGGGCTTATCTCTGGTGTCTCAATATCACTTGTACTTGGAATAATGGGAATAGCTGATGCAAGTACAGTTGCAGTTTATGCCGTTTGTGGACTGATATCTGGTATTTTTTCTAGGTATGGAAAAGTTGGAGCAGCAATAGGTTTTATTTTAGGAAATGCGGTTTGGGTTTATTACATAAATGCATCTACCGAAGTAATAATTCCTATCGGCGAAATTGTGATAGCTTCAATAATGCTATTTTTCTTGCCTAGAAGTATTGGCAACTATATAGATAGTATTTTTGAAAATAACAATGCATTAGAGGGTAATGACCCTGTGGGACTTCTTTCGGAAAGTACTATATATAAACTTGATGCCGTTTCAGAATTAGCAGAAGACATGGCCAGCAACGTTGAAAACGGTAGCACAAATGGAACAGACATTATTACAGATTTTATAAAAACTTTATCTAATAATACTTGCAAAAAATGTGCCAATTACGAAAAGTGTTGGAAACAGAATTATCATTCGATGTATGAATGTATTTTTAATGGTATTGAGTGTTTGAATGAGAATAATCAAGTTACAGTTGAAGATTTAAAAGATAGTATATGTACAGAAAAAAAACTACTTGCAGATGGTTTAAATTTTTCTTATGAAATGTACAAGCTTAATAAAGAGTGGCAAAGTAAAGTAACTGAAAATAGAAAAATGATGGCGACGCAATTAAAAGGTGTTTCAAAAGCTATTACTAGCACGAAGAATGCTATAACAAGTAGAAGTGAAACATATCTAGAAAAGTTAACGCAAAATATGCTTGGAGCTGGATATAAATTAGACATAGGAATTGCAAAGGTGAAAAAGCAAGGTAGTAGTGTTTCTGGAGACACGGCAGAGGTATTTAAATTAAAAAATGGTCAGATTTTACTTGGTGTGAGTGATGGAATGGGTAGTGGAGAAAAAGCATTAAAGAGTAGTAAAAAAACATTTGAACTTTTAGAAAAATATATTAATGCTGATTTAGATAAAAAGATGGCGATAGAATTAATAAATTCGTATATGATGCTTGGAAAAAATAAAGACAATTATTCCACTTTGGATGTCGCAATGTTTAATCCAGATGATGCGAGTTTGAATTTTATAAAATATGGAGCTTGTCCTACGTATATAAAACAGGATGGAAAGGTCAAATCGATATCTTCTGTATCGCTTCCTATAGGTGCATCGTTTAAAATAGAACCTAATATTTTTAAAGATACTTCTTTAGGTCGAGGAGATTATTTTGTGATAGTATCTGACGGAATTTTAGATGCAAAAAATAATGATACAGAATGGATTAAAGAATTGCTAAATTCGATTACTACTACAAAGCCTCAAAGAGTAGCTGATATTATATTACAAGAAGCAATAGATACAAACTATGGTGCTATTAGTGATGATATGACTGTAGTAGTGGCAAAGGTTTGTTAAAACGAGAAAAAGGGACGGCGAGAAAAGGGGACGAGAAAAGGGGACGGAGGAAA
>OIEN01001473.1_pt1 | contig 10489 bp, 11 predicted proteins | sample 1581741 | NCBI WGS metagenome assembly OIEN01 (sample SAMN01760944, study PRJEB22395) | human gut metagenome | reverse complement strand
AAAAATAAAATATATAATCCCCGACGAGATTGGGCGGACGTCTTCAATTTTTTAAGAATTCGACAAATCACAATTTATTTTTTTATTTTTTCATATTCAAAAAGACCTATGCTATATTCTCAGGCGCAACAGCCTAAGACCACAGCATGGATCTTTATTTTTTTTATTAATTTTAAAAAATATGTTATTTAAAAATGCTTGTGTGTGTGTGTGTGTGTGTGTGTGTGTGTGTGTGTGTGTGTACAGTACCAAGGGTTACAGCTTTCAACATGTTTTTTCTCCTTTGTTTTTATTTTTATCATTTTTATTGTATTACAACATTCCCAAGTTTGCAAGAGTTTTTTTCGGATTTTAATGTAAAATTTTTATTGACTTTCTGTATATTTTTTGTTAAAATTTAGAAAAATAAAAGGGAGTAGTTCGCATCTATATTTTTAGATGTTATGTAATTCATCATCACGCATAAAAGCTGGATTACATACTTTTTTAGAGGTAACAAGACTTTTATTGCTGTTTTTTTGCTGCAATAAAAGTCTTTTGTTTTACCTTTATAATATGAAAGGAGTATTATCATGCAATTCTATTTAAAAAATTCTAATGAAGTTCTAAAAGAAGTAAAATCTAATGAAAATGGGCTGACCTCTGATGAGGCAAAATCTAGGCTTGAAGCTAATGGTAAAAACAAATTGCAAGAGCCACCTAAAGATAGTTTATTTAAAAAATTTATTAAATCTTTAGCAGACCCTATGATTATTATGCTTTTAGTTGCTGCATTTATTTCCGCAGGAACAACTATTTATAGCAATGTGGTTACAGGAGCAAATGAATCTTATGCAGATTTGTTTATAATTCTATTTGTTGTTATCTTAAACACTATTTTAAGCGTTGTTCAAGAAAGCAAAGCAGAAAATGCTATTTCTGCTCTTATGGAAATGACTAAAGCCACTTCAAAAGTAATTAGAGATGGTCAAATTCAAATTATTAAAAGTGAAGATTTAGTTGTTGGAGATGTTATTGTTTTAGAGGCAGGAGATGCAATTCCAGCTGACTGTAGAATTTTGGAAAGTCATAGTCTTAAAGTTGAAGAAGCAGCAATTACTGGAGAATCTGTTCCAGTTAATAAAATAGCTGATATTTTAATGCTTAGTGAAACTTCAAGGGAAGTTCCTTTAGGAGATAGAACTAATATGCTATATTCTGGAAGTACCATTGTCTATGGTCGTGGTAAAGCTGTAATTGTTTCTACTGGTATGGATACAGAAATGGGTAAAATTGCTGATGCTTTAGCTCAAACTGATAGTCAAGAAACACCACTTCAAAAGAAAATGGCTGAGCTTTCTAAAACTCTTACAAAACTTGTTATAGGTATAAGTATTTTTGTATTTATATTTACATTAATTAGAAATGGATCTTTTGCAGGAGATGTTATTTTAGATACATTTTTAGTTGCAATTGCTCTTGCTGTTGCCGCAATACCAGAAGGACTCCCTGCGGTAATTACCATTATTCTTTCAATTGGTGTAACATCAATGTCTAAAAGGCAGGCACTTGTTAGAAAGCTTACAGCAGTTGAAACTTTAGGATGTACTCAAGTAATTTGTTCAGATAAAACTGGTACATTAACTCAAAATAAAATGACAGTTGTAGATACCTTTGGTACAGATAAGAAATTACTTGCCAAGGCTATGGCACTTTGCTCAGATGCAGAAATTAAACAAAATGAAAAAGAAGCTTCTGGCGAGCCAACAGAGGTTGCTTTAGTAAATTTTGCTTTTGCTGAAGGTTTACCTAAGTATGAATTAAATGAAAGTTACCCTCGTATTGGAGAAGCTCCATTTGATTCTAACAGGAAAATGATGTCTACTGTTCATAATGAAAATGGAAAAATTTTAGGCTATACAAAAGGTGCTTGTGAAATTCTTTTAAGTCATTGTAATGGATTTTTAAAAGATGGAAAGGTTGTTCCTTTAACAGATGAAATACGTAATGAAATAAATAGCAAATCTAAAGAATTTGCCGATAGAGCTCTTAGAGTACTTGGTGCAGCTTATAGAGAATTTAATGAAACACCTACTGACTTTAGTGCAGAAAACCTAGAAAAAGATTTGATTTTTATTGGTTTTGTAGGTATGATTGACCCTTGTAGACCAGAAGTTTATAAGGCAATTAAACAATGTAGAACTGCTGGAATTAGACCAGTTATGATTACTGGTGACCATAAAGATACTGCTGTTGCAATTGGTAAAGATTTAGGAATTATTAAAGATGCTTCTGAAGCAATGACTGGCGCAGAATTAGAAGATTTTTCAGATGAAGAATTAATTGAAGTTGTAAATAGATGCTCTGTTTTTGCTCGTGTTCAACCAGAGCATAAAACAAGAATTGTTAAAGCATTTAAAGCACAAGGAATAATTACTGCAATGACAGGTGATGGTGTAAATGATGCCCCTTCAATAAAGGCAGCTGATATTGGAATTAGTATGGGGATTACTGGAACAGATGTAACCAAAGGTGCTTCTGATATGGTTCTTGCAGATGATAATTTTGCAACTATTGTTAATGCAGTTGAAGAAGGTAGAAAAATATATGATAATGTTAGAAAAGTATTGCAATTTCAACTTTCAACAAACCTTGCTGAAATTGTAGCAGTATTCACCTCTTCATTACTTGGTATAACAATGCTTACTCCTGCGCATTTGCTTTGGATAAATATGGTTACAGATAGTACCCCAGGCCTTGCTTTAGGTATGGAAAAGGCTGAAGGAGATTTAATGAAGCGAAAACCAAGGAATTCAAATGAAAGTTTATTTGCTAATGGTACTGGTGTAGATGTTGCTTTAAGAGGATTATTTATGGGAATTCTTATAATTATTTCTTATTTTATCGGTGAGTTTATAGAGACAGGAGCAATTGACCTTAGCGTTTCTTCTTTGGATGGTATGTCTATGGCATTTTTAACTGCAAACTTTGTTCAAGTATTTCATGCTATATGTATGCGTTCGCAAAGAGAATCTTTGTTTAAGCTTAAGTCATTTAACTGGTGGCTATTGGGTGCATTCATTCTTGCATCAATTTTAACTATTGGTGTAATATACATTCCATTCTTTACAAATTTATTTAACTTTACAGCTATTAGCTTAAAAGAATTTTTAATTGCATTTGGCTTAGCATTCTCTGTAGTACCTGGAACAGAAATTATAAAATTCTTCCAAAGAAAATTTGGGAAAAAAATAGCATAAAAAAATATCGGTTCATTTTGAACCGATATTTTTTTGTTTCTTTTTTTCTATTAATGCATTTATTTCTGCACCCAGTAGTAAGACATACATACTCCAATATACCCATATCATTAAAAGCATGATTGATGTTAAACTTCCATATATTACAGAAAAGTTTTTAAATACATCTAAATATATAGAAAATGCCCAAGACAATACATACCAACCTATAGCAGCAAATGCCGCACCTGGTATTTGAGTTCTAAACTTTACTTTACGGTTCGGTACAAATATATACATTAACCAGAAAACTGCAAACAATATTAAAATTTGCCATAGTAATCTTAAATTTATAATAATATTTATTGTTGTACTTAATCCCATATACTTATTTTGTAAAAAATCTACAATTGTTCTTTCAAAAGTAACTAGCAATAGTACTACCACTATCATAACAATGAACAAAATTATACAAATAATAGATTTTAACTTTAGGAACCAATAATTATATTCTTTTGGTGTTTCATATATATAATGGAATCCCTTACATAACGCAAAGAATCCTTTACCTGCAGACCATACAAGGAAAATTACTGATATTGATAATGTTCCTATTGACTTAAATGAAGCTTCCTTTACTATTCCTTCTATAAAATCGCCTATATTACCTGGGAATAAATCTCTTGCCAGGAAAAATACTGCATCTTTACCAACACTAGTAAATTGTATAAGTGAAAATAATAAAATTAAAAATGGAATAAATGCAAGTATTACATAGTATGCACATTGTATGGAATATTCATTTACATGGTGTTTTTCTAACCTTTTAAGGAAGTTTTCTATTTTCGTAAATACGCACATTATTTTCTCCTCTCAAATAATTATACTTTTTTCATTATAACAATTTTATTAGGTTAAAGCAAGAATATAAATAAGAATTTGTTTACACACATATTTCATCTTTTATCGCTTCGAATTTTGAGTCTCCTATCCCAGCAACATTTTTTATTTCTTCTATTGTTTTAAATTTTCCATTTTCTTCTCTATATTTTATTATTTTAAGTGCTGTTGATGGACCAATTCCTGTTAAGGTTTCTAATTCTGTTTGTGTAGCAGTATTTATATTTACTAAATTCATACTTGATGATGTTATATCTTCTATTATAATATTTTCTCCCATATTTTCAGTTATATAGCTATTTGTATCCACATAATTCACATTTGGTATGTTTATTTTTTGCCCATCTTTAACGATGTATGCCAAATTTATTTTATTTATGTCTGCATTTTCAGTAAATCCCCCTGCTGCTTCTATTACATCTGCTAACCTTGCACCTTCATCAATTTCTATAATTCCTGGCGCATTCACCTCACCTGTAATATGTAAAAATATTTTATTTTTTTCTTCTGGTTGGTTATTTGTTTCTATGTAAATGTTTTCTTCTATATACTCACTAGAACTATTTGTTACATAATGGTAAACTAAATAAATCGCCAAAACTCCTACAATTATCGACAAAAAAATTATTTTTTTAAAATTTTTCATGTTTCCTCCTTATTTTTATTGTTTTTTTTACATTTTTAATATATATTTATGGTGGTGATTTGATTATGAAAAAACTATGTTATAAATTATTTTTAATATTTTTTATTATCTTAATATTTTGCGCCCCTAAAGTTTTTGCAACTGAAGAGCCAGATTTTTCACTAAATTCTGCTGCTGCCATCTTATATGATGCCTCTTCTCGGGCAAATTTTATATGAAAGAAATAGTAACCAAGTAATGTATCCAGCAAGTACTACAAAAATTTTAACTGCCATTGTTGTAATGGAGCATTGTAATTTAGCTGACACAGTTACTGTTAACCAGAGTGCTATTGATGGTGTTGAATATGGTTATCTTACAGCAAATCTAAAAGCTGGCGAAACCTTTACTGTTGAAGAACTTTTAAATGTTTTAATTGTTTCTTCTGCAAATGATGCCGCCTTAGTTCTAGCAGAACATATTAGTGGCTCAGTAGAAGATTTTTGCACATTAATGAACCAAACAGCAGTTAAAATTGGCTGCACTAATAGTAATTTTATAAATCCAAATGGAGTTCATAATGAAAATCATTATTCAACAGCACACGATTTAGCTTTAATTGGGAATTATTCTTTAAAATTCGATAAACTTAAAGAATTATATAAAACAACATATTTCCATCTTCCTGTAACAGACATTTATACTGTTGATGATAGAATTTTTGGTACAACAAATGAGCTTATAAATCCAAATTATAAAAATAGTTATTACAAATATGCATTAGGTATGAAAACTGGCCACACTACACCTGCTGGTTATTGTTTAATGGGCTATGCTTCTAAAGACGGTTTAGAACTAATTACTGTTTTATTAAATTGTACTACTTCTGATAATAGATATTTAGAGACTCAAAAACTTTTTGATTATGGATTTGATAATTTTTCTTTTAAGAAATTTGCTACTAAGGGAAATTCAGTTGAAACTGTTTCTGTAAAAGGGGCAACAAAAGATACGAAAAAATTAAATTTGGTATTAGATAATGATATAGCTTTTACTGTAAAAAATGATGTAGATATTTTAAGTATTAAGCATGAAATAAAAATAAATGATAAAATAAAGGCTCCAATTGCTAAGGGAACAGTTTTGGGGAGTGTAACATATACTTTAAATGGAATTAACTATTCTGCAAATCTTATTGCTGAAAATGATGTTAAATCTTCTCATATGTTTTTGAAATGTATAATTGTTTTTATAGTAATTTTCATTGTTTTGGTATTTTTTAAACTTAGGAAGGCTAAACTAAAAAAGAAAAGAATTACTATGATTAAAAGGTTTTAAGAAAAAATATTGTTTAACTAACTTATTATTAATCAGCCGTTTTATATATTTTATAAGAAATACAAAACGGCTGATATTTTTTTATTCTATTATATTATTTTCTGATGTTGTTTCCTCTGGTTTTGGAGTTTCATTAAATAGCTCATCTACTATTTGGGTTGTTTCTTCCTCGTCATGGAAGAAGAACCATCCCCCGCTTCTTTGTTCTGATTTTCCTGGTAGTTGTGCTGTTTGAATTGTGTTAAAATCCATGTTTATTGCATATGGTATATAGTCAATTAGCATATTAAAGTCTATATTTGTTTTTACATCTTCTTTCATAATGTTTATAATATTGCTTATTTCTGTTATATTTTTTAATTTAATAGTTTGCTTTGCAACAGATATAATTAGATTTCTTTGTGTTTTCATTCTTCCATAGTCTTCGTTTCCATATTCATAAGAATATGAACTTCCATCATTGTTATGTCTAAATCTTACTACTTGCTCTGCTTGGTCCCCATTTAAAGTTTGGTAACCTCCTTTTAAGTGTATATGTAAGTTTTGATCATCATCATCATAGTCCATGTCTCTTGGAACATCAAATTCTACTCCATCTATTAAATCTACTAATTTTCTTAATGCTTCTGTATCAACAAGGATATAATATTTTATATCTAATCCTGTTATTTTGTTTACAGCTGCTAGTGTTTTTTCTGGTGTTTTTCCTCCTGAATATAATGAATTTATTTTATTATACACAGAGTATTTATACTTTCCATTTTCAACATATGTATCCCTTGGAATTGAAAGCATTGATGCTTTTTGTGTTTTTGGATTATATGAGCAGGCAATTATTGTATCAGACATGCCCGTACTTTCTCCCATAACTAATATTTGCAATGTATCTAAATTTTTTAATGTTTCTTCATTATGGCCAAGCAATGCAGCAAACCAATTTCCCTCCAAGTCATTTACTTTTTTGGCAAATCTTATTCCTGCTATTGCACAAATAATTAATATAATTAAAAATATTTTTCTTCCAATATGTCTTTTTTTCTTTTTCTTATTTCTTACTTCATTTTCTTTTGTTTCTACATGTTTTCCCATTTTATTTTCCCCTTTCGTTACAGTTATTTAATATAACACAAAAAGGTTGAAAATTCAACCCTTTTCTTAATTAATTTTGATGATTTTGTTGTAATCCGAACCACAATTATAAAGTATTTTTTGCAACTATATACTTGTATTAATATGAAAAGTAAAAAACATTATTTAGTAACGAATTTTTTCTCTCCCAAAGAATACACTATAATATATTTTATTTTAGGAGGATATTCATGTCTGGGAAAGGTTTAGATTTTAAGCATAAAGAAGTAATTAATATTACTGATGGAAAGAGACTTGGTTTTGTTCAAGATGTAAATGCAGACCTAGAAACAGGCATGATTACTTCTATTATTGTTCCTGGTTCTACTAGATTAATTAGTTTCTTTTCTTCAAGTAATGATATTATAATTCCGTGGCAGAATATTAAATGTATTGGAGATGATATTATATTAGTAGAAATCTGATGTTAAATTTAATATCATTACTTATACATTCTTTTAATCCTCTCAATTGCATTTTTTTCTAGCCTAGATACTTGTGCTTGTGATATACCAATTTCTTCTGCTACCTCCATTTGGGTTTTCCCATCAAATATTCTTCTTGTTATTATATTTTTTTCTCTTTCATTTAACTTTTTCATTGCTTCTGAAATTGTTATATTCTCTGCCCATAGTTCATCTGTGTTTTTATTATCTTTTACTTGATCCATTACATACAAATTATCGCTACTTTCATTATATACTGGCTCTTGCAAAGATATAGGATCTTGTATTGCATCTAAACTTACTATTACATCTTCTTTTTCCGCATTTAATTCTTTTGCTATTTCTTCTATTGTAGCTTCTTTTTGTGTTTCTTTAAAAATTCTATCTTTTATTTGTATAGCTTTATACGCCAAATCTCTCATTGATCTACTTACTCTTATTGGGTTATTATCTCTTAAATGTCTTCTAATTTCTCCTATTATCATAGGTACTCCGGTATGTGCTAAATTTTACATTTAAGTTTGGGTCAAAATTATCTATTGCTTTTATTAACCCTACACATCCTATTTGGAATAAATCATCTGCACTTTCTCCTCTATTTTTAAATCTTTGGACCACTGATAGTACTAATCTTAAATTTCCATTTATAAATTTTTCTCTAGCATCTTTATCCCCTTGTTTTAATTTTATTAATAGTTCTGTTTTTTCTTCATCTGATAGTACAGGTAATTTTGCAGTATTTACTGATGCGATTTCAACCTTGTTTATCAAAAAAAGACCTCCTTTGGATTTACTTATTTAAAGTATTTCCAAATGGAGGTAATTTATTCTTTTATTCTTCTACTTCTTTCTTACTTTATAACTTTATTGCTGTTTCTAATCCTAATTTTATCATATTTGTTAAAGCTGTTTGTCTTTCTGCTGGTGTTAACTCTTCTGGTTTTACAAGTGAGTCTGTTACAGATAATATACATGCTGCCTTTTTATTTAATACATTTGCTATATGGAATAATGCAAATGATTCCATTTCTGCAGCAATACATCCGTGTTTTTCATATAGTTCTTTTAAATCTGCTGTTTCTGAATAAAATACGTCTGTACTATGAACATTTCCTTGTACTACATTTAAGTTCATTTCTTTTGCTGTTTCTAATATTACATCATTGCATGAATTTTTAGCTGCTATTGAATGTGCTTTTTCTCCGCTATAAACTTCAGCAAATGTTGATTCACTATATCCTTCATTTACTACTATAATATCTTTTAAGTTTAGAGATGGTACATATGCTCCGCAACTTCCAATTCTTATTATGCAGTCTACATCATAGAATTTAAATAACTCATGTGTGTAAATTCCTACACTTGGGATTCCCATTCCATGTCCCATTACTGTTATTTCTTTTCCTTTGTATGTTCCTGTATATGCATACATTCCCCTTACTTGGTTAACTAGTCTCACATTTTCCATAAAGTTTTCTGCAATATATTTTGCCCTTAGTGGGTCTCCTGGCATTAAAACAACTTTTGCTATGTCTTCTTTTTTGGCTTCATTATGTGGTGTCATATTGTTACCTCCTATTTTTTATTTTCGTCTTTAGTATATCAAATATATTACTATTTTGCAATAAATTTTTTGTATTAAATTGTAGTTTATTTGTCTATCTCTTGTTTTACCATTTTAAGATCTTTCCAAAATGCTATTTTTTTTGTTTCATCTCTAAGAAGGGCAGCAGGGTGAAATGTTGGCATATATTTTATTCCGTCTTTTTCTACCCATATTCCTCTTGCTTTTGTTATTCCATATTCTTCTCCTAAAATATTCTTTAGAGCCACACCTCCAAGAAGTACTATTATTTTAGGTTTTACTAATTCAATTTGAGTTTGTAAATATTCTTTGCAAGAATCTGCCTCATCTTTTTCTGGATTTCTATTCATAGGTGGTCTACATTTCACTATGTTTGTAATATATACTTCATCTCTATTTATTCCAATTCCTGTTAATGCCATGTTCATAAGTTTTCCGGCTTTTCCTACAAATGGATTTCCTTGTGCATCCTCATCTGCACCTGGTCCTTCCCCTATAAACATTAAATCAGCTTTTTTATTCCCACATCCTATTACCACATTGTTTCTTCCTTGTGCAAGCTTACATTTGTTGCAATTCTTGCATAAGCTTTCTAATTCTTCCCATGAGTTCATTATAATTTCCTCCATTATTTTCTACAACATAATCTGCATTTTTTTTATAAAATTCATTATCCTTTTGGGCTTCTATTCTTAGTTTTGCATCGTCTTTTTCTATATTATCGCGGTTGCATATTCTTGTTATTTGTTCTTCTTTATTACTTATTACGGCTATAACCGCATTGCAAATTTCATTTAGTTTACTTTCTATAAGTAGTGGTGCATCTATTATTACATAGTCTCCTTGTGTATTATTTACTTGTTTTTTTATTTCTTTTACTACATATGTATAAGTCAATTTATCTAGTTTTTCTTTTTGGGCTTTATCTTGAAAAATTATTTGTGCAAGTCTTTTTCTATTTAAAGAGCCATTTTCTTGTATAATTTCTTTACCAAATAGCTCTACTATTTTTTCAAAATATTTAGAACTTTGTGTTTGCATTTGTTTTACTACTTCATCTGCGTTTATGCTTTTTGCTTTTAGTTCTTTTTCTAAGATCTGTGTTACTGTGCTCTTTCCGCTTCCGGATGAGCCTGTTATACCAATTATTTTCATAATCATTACCTTTCTATAAATTGTAATTTGACAAACTCTAAAACGTCCGCCCAATCTCGTCGGGGATTATATATTTTATTTTTTCACTGCCCCA
>OIEN01001471.1_pt1 | contig 10498 bp, 9 predicted proteins | sample 1581741 | NCBI WGS metagenome assembly OIEN01 (sample SAMN01760944, study PRJEB22395) | human gut metagenome | reverse complement strand
AAAGTTATATACCACTTAATCAAACTGACAGTCGTACTTTATCGAATGCTTACAATCATCTGGATATTCATCACCAAACATCATATCCATACTATCCTCAATGGTAGCATCAGTCACATCTTGATAATCATCAGGATTCTTTTCGTAATCTTCATACTCTTCATCAGAGAGATCATACAGCGTTCTTTCCATAAATAAGCGTTTTGTTTAAAAATACTACAATTATCTGTTTACTAGTAAATTTCCAACCTAAATACATCCAAAGCATAATAGCAACTTGATTTCCAACTCATTTTTATTTATGAATAATCAAAACTGGCCGATGTATTCTATAATATCATCTTTCAAAAACTGTCTTCATGTTTCCCGTCATTCCACTTTCTGAACATTCAATACAAGTGACGAATGCTCCTCTAATTTCAGTTATCTCCCAATAATTTTATTTCAGAGGCAAGTCTAACTATATCACCTACTTTGTGGTGGTAGCCAGCAACGCCGTCCCGTCGGTCGCCAGCGAGAGGAACTCCCCCACCCCGGAATTGTTGTACCGCGTGGTCCAAGTCGCCCCGCCGTTCCGTGACCAATAAAGCCCCTTTGAAGTGGCCGCGAACACCTCCGTTCCCAGCACCAGCAGATCCCTGAAAGTTCCCACCGAACTCATACAGAACCTGTTCAGCCAAGTCCTGCCCCCGTTCGATGAATATTCAATACTGTTCTTCTGCGTGTTGATCCGCAGAAGGTCGCTTCCGTGGGGTACTAATTGTGGCATAATATTTTAAACTCTCGTTTAGCTGCACAGACGACCATTACAACCCATCATACCGTTATTCGCATTCACACGACATACTACCACCATAAGGCATATTGAAACTTTTATTCGATGTAACGCCTCCTATTTCATATTGAACATCTATATGTGAAGGACGCTGAGTATTTCCATCATACTCTAAATGCTTATGAACGTAGCAATCCACATGATTCATATAGGCATCTTGTATGTCTGATTCCATTGATTTCCATTCGCCGCAATTATTGAATTCTTCATCCATCGCGACAATGTTGATCGCTTCTGTGGCACCATCTACATTGTGTGCTACTATATGTCCTCCCACATCATTTGGCAAACCATCCTTTGCATCTGCAACAGATTTCAGTTCGCACCTACTATCATTTCTATCTATTGGTCTTTCTGTGACATGATGCTCATACGTATCAGAAACACGGCCTAAATTATCAGTAACATACGTTGCATTCTCCAGATGATAGCGCGAATTGGGAATCATTCCATCCGTATTGTTTATAAATTCATTCAAATGGCCATCTCCTTTAGCATTCCCTGAATAGCAATAGATATCCTGTCCCTTGATAACAGCATAATTTGATTGTTCGTTCGGACGTTCGTCAAAGCCCTTTAGCACTATTGTCCCGTTTTCAGACTTATAAGCTTTAATTGAAAGTGCATAGTCATTATTGTCCAGACGATCCTGTAGGCATGCTACATATTGGGCGATTTCAGGATAAGATTCTTTTAGATCAGTGATTTCTTGTCCATTATTGACGATTTCTTTTACGTCATCTAATGAAGGCAAATTATCATCATAATTTTCAATAAAATCGGAACTGTGACTTACGTTCTCAATATTGTTTATGCCCAATTCCTCAAGTCTGGACTCGTATGCTCCCTTATTATCCTTAACCTCGTTTAGATAATCAATCTCCACGGAACTCAAATCCCCCATAGATCTACTACTGGGCAGATTTTCAAGACAAAGTCCTTCGCTTTCAGAGTCAGACATATATTCAAAATCGTCAATCATAAGAAGAATATTATTTATTAATTAATTAATTGGACTATGCACTTTAGGCGGGGCTGACTAAAAAGCATTAGTCAAGCCCTTTTTTCTTGTTTTTCGGCGAGGTCAACCTCGACATCGTTTCTGAATATTCCATTCTCAGAGAGTTATTCTGACCTTTTGGGTCAGCCTCTTTTACATTGCTTTACTATAACTTGCGAGCATAAAGTGATAAGTCCGTTTATTAATGCTATTCTGTAAAAACAAGGCAGATTATCACCTATTTGCGCATATTCCTACACTTCTCATATGTTCTTTATGGACGGTTAAATCGTCCTTCTGAAGGTATGATTCAGCCTCAAGAATATGCTAATCTCTATCATTTATTTTGGTTTGTTAACATCCCAAATTCAACCAAGTAGTATTAGGGGGAAGGTTCAGACCATTTACGGCAAACTGTTGACGCAACGCATCTTTGCAGCGTGAAGATCCAAATAAACTCCCCGGTGTAATACCTGACATCGGAATCGTAATGTAAAGTCGCATACCTTTATCGACATGCATCCCATTCTGGGTCAAGTCATATCTAGCTGTTAATTCGAACTTTGGCATATCATATTACTTGATCCCTTTTGCGAAACTTTCCTTCGCCTTATCAGGCTCCCTAATAAGCCAATCCATTGAAAGTATAGCTGCAGGATACGTAAGGTTGAACTTTGATTTTAACTCGGAAAGTTTTATCCCAGATATTTCAAAGTCCTTCTCAACTCCGGCAACATACCAAGAGTCCACTCCTGTTTTCAGCGAAGAGTCTACTTTAGATAATTTCTCTGCCATCAACTTAGCAGCTGAGCCTTTATAGCCACGCTCATTCAAAATATTAATGTCATTCATAATAGATTAACCTTTAAGAAATTGATTGATGGCATCACCGGCAAATGCCCTCGCATCCGCCTCCATAGGTTGGTACTGATATAATTCGAAGCCCCAGGTTTGAGCATCAAGATAACCTAAGTCTCCATTATTATTAAGTCGCCAGTTCTCTACTTCTGTTCCTCTGGGATGGACTTCACGCTCGGTAATGTTATAATCTTGGTATGCGTGCCTTCCCTCATGAAGCACCGTGTCAAGAGTTTCTTTATAATCCGCAAAGTTATCAGAATTTATGTAACTGCTATTGAGGGTGATTTCCTTGGTATTAGGATCAAAATAGCCGTAATTGCCCTCGCCCAAATCTTGAACATTAAGATAGCATGATGGTCTATGAGCTATTTCGGAAACTTTGTCCTCCAACTTCTGGAGAGCTTCAACACGCTCTTCAAAAGAAGATTCTTTCCAGTCCTTAAATTCAAGGCCATCAATATTCTCCATTGCCTCGACTGCCTCACTAATTTGGACACTGTCAGCTGGAGCCTCAAGGTAAATGGGATTGATATCTTCTTTCATCGGCTCTATCAGGTCCGAAACGTCCTTATTAGAATCAATTGCCTTTGGAGGCTGAAATCCTCCCATTTCATCGATTCGCGCAGCAAGAAGTTCCGAATCCTTATAGGGCATAACTTCCTCTATATAACTCTGCTCTGTGCCCGAAATATAGTTACGTTCGTTCAAACTTTTCGAATCAGCAAAGCCTTCAAGACCTTGGGTATCGGAACACCCTTCATAATCTTCGTACATATCGACTATTTTACTTTGTTTACCTTTAACCAGTATGTGTCTGTAGACAGCGAACTGGAGAGGATGCATTGTCCCGTCATCAATCTGGATATGACCTTACGCTGCTCATCACTTAAACTCATAGATTCCGCTATGGCTTTGCAATCATCTTCAGCCACCATTCTATGACAGATCTTGAGGTTTGTGTTCTTGATGGCATCAGGTATGAGGCGTGTAGGAACTTGATCAACAAGAAGCAAGCCCTCTCCGTAAGCTCTGATTTCGGAAAGCATATTGCTGAACATCATAGCTGACTTATATTGTGGCATCTCCGGATTGTCACATTTAGCCATTACTCGGTGGGCTTCTTCTATAATTGTCAGATGCTTGCAAGAGTTGTCGTTAAAGTTCACCTTGCCAATTTCTGCTATTGCCGACTTGTATTCGTACAAGAACTGCAGAATCAAGGCCATAAAAAAAGCTTTGTCAGAATCGTCTCCAACGTATGACAGGTTAATGACAACAGGACGCTCAAACAATTCCTCCCAAGGTGTAGACTTAAGAGTATTCAGCATATCATTTTTCCACCCACGCATAAGGCTGTTAATTCGTGTATTGAGACAAGCCTGCATATTTTTTTCAATACGTTCCTCATATCGCATACTTTTTATTACCGGTCCGACATTAACTTTCATTGCGTTCAAAGTCGGTGGCAGCGTTTTACCGTACCGAGGTTCTTCATTGAGCCAATTTGTACTCTTGTTCTGATAGAGAGAGTATATCAAATCCTCCATCAAAATCGGTAGTACGTCATACATCGGGAAAGCGGCAGCAAATGTAGACTTGAGCCTATCGATGTGAGTAAGAACATTCGGAGACTGTCTTTCGTCAAGCCATACGACATCAAAAGGATTCAGATGAAGCTGTTTGGGCTCGTATCCAGTTTTGTATTTCTTACATCCTGGGATGTAAATGTCAATCAAATGATCCTTATGGGTCTTGTTGTATTCAATAGCCCAATCTACGTATTCGGTTTTGGCAGGTTCAATAACCAGAAACGGGAGAGTCCCAATGCCATTAAGGATCGCTTGAACTGTATTAGTCTTACCACTGCCATTGATTCCACACAGAAGAGTATGTCTGGAAAGGTTGTCCAAAGGAAGTTTATATTCAATGCCTGTTTCTCCTCCTCCATATAGCAACTTACCAAAAGCCGCATATTTACAACCACCCTTTATTGTCTGTTGGTTAAGGCTAAACTCGGGCGAACTATCAACTACACTTATACCTGGCACTGAACGCAAAGGAAAATTAATCAAATATGACAATTCCTTCGTTGTAAGGACAGACTTTAATTCCCCATAATGGACTCCCAAAGGATGATTAAATGGCCTTCCGCTATGCCCAATAATGGATATTGCAGGAGCATTAATCTGACCAAGAGTCAATTCTTTCATTGACTTCTTATTCTCCTGTTTATCCAGAAGAGATGTGATGTCGTGGATACGGATTGGTTCAAAAACAGTCTCTTGTCCACTAAGGATTGAGCGCAATTGCAACGCCGCACCTTTAAGTTCAGACTCTTTTTCCGCCATCAGATAAGTTCCGACTTGCCATAATCCAGTGGCTTTCCCATTTGCAATACGCTGAGAATGGGAATAAAGACTTTCAGATACCGCCTCTACATGTTTATTCACCACATTACGGCTGACACTCTGAGACTTTGATTCAGAAGTCCCAAATGATTCTGACGTAGTATCACTAGAACTCGTGCTTTCCGTATCAGATGTGGTTTTTTGAGGCATCAATCCTGTTATGGAATTAGCAATCATTCCATAGCCCATCAAACTTGCCGCAGCGCTAGCAATAGCACCGGTAGTTTCTGCAACACCCTCGAGAACAGCTCCTGCGGCAGGGAAAACCGAAGCGGCCAGACCTAACCCCGTTGCACCCATCGCAATTTTTCCCAACCTAGAAAAATCTTTTTTTGAGATACTCACAGAGTGAGATGTTGTCTTCCCATCAGTATGAGAGACACTAGTATTAGTTGAAGTGCCTTCTGTAATGCCTTCTGTAACATTAAGAGATTTCATAGACTCTGCCTGTCCATTCATTTCTCTACATTGATACAGCATTTCTTCAGCGTCATCAGGCGCTATTGGATCCGCAACCACGAGATATGCATAATTCTTGCTCTTATTAAGTCCTGCCATCAATTTGTCAATAGTGGCAGGATATACCGCCTTGTATTGACTCTCCATAGATGGAATGCCTGTGAGAGCATACACATACTCAAGTTTATCGGAACAAATATCCTCTTTGAACGTAGAAATACCTTTTTCAGAATCTGAAACGACCTCCGTCTGAAGCCCCGGCCATATTCCCTTGATGAATTCATTCAGGTTCTTTACGGTACTCTTAGCTGGCATCGCTTTACCAGGAGTCCTCAAACCAAGATAAAGTCTATTGGTTATGCCATCTCCTTTCACAAGAAACAGCAACTGAAGTTCTTTAGGCAGGAAACACGAATAGAGGATTTTTTGAATAGCGGTGAAGCAACTCTCCGCAGAATCATCTATAGGCTTACCTATTTGCTCTATTTGAATCCACGACGCTACCCCCTCAAGCGAAGAAGGTGCAATATCAAGAGAAAAAAGAGAGCGTGTTGTATCGGAAATGTTCTGAAGGTATTTCCTTTCCATACAGAAAGAAAACGCCTCAGACATAGCCGTTGCAGCCATCACTTTGGCCGCTGGCTCCAATGACCTAAGATTGTTAGCCATAATTTTAGTCAATAAGCAAACGAGCTGATTCTAGATTCTCTTTGTAAGCAGAAAGCAACTCCCTAACTGCCTGCTTAATTGATTTTTTTATCTTCTTGTCAGAAGTAAGAGCATTATTAATAGACTGCTGGATGCTATTAGACATATCTTCCCAATTGTCTTTCAAAGAATTAAACACCTCGCCTCGTTCTTCTTTGTTAAGTTCTCTAGCCATAGCCTTAGCTTGCTTCTCTTCTTCTGTCTCTCCAAAGAATATTTTCTTTGCGAGAATCGCAGCACCTCCAAGAATTCCTATTATGGGGAATAAGAATCCTATGACACCACCAATTGCAGCACCAGCAATAACACCGCCCCATTCTGTACTCTCTTCAACAATTTTGTCAGATATTTCTGACATCACACCGTCCAAGTTTATGTCGGACACTTTCGGAGCTTTGAAGTCAAAATCCTTCAGGTTTACATTTATCCCCTGACTTGAATAATTGCTTATAATATCTTCTACCTTTGCTTGAATATCAGACAAATTTTCTGAGATAGCGCGATCCATAAATTCTGATGATGCCGCAGACTCATTCTCAATTATCTCTTTAACTGTATCCGAGATTCCATTTTGCAAGTCATTTAAACTATAATTCTCGTCAGCATCACCAAAATAGTTTATCACATCTATAACCCCATCAGTTATCTTATCCCATATATAATATCCATACTCTTGTATAAATGTGTCGTAAATCTGGTCTCCATTTTCCAGCTTTTCAAAGGCCTCGTCCAAACCGGTATCCATTCCGTCAGTGCGTAAATCCATTCTAGCGACCTCTGCAACACCCTGCGATATCGTCAAAGATGGATCATTGTCCCTGTACACCTGTGACTCCTCTACGCCCCAACACTTGCAAACAAGAGATTTGATGAAATCCATTCTTGAAGCTCCTCCGGTAAGGAATACTCCGAAAATTTTCTGGTCAGGAATAAATTTAGCCTTATAATCAAGCATAGCATCTTCTATGCTCTTGATATAGCCACACTCCTCCAACATCTTATCAAGTTCGCCGGGATTGAAGAGCAACTTAAACCTTTCATCCTCAAGTTCCTCGTCTTCAATAAAATCGTCGAAGTTGATTGTCTTTTTCACCTTAAGAGTCGGGTCAAAATACACCTGTTCCTTAACCTTGCGTGCTTCGAAAACAAGATAGTCAATCAGTTTAGGGAATCTCTCCTCAAACATCTTTATTGCCTCGCTCTTCTCCTCTTGATTTTTATATATAGTTTTTTCTACCAGAGAGGCACCGCAATCGTATCCGTTGTCAACAAGATTAGGGAGATTCTTGTTCATATATGTAAAATCAAGCGTACTAGAGCCCATATCAAATACAACGGCCCCCTTCTCTATATTCCTTCCCAACCCGGATGTCGCATCATGTTGAGCGCGGACGAAAGCCGCACGCGACTCTTTCGTCACACCTGCGATAGGAAGGCCCGCTTTCTTAGCCATCTCTACATAGAGATTCTGTGAAACCTTATCCCAACCTGAAGGTGTAGCGATATATACAAGATGGTTGGTATCAGTAAGTATGGCAGCATTGTTTTCACGTATTCTTTTATACACCTCCGCCATAAATCTAATCATCAATTTCTCTTTCTCACCATCAATTTTTTCCGGACGTTTCTTAAAGCATACATTGACTTGCGCATTTTTGAGCACATCTGGACTGAAAGCTGAATCTCCGATATAGGCATTACCGTTTTCAAGAATTGTAATAGCAGAAGGTATAACCTTTTTATTGCCTCCCAATTCAAGATCCTTCACGGGGTCTAACTGTCCAACCGACCGATCCCACTGAATAGGGCAAAGAGCAGCCGAAGTTTCGCCATGCCCAAGGTCAATACCTATAACATAGTCGATTTTGGATTTATCTATATTCATATGATTGGTCGTTATTTGTTTACTATTTTGTGATTGGCCTTTAGTTAGGCCTTCCATATATGATACGGAGACACTTTTTGATGTTGATTGTGCAACATTCTTTGCAGCAGAAAGGACATCTGAAAAAACAGCCCGCCACTTTTTAAGATTAGTACTATTAGATCCACCAACTAAAGTTGAATCCTCAAAAGATGCTATTTCAACTCTCTTCCCGTTTTCTTTTTTATAGACAACCCAACTACCTTCTATCGAAGATATTTCACTCCAAGGGATGTTAATCTCTATAATCTCGGAAGTTTCTCTATGAATATTCAGACTATTTGCCGTCAGAAATACTGTTTCTGTACCAACCTTATCTGGGTTATCCGCATCAGTGAAATCCCAATACCTAACAGGGCCATCTGCTATGTATATAAAAGTTTGGTTTGCGATGTTTTTAAAACGCCGGACACATTCAATAGATGCGTTGTCGAATTTATCTTCAATAAAAGAGAAGGAATGCCCCTCATAATAGTCATCCAAGACATAGCGTTCTCCTCCACCTTGAAATTTTTCGATAAAAGTCCGGTGTTTAAGAAACGCATCGTATATCGGTTTCTCCGTTGGATCTGTAACAGTCATAATACTAAACAATAGGAATAAAAACCTTGCCTTTAATAATCACAATGCCCTCTTTTACTATAGCTGGATAAACCATCTTGTCTTCTTGAGCTTTGTCTGATGGAATTTTCTCAAAAAAAGAAGAATTTGTTCCATCGTAATCAACGAACCGAAGATCCCACGTATCGAGTACTTCTGAAACATCTTCAATACGCTCCCTCAATTTCCTTGCGTATTTATCTTCGCTTTCTGAATGGGTTCTTGCATATCCAACGAGAGTCTGAATAGATTCCAATAAAGGCAGGTAGTTTAAATCGAGTGTAGGCTTAGGCTGCGATTCGTACTTTTGCACAACATTGTTTATCTGCGCCCTAAAGGTATCCAAAAGGTTATCAACGCTCGCGCATATTGATGAGATTATTGCGATAAATACATCTACATTAACAGGATATGATGCCGGAGCCTTTACCTTAACCAACACTTTGGGTTCAGCCTTCGGCTGCTTATATGCAGATGATGCAAATATTGCGATTGCCGTTCCAGCAAGAGCACCAAAAACCGCCCCCCAGCCTCCAAAAAGCACCTTGCCCGCAATGGCTCCTGCGCCAGATCCGATTAAAGAAGCGGCACTTGACGGATCGGTGAATTTGTATAGAATTGATTTATCTTCGGGAATAGACGAGTTTTGCTCTTCTTCTTTTTTAGGTTCAAGTTCTTCGACTGGTTTCATTGATATTGCCATATCCTTTTGGGCATTTAACAATGATATAGCAACTTGAAGAATATAATCCTCAGACTGAGTTAAATTTTGACGGAAATCTCCGTCAGCATCAAAGACCTCATTCAAATAATCATAGATAGTTCTATAAACGGCATCAGTATCTTTCGGCAAAGACATTCCTGATAATTTAGCCGAAAGCCGTTCTTTACGGCTCTCAAATAATTTCTGAAGTGTAACATTCATATTAGAGTATATCATTAAATATCAATCAAATTAGCCATATTACAAACACATATGAACACTTGATAACTTATCGTCACCCATATAATTTATCAGTCTTTTGTTAACTGCACTTTTTACTTAAAATTTCCTAATGCAACCAATAATATCAAGTGTAGAATCAATATAAGTTCCATAGAGACCACGTGGATAGCTTTTTGCGCCGCAGCGGGGGCAGGGCATAGGTGCGGTGCGGACGGTGGCGTTGTCTTCGATGTCGGGGGCTTCGAAGATGTGGCCGCAGTTGGGGCAACGGAATTTGGTAAAACCACGTAACATAGTCGTTATACTTTTCTTGGTCTGTCTTTTCTGTTCGGGTTGACTCCTGACGGAGTTTATCCTGATAGAAGTTGACTACTATTTTCACTCGGCAAAATAAACGTTTTTCCGTGCCAAAAAGTGGCAGGGTTCAAGCGTTCTTTTGTAACGTTGCAAATATACTCAAACAATTTGGGATTGTTTGGTCCAAATTTGGTTCAAATTAATGTGTTTGAGGGTTTTCGGGCGACGATAATGGCGGAATATGCTTCCGGAGAGGGTCAGATGGAGGTGTTAGGCGACATATTGCTGCGTTTTCGTTGCCGAAGAGGGCTCACTATGAATTGATATTTGAAGAAACTTTAAGCGTGTTGCGGTGCACTGCTCATTCGTGACAGGGCAAGATTCTCTGATTATTCGCGAAATAATTATTACTCAAGTTTCGCAAGTGAAAAATAATTGAAATAAAAAAGGCTAAAGGTTT
>OIEN01001470.1_pt1 | contig 10505 bp, 9 predicted proteins | sample 1581741 | NCBI WGS metagenome assembly OIEN01 (sample SAMN01760944, study PRJEB22395) | human gut metagenome | reverse complement strand
GCCAACGGCCGCGGATTCCAGTATCCCATCCCCACATATTCCATTACCAAAGATTTCGATTGGAGCGAAACCGAAAACAACCGTCTGTTATTTGAAATGACGGCGAAATTCGGCACACCCTATTTTTCCAACTACATCAATTCGGATATGGAGCCGTCCGATGTGCGCAGTATGTGCTGCCGGCTGCGGCTTGATTTGCGCGAGCTTCGCAAAAAGTCCGGCGGCTTTTTCGGCAGCGGCGAATCCACCGGATCCATCGGAGTCGTTACCGTCAATATGCCGCGCATCGCCTATCTCTCGGCAGACGAGGGAGAATTCTTTACCCGTCTTGACCGGATGATGGACATTGCCGCACGCAGTCTGAAGATCAAACGCATGACAGTCGGCAAGCTGATGGAAGAAGGGCTGTATCCCTATACCAAGCGGTATCTCGGCAGCTTTGACAATCACTTCTCGACCATCGGACTTCTCGGCATGAACGAAGCAGGGCTTAATGCCGCTTGGCTGCGCAAGGATCTGACCCATGAAGAGACGCAGGAATTTGCCGTCCGTGTTCTCAATTATATGCGCGAGCGTCTGTCGGATTATCAGGAACAATACGGTGATCTTTACAACTTAGAGGCGACCCCTGCCGAATCCACCTCCTACCGTCTTGCCAAGCACGACAAGGTGCATTTCCCTGACATCATAACAGCGCATGAGGGAGCAATCCCCTATTACACTAACTCCAGTCACCTGCCGGTAGGCTATACCGAAGATGTGTTCGCCGCTCTTGATGTGCAGGACAAGCTGCAGCCGCTTTATACCAGCGGTACGGTGTTCCACACCTTCCTCGGAGAAAAACTGCCGGATTGGAAGGCTGCCGCCGCCCTTGTGCGTAAGATAGCCGAGAACTACGAGCTGCCCTATTACACGCTGTCCCCCACCTATTCCATCTGCGCCGATCACGGATATCTTACCGGAGAGCAAGCCATCTGCCCACACTGCGGCAGAAAGACCGAGGTCTACAGCCGCATCACCGGCTACTACCGTCCGGTGCAGAACTGGAATGACGGCAAAAGTCAGGAGTTTAGGGACAGAAAAACTTATCATATCGGCAAGATAAAGAACGAAGCTAAAGCTGAGAATAAAATTTCGTCGGTTTGCGATGCGGACGGATATATTCTGTATACCACAGCCACCTGTCCGAATTGCCGTGCCGTCAAGCCGCTTTTGGAGAAATCCGGACTTTGTTATACGGAACGGGATGTAGATGAATATATTGAGGAGGCAACGACTCTGGGGCTCAGGCAGGCGCCCACTCTTGCTGTTCAATCGGGAGATAAAACCGTGTTATACACCGGTGTAGCGCAAATCAAAGCTTTGCTCAAGGAGTTGTCGTTATGACCGACATAGCGGTGATCGGCGGTGGCCCTGCGGGTCTTACCGCCGCCCTGTATGCCGCAAGGGCCGGAAAGTCCGTTACGGTGTATGAGCGGGAATGCATCGGAGGGCAGATCACACATGCGCCTCAGGTAGAAAACTACCCGGGCGCCGGAAGGGCATCCGGCTTGCAGCTCGGCGACAATATGGCGGCACAGGCAGAGTCGGTAGGTGCCGTGATAAGCCTTACGGATGTACAAAAGATAGCAAAAGAATCTTCGGGAATTTTTCGGCTGGATACAGACGATGGCGAATACTGTGCCAAAGCTGTTATCTATGCCTGCGGTGCGCGGCCGAGAACCCTCGGATTGCCCGGAGAAGCAGAGCTTATCGGTCATGGTGTCAGCTATTGCGCACTGTGCGACGGCGGCTTTTTTAAAGAACAGGATGTGGCCGTAGTCGGAGGTGGAAGCTCTGATTTTGACGATGCATTGCTTTTGAGTGAACGATGCCATCATGTAACATTGATTCATCAAAGAAGCAGCTTCCGTGCCGAGCAGATTCTTGTTGATAGAGTGAAACAGCGCAAAAACATATCTCTTTTGACCGACACGACCGTTTCGGAGTTGATACAGGAAAACGGACAATTAACAGGCTTAGCACTGAAAAGCAAAATCGAAAAAAAAGAAACTCTGTCGGCATCCGGGCTGTTCGCTGACCTCGGCAGACTGCCGGACACGGAATTGCTCACCGGTCTTGCTGCACTTGACGAAAACGGCTATGTGTTTACTGACGGGAAAATGGCAGTCCCCGAAACACTCGGATTATTTGCCGCCGGAGACTGCCGCATAAAGAGTGTTCGCCAACTCACGACTGCTGTTTCCGACAGCACGGTTGCCGCAGTTTCTGCCTGCACATATCTCGAACAACCAAAATAACGAAACAAATCCAATCTGAATTCTGTCAGTTCAGATTTCTTCCGTTATAGTTCACCGTTAATATCGCAAAAAAAGATAGCCCTTGATTGCCTTTCATCTCAGCAATCAAGGGCTATCCCTCACTCTTGATATCTAACATCTTTTCTTGTACCTCTCTTTCCTTGTTTGGTGGCACCTCGCTGTGTCTGCCAAATCTACGCCTCTCCTATATATAAACACCGCAGTGCGATGGACTTGCCTACTAAAGCGGCTTGGCCTGTCAGGCGTTATGTCGTCTTTCGGTGCCGGGGCTTTTCTCCCTGCTTATATACAAGGGAGCGAGTACTTAAGTCACTGGAATCACCCCTTCCTCTTTTCACCTATAGAATAGCATATTTTTCTCAAAAAAACAATCGGCAGGATATACGAATTCCGACATTCGGTTTTATACTTATATACAAACTTTTTCTTTTTGTTTTGTATGTATTGACCAATCGGCTTCTTGTATGATATAATAATAGTGTTGTGGGGAATCCGGCGGAACAGTACCGTCGGACTTTTTTGTGCAAGAAATATCTTATCGTTTTTTCTTCAAAAAACCGTGCTTCTCCCTCCCCAAATGGCTATTAAAACAAAAACAGTAGAAAAAGTCACAAATATATGATATAATGTATTTGCTTATCCGGCAAGATCGGTTAAGCAGAAAAGCAATACGAGAAAGGAGATCACGGAAAATGACCAAAAAAGAAATCGTTGATGCGGTTTCTGCAAGCGCAGGTGTATCTAAAAAGGATACCGCCGCAGTCATTGACTCGCTGCTTGCTGCGATTACCGACGCTGTCGTGAAAGGTGACTCTGTCAGGTTCACCGGCTTTGGTACATTTGAATCGCGTAAGAGACCTGCCCGCACAGGGCACAATCCCGCTACCGGTGCCACGATCGACATCCCGGCTTCTACCGTTCCGGCTTTTAAGGCCGGCAAGGCATTTAAGGATGCTCTGAAGAAGTAACCCGAAAACAGGACTTACAGCACCGAGGTACTGCAGGTCCTGTTTTTAGGATAAAGTAATACAGATCGGACGGTTCTTAATAATGGATAAAACACAAACCAGCCCCTTTGAGAGTGCACAGGAATTTCTTGTCATGCGAAATCTTTATGAGTCTGCCGTAAAACAGCTGGCTCTGAAATTTGAAGTGCTGAACAGCGAATTCAACATACAGTATTCACGCAGCCCCATTCATCATATCGAAAGCCGGGTAAAATCTGCGCAGAGCATTATGGCAAAGCTTGCAAAGAAAGGTATTCCTTTTACCATTGCCACCGCTAAAGAAAATATCAACGATATTGCCGGTGTGCGCGTTGTCTGCAACTATATAGATGATGTATACCGTGTAGCCGAAATCTTTGAACGGCAGAGAGATGTGGAGATTCTCAAAAAGCAGGACTATATCAAGGAGCCGAACTACAACGGCTACCGTTCCCTGCATCTCGACACCCGTATCCCGGTATATCTTTCTGACAGAACGGAGTATGTGGTAGCGGAGATCCAGATTCGCACGATTGCCATGGATTTCTGGGCAAGCCTTGAGCACGACATCCGGTATAAGGTGGATAAGACCAATCTGCCTGAGGGAATCAACGAGGAAATGTTCAACTGCGCCGAAAAGATAGCGGAAATTGACCGGCAGATGCAGGATATGTACCGCAGAATCAAAGCGGCTGAAAAAGCCGATTAAGCCAAAACAAGAAAAACGCCTTCGGATTCCGTAATATCCGGTTTCCGAGGGCGTAATTTTTTGATCTTATCACCTATTTTCAATCGGCACATATTCCTGAGTAGACTTCACTCCGATGTATGCCGGGCGAATGATCTTTCCGGCATTCTGCAGCTCTTCCAGACGGTGGGCGCTCCATCCGGCAATGCGCGCCATTGCAAAAATCGGCGTATACAGTTCGCATGGCAGATCCAGCATCCGATATATAAGTCCAGAATAGAAATCCACATTCGCACTGACTCCCTTGTACATCTTCCGCTTCTTTGCAATGATCTCCGGAGCAAGCCTCGCCACCAGCGAATAAAGGGCATATTCCTCTTCATATCCCTTTTCTGCAGCAAGGGACGCAGCACAGTCCATCAGAAGCCCGGCTCTCGGGTCGGACTCGGAGTAAACGGCATGTCCGATACCGTAAATAAGACCTGCTTTATCGAAGGCTTCCCTGTTTAACAGTGCCGTCAGATAGCCTGCAACGGCGTCCTCGTCTTTGGTATTAATGCTGTTTTTCATATCCTCGAACATCCTCACAACCTTGATGTTGGCACCGCCGTGACGCGGTCCCTTCAGCGAACCGAGCGCCGCCGCAATGGCGGAATAGGTATCGGTGCCGGAGGAGGTCACGACATGCGTGGTGAAGGTAGAATTGTTACCGCCGCCGTGCTCGGCGTGCAGCACCAGAGCAAGGTCGAGCAGCTTTGCTTCAAGCGGTGAATATTCGCCGGTGATGCGCAGCATCCGCAGAGTATTTTCCGCCGTGGACAACCCTTTTTCCGGTCGGTGAATTACCAGACTCTGTCCGCAGTGAAAATGCTGATAGGACTGATAGCTGTATACCGCCAGCATCGGGAATGCCGCTATCAGATGCAGACACTGCCGCAGTACATTTTCGGTGGAAATATTGTCCGGGTCATCGTCATAGGTGTAGAGTGCCAGTACACAGCGGGAAAGGATGTTCATTACATCCCGCCCCGGTGCTTTCATAATCATATCTCTCACAAAGGATTTAGGCAGGCTGCGAAATTCGGCAAGCATTTTTTCAAACCGCTGCAGTTCCCTTTTGTCCGGCAACGAGGAAAACAGCAGCAGATAGGCGGTTTCCTCAAAGCCGAAGCGGTTTTCTGAGGAAAATCCGCCCACCAAATCGCAGATATTATATCCGCGGTAGTAAAGTTCCCCGGGGCAGGTATGAACGCTGCCGTCCGGTGCTTTTTCCTTTGCTTTTATGGTGGATATTTCGGTAAGACCGGTCACAACACCGTTGCCGCTCATATCTCTGAGCCCCCTGAACACGGCGTGTTCGGTATACATATCCGGCGTAATGCCGTTTCTCTCATCAGACAGTGCAGCAAGCCGCCGCAGATTTTCCGTTGTTTTTTTCGTATAGGTCATATCGGTTATTCCTTTCATCACCCCGAAAGGGTATATACATATGTGAAATATAAAAGCAAGCGCACAGCTCCCTTCTTACCGGGTCTGTGCGCCTGTTGTTTTTCTGTCATTTTCTTTACAGCTTTGGCATCGATACAGTCGCACCGGTGTCATATTCAAATTTTATACGAACAAAATTGAAATTTTGTCAATCGGTCGGCAAACCCCATCCGGCAAAACCGTATTCCGCACGGTTGCCGTTCTGCCATTCAGCAGTGATACGGTAGACATATTCTCCGGTTTTCAGGCTGAAGGTGTAACTTCCGTCCGAACGGTCGATATTGCAGATATCCTCAATGCTGCTGCCCTTTTTAAGACATTTTACCATCACGGTATCGGGCTGTGTGTCAAACTGCAGCGTAGCTTCTGCCGGCAAGGAAATGCTTACTTCGGGCAGATTAATTTCTGCCCCGATTCCGGGTCCGCAAGCATTTGTATTTATCATTTGTCCGCTTCCGTCCGATATCGGCACCGTCCAATCGCAGCCGCAAAGCGCGGCGAGAAAACCGTCATTTTCGATTTCTGCGTCCGCTTTGATCTTGATGCAAAGGGACGGGACGTCGGTTTTGGAACTGAACGAGTCCTGACGGAACACCGCGCCGTCCGGAACACATCTGTCAGCAGTTTTATCTGTCAGTCCGTAGCGGTACACGGGGACTTGTGACGAACGTCCGGCTTCAAAGACCAACGTCTCGTTCTCTCTGCGGAATATGTAGGTGTTTCCCGTTTCATCATCGGCTTTGCATACAATGTACCCGTCCGTCTCGGTATATCTGCCGTGAGGCCAATAGGAGCTGAGCAAAGACAAGACGAGAGAAAAGGTTTTGTTGTCCGGATCAAGACACAGCGTTGCAAAGCCGTGCTCGGATCTGTAGGCGTAAGACTCCTTCGGAATGTACTCCGCAGCTTTCACAATTTCAAATACCAGCAGATTTTTCAACGGTTCGGAATATTCATCCCCGTTTTGGAATCGAAATTCGGTCTGAAGACGGTATCTCTCACCTGCTGTCATATCGACATGACCCGGTATTGTATAAGAAACCCCTCCGACAGATCCGCTGTTTATACTGAGGCATATATCGGGGAAGAATAGCTCCGTGTCAATTTCTTTCCAATTTTCCTCCTTCAGTCGATACAACTCATATGCCTTGCCGTACTCAATGGGGTTTCCGGAATTATTGACCCACAGCAAATCCAGAACAACATCCGAGCCGACCTCACGGACACCGATAACTTCGAAGCTTACGCCCTCGGCATCGCTTTTGCCATTCAGAAAACGGAACTTGCCGATCTCTTTTGCTTTCGGTGCTGACATTTGCCTGTTACGGCGGATACGGGTAACCGCAGGGAATGCGCAGGCAACCACGGTTATTACGGCAAGAATTAAGACCACTATGGCAGAAACTTTTCGCTTCAACATTTACAATCACCTCTTTTTATCAGTATCGAAAGCAGAATCAAAATCGCGTCCTCCGTCGCTTTCGGTCAGCCGTTTGCCGTACATTACTTTCCGATGTCCGTGACTGCGCCGATAAATACCGGCAGCCCGTAAGCGTCGTCTATAACGGCGTAAACGAATGGGCGGTCAAGCGTAACGCTGTATAGCCCCCCTATATCAGAGGTTACTTTAATATCCGCAGCGGTCGCCGCACCGGCTTTTGTGCCTTTTTCGTCCACGGCGATATACGCCTTATGCAGCACGCGGCTGATGAATATATTTCCGCTTTCGTAATAACCGAGCGCCGAAAAATCCGCTTTTTCCGGATCAAACGGCAGCGACATACCGAGCGCCTTCAGCGCACCGCTCATTTCATTGTCATAATCGTAGGAGAACTTCGGTATCGCTGTTTCCACCGGGATATCCTTGGCGTTTTTTATTGTGTCAACAAAGGACTTCCCTGTCATGGAAGTAACATAGTCGCTGAGAGAAATATCCCCGTTCGGCAGCAGAGCAACAAAGCTGTAGCCGTTCTTATACGGCTTGATAAAACCGGTTGCCTTGCTGTCGTCAAGATAGCTGTGCTCCTCCGAATACATCATCGAAACCGTTCTCTTTGTGCTGTCAAGAGCAGTAAATGTGCCGTCCCTGATCTCATCCTTTTTATAAATATTCTTCCACTCAGCGTCAAACAGAACGGTGTTTATCAGATACATTACGGCGTCCGGGTCAAGATCATCGATGATTTTTTCTATCATGCCGTCGGTATTCTTCTTTACCCAGTTGTTGATATCCCGCAGTGTTTTCACGTCAAACGCCGACTTGTATACCGCAGCGCCGTAGTAATCCGCATTCTTCTGTAAAAAGGTATTTTCCGCCGTAAAGCCGTTATCCCTGAACCAGATAGAATTTGCGACATTCAGCTTTGCCGTTTTTTCGGAGGGCAGCGCATTTATATATGAATACAGATATTCGTTCAGCGTTTCCATGGGAATGTCTCCGCCGAGCAGAGCTTCCATTTGCGCAAGAGTCTCGCCCTTCGCTCCGTTTGCCGTCATAGAGAGCGCCAACATGACCGACAGCGGAGAAATAAGGCTGTTTTTGTTGCCATCTCGCGTTTGTTGAAAGAGCTTGATTGCAAAGTCCGCACTGCTGTTTTTGAAAGCATCATCCGCAGCCTTGCCGGAAACTGGCTTTGCCGCGATGCCCTCCATAAGATTCGCCGCCTGCACCGTTGTCCCGCAGCCGGAAAGGCTCATCATCCCTGTCACAAGAACAGACAGACATAAAATAGCAACCATCCATCGTTTTGTTTTCATCACAATTTCCTCCGAATTATTCTGATTCGTGTGCATTGTATGACGTAATCCGAATCACATTTTCGCGCAGTTCTTCACTGAATCCGTCGAGATCGTCGTATACGATCGCTCCCTCATTGATCAGGCGGCAAAGATCGGCAAGAAGCCCGGAGCTGCGCATCTCCGTCTGTACGCCGACACGGTTTTTGTCACGGTGCAGGCGTCTGTCCAGCTCCCGGAACTTTTCCGTCTCCGGGCCGTCACGGCTGAGCAGCTCAATGTATTCCCGGTTCAGCCTCCCGATATACGCTTCCTGCCATCCTGCGATTTTTTCACGGAACAGAAGCCGATCCCGTTTTGATTCCCAATTATTCTGCATAATTTCACCCCACCGCAGCTAAATTATCCGTCATTCAAACAGATATCTCTTCAGATAGCCGGCAACCGCTTCGGAAAGCTGTTTGACATCTTTACCTGATGTATTGATAAGCAGATCGTAGTTTTCACGTGCTCCCCATTTTTGTCGGCTGAAATAGTTATAATATCTTGCCCGTCCTTTATCGATAGAGCGTATATTTCTTCTAATCTTGGAATCAGATAAGTTTTCCTCCTCCGGGCTTCGTTCCCGGCAACGTTTCAGTTTGCTCTCTGCATCCGCGTAGACGAAAATACGGAACGGATCTTTTTCCTTCAAAATATAATCGGCACATCGCCCGACGATAACACAATCGGATCTCTCCGCCAGCTCTTTAATAATATTGTGCTGCTCGGCAAACACCGTAAGACTCCTGTCAAACTCAGTATAAGCATAATATGCCGTATGAAAACTCATACCGGCATGGACGGGATAAGCCATATACGGGCGGTCTTCGGTGATGCGTTCCACATATTCCTCGGAGAGCTTTGTGCGCTTGGCAATCTCGGTTACAATCTCCTGATCGTAATAGGCAATTTGCAGTTTCTCCGCAATTCTGCGACCGATCTCACGACCGCCGCTCCCAAACTCGCGTCCTATTGTGATAACCTTTTTCATTTGTCGCACCTCCTGTAAAAAGCCGTAAGGCACCGACCCTGCCATGCAAAGCCGATGCCTTGTTCTCTTTTGTTGGCTCGTGGGCTTTGCCGGAACTCCTTTGCCTACGGGTCTGTGTATGAAAGCTTTTCTGTCTCAGTTTGATTCCTTTTCCGCCACGTGGATTCCGATATATTTGCCGGTTTTAACACGGGCGTCTGACGGTTTCTTTGCATTTTCGGGGATTATCCAATATGCCCCGGCTTTTTGCGCTCCGGTTATGCGACCGTCTCCGCAAAGAGCAACTACACGGCGTCTTGAAAGGTGCCAGCGTTCCGCCGCTTCAATAGCTGAAATGTATTTTATGCCGTACATCGTTTACATCTCCTCTCTGACTATATTATATTCTCAACCTGGAATAATGTCAAGAGGAAGCAACCGTTTCGCGATTTTTTACATGTAAATTTTCGTTTTTAAAGCACAAGGGCGGCGCAACCCGCCGCCCTGCTCCATATGTGTGTCTGCATTCGGGTTTTATTTCTGCTTTTTCTTCTTTTCGGTAACAGCTGTGCCGATAACAGCTCCGCCGCTGATGAACAGCAGGGCAAACCACAGCATAAGGTTGCTGTTGTCGCCGGTCGGGGGAGACTTCGGCAGCTTCGCCGTTACGGTGTCGGCTTTGGCGATTTCCTTGGTGCCGTCTTTGCCTCTGTAATACTTCCCGCAGCCGCTGCAGTACCAATACTCGATATTGCCCTCGGAATCCTCGGTCGCCGCCTTGGCCGGGAAATGCTTTAAGTCGGTGTGGTTATTCGGATCAAGCTTACCGTAGGATTTGCCGCAGACTTCGCATACTGCCTTATCCCTGCAGGTTTCCTTACCACCAGCATGATTGGTGATCACCTTTCCGCAGAGGTCGCAGACATGGTCTTTGTTTGCGTCTTCGTGGTTGGAAATCACTTTGCCACAGTGATCGCAGATGTGATCTTTGTCCGCATCCTCGTGGTTGGAGATTGTCTTTCCGCAGAGGTCGCAGACGTGGTCTTTGTTTGCATCTTCGTGGTTGGAAATCACTTTGCCACAGTGATCGCAGATGTGATCTTTGTCTGCGTCCTCGTGGTTGGAGATTACCTTTTCGCAATAGTCGCAGACGTGGTCTTTGTTTGCGTCTTCGTGGTTAGAGATTATCTTTTCACAATAGTCGCAAACATGATCCTTATCTGCGTCCTCGTGGTTGGAGATTACCTTTTCGCAATAGTCGCAGACGTGGTCTT
>OIEN01001458.1_pt1 | contig 10565 bp, 9 predicted proteins | sample 1581741 | NCBI WGS metagenome assembly OIEN01 (sample SAMN01760944, study PRJEB22395) | human gut metagenome | reverse complement strand
CGCAGCTGCCGGAGCGGTGCTTAAGCCGCAAGGCGGGAATTGTGCGGTGTTGCCTCAGCTCACGGCACTGGTAGCGGGCGTACAGAGCATCAAAATCCGTCGGCAGCTGGGCAGGCTTGCGGCCTTTATACTGCCAAAAAAATCGCTCATGAATTCAACGTTTTCACGTTAAATTTATGAGCGATTTTAGTTGGGCCGGCCGGATTTGGCAAGCCGCGCCCTAAAAACAGTCCGCTGGACTGTTTTTACCCGGCGGGACGTGGGACACCGGGCACGGGCTGTTCAAATTCGGCCTATGTTCTCCCACCGCCGCTTATTACAAATAAAAAGATGCAACCCCCTGCGAGGTTGCATCTTGGTTGGGCCGGCCGGATTTGAACCGACGCAATGGAGGAGTCAAAGTCCTCTGCCTTACCGCTTGGCGACGGCCCAGCAAAAGAAAAGACCGCGCAGCATAATCACTGTGCGGTCTTTGGTGGGGTGCCTAGAGAGATTCGAACTCTCGGCCTCCAGAGCCACAATCTGGCGCGCTAACCAACTGCGCCATAGGCACCATAGAATGCGCCCGAAGGGACTTGAACCCCTGGCCCACTGCTTAGAAGGCAGTTGCTCTATCCACCTGAGCTACGGGCGCGCACGGGTCAGTTCCTGTTGTCTGGGAACATGCTGCGAGAATTATAATATCACATGGGGCGCATTGTGTCAATAGTAAAGTTCAATTTTTTTGAACTTTTTTATTTGTGTTTTTATCGGGGCTTTCTGCCCGGCTTTTAATAGATTCCTGCCGGGGCCTGGGTGTTTACGAAATACAGCTCGTACCACAAAATAAAGGAATAGAAGCTCCAAATCTTGGTCATGTTCTTGGCCTTGCCCGCCTTATGATCATCCAGCAGGCGCATGATTTCGTCCACATTAAAGAACTTTTCGGCAACGGGGCCAGTGAACTTTTCCTTTACCATATTATAGTACTTATCTTCCCGCAGCCAGTCGTTCAGCGGCACGGGGAAGCCCAGCTTTTTGCGATGGGCAACGCTTTCCGGCAGCTGCTTCATGGCGGCACCGCGCAGAGCGATCTTGGTGGACTCTTTGCCGGAGCGGTATTTCTGCGGGATGGACAGTGCCACATCCAGCATGTTGCGGTCCAGGAAAGGCACGCGCAGTTCCAGGCTGTTGGCCATGCTCATGCGGTCGGCTTTCAGCAGGATATCATACAGCATCCAGGTGTGCATATCCACCCACTGCAGCTGGGTGGGTTCATCCAGACCCTGCACTTTATCAAAATAAGGCTTAAAGAACTGTTCCGGGCGGGGGCTGTGGTAGTTCTTTTTCAGGCAGCGGTCACGTTCAGCCGGGTCCAGGAAAACATAGTTGGCGCGCATATAGCGCTGCCAGGGTTCTTCTGCACCGCGCACCAGGAAGTGCTTGCCCTTAAAGTCCGGCAGTTTGGATGCCACTGCACCTGCGGCCTTACGCAGCGCTTTGGGCACCTTATGCTCGTAATCCATAAAGTGAACCGCCTGGCAGTACATGGGGTAGCCGCCAAACAGTTCATCGGCACCTTCGCCGGAAAGCACGACCTTGACGTACTTGCGGGCGTTCTGGGCCAAAAAGTAAAGCGGAACTTCCGCCGGGTTGGGCATGGGTTCATCCAGGTACCACTGGATCAGGCGGTTGGCTTCAAAGAACTGTTCGGCATCCACCTTATTGGCAATGCTGGGCACACCGATTTCCTTACTGAACTCCTGGGCATACGGCAGCTCGGAGTATTTTTCCTCCGCATAGCCGACCGAGAAGCTCTTGACATGCGGAGTACCCTTAGCAACCTCGTTGACCACAAAGCTGGAATCCACACCGGAAGAAAGGAAGCAGCCAACCTCAACATCGGCAATCTGGTGGGCGGCAACGCTTTCGGCAAAGGTATCGGTAATGATTTTTTCCCACTCTTCCAGGCTCTTGGAATCGTCCACATGGTACTTGATCTCATAGTAGCGTTCCACTGTCAGCTCGCCATTTTCCCAGGTGAACATACATCCGCTGGGCAGCTTGTAGACATTTTTGAACATGGTTTCCTCATTGGGGATATACTCAATGCTCAAATATTCCGGCAGGCGTTCCTCGTTTAGTTCCTTTTTGAAACCGGGATGAGCCAGAAAGCTTTTGATCTCGCTGCCAAACAGGAACAGACCATCCTGATTATAATAATAGAACGGTTTGATACCGAAGATATCCCGCGCACCAAACATGGTTTTGGTTTTCTGGTCCCAGATTACGAAGGTGAACATGCCGCGCAGTTTGCCGGGCAGCTGATTGCCCCACTGCTCATAGCCATGCAGCAGCACCTCGGTATCGGACCGGGTGGCAAAGGTATGGCCTGCGGCGATCAGTTCCTCGCGCAGGGTCTGGAAGTTATAGATCTCGCCGTTAAAAATGCAGACAAGACTGCCATCCTCATTGAACATGGGCTGCTTGCCGCCCTCCAGGTCAATGATGGAAAGGCGGCGGTGGCCCAGGGCTACCTGGTCGTCCACATAGTAGCCTTCGCCGTCCGGGCCGCGGTAGGTGATCAGGTCCGCCATTCCTTTTACAATGCGGCGGGCGGTTTCCGCTTTATGGTTGCGCTCAGCAAAGCCGGTAATGCCACACATAGGCGCTTTCCCCTCTCTATATTATAATGGTTTGTTTTGTTACAGGCTGGCGTTTCTATGATTGCCAAAAGGGCGGCGGGTGCACAATGTGCGCCCCTACGGGGGCCAGCGATTTTATTTATAGTGTGTGATAGCTTTTATTCTATCATCAATCCCGCAGGCCCTTATTGCCATAGTAGCGGGCGGTTTTGCGGTAGTAGTTCAGCTGGCTGCGGATGTACCAGAGCCAGCGCTTCAGGTTCCAATCCTCTTTGCAGAACAGCTGGTGGGCACATTTGCCCTCTTTTTTCAGCTTATCCGCACGGGCCAGCAGATCCGGGTCCTTCAGGTATTTTTTGATCACGCCGTAGGGGGCAATCATCCACAGGCTCTTGGTATCGGCAATGGTCAGGCCAAGTTCCTTGTGCTCCAGCACATCCTCCACCAGCCACTTGGACAGGTTATACCCTGCCGCGGTGACAAAGTAGCTGGAACGGCCCTGACGGGGGTTCATCTCAAACATCTTGTACTCGCCGGTGCGGGCATCGTACTTGATGTCCATATTGGCAAAGCCTTCCCACTGCATATCTTCCAAAAAGTTTTTCAGCTTTTCCAGCAGGGCAGCATCATTGTATTCGGGGTCAGACAAGATGGCCGCATAGTTGCCGATGCCTTCGGGGGTCTGCTCTTCCAGCAGGGGGCGGCCCAAAGCCATCAGCTTGACTTTGTGGTCCAGGCCGCAGTAGGCGTTCAGCACACGCATGCAGTTGTCATCGCCGGGGATATACTCCTGCAGAATCAATTCGTCCTGGTAGCTGCTGCCGTAAATGGCGGCGGTGATGGCGTCAAATTCTTCGCGGTTATTGGCAAGGAACACCTTTTTCTTGTGGGGGAAGGTGCAGTTCCAATACGCCGGGGAATTGCTCGCCTTGATGATAACAGGGAACGCAAACGGCAGTTCTATATTTTTATAGTTCTGCGCATTGCAGGTTGCCGTTTTGGGGTAGCTCAGGCCGTGTGCTTCGCAGGCACGGTAAAAGTTTTCCTTAATATCCAGGTCCAGCACGGTTTGCAGTTCCGGGCAGGCAAAGTGGTAATAGGGTTTCAGGGCATCGCGGTGGCGGCCCATCAACACGGTGTAACCGTCCGCGCAGGAAACCAGCACCAGCGGCTTGTCCGCATGGGCTTTTGCGTAATCGGTCAGCGTTTTTACAAACGTTTCATCGTTTTCCAAATCAGGTTCCAGCACGGCAATTTTTACAAGATTGGTGTTGGAAGTTGCAACCAGCGCACCCTTGCAGATGGCCACGCTGCGCACGCCATACTGCTGGTAAAAGCTGCGTGCCATACCATAAACATTGGCATCGCTGCCAAGAAGTACCGGTAAAAAATCAGACATAATACCAAACCTTTCCCATTTTGGTTATCCTTTATTTTACCGCCATTGCCACCACATGTCAAACGGCAATATTGCCTGCTTTGGGGGTGCGGGCACGGCGTTTTTTGTCTGCGCGGGCGAAAATTCCAGCAGCATTCGCCGCAAAATGCTTTTCTTTACGGCGCGAACCGTGTATAATAGGGCATATCGTACAAACAGTACCGGTTTCCGCCGGGGCAAGAAAGTAATAACCTGCGGTTTGTTTTTAGCTCCGCAGCCAGTTGAGGATTATAACCATGTGTGGAATTGTTGGCTTTGTCGGCGCACGCGCCGACATGCAGGAAATTTTACAGGGCATGATGGATGCCATCGCCCACCGCGGCCCCGATGGTCAGGGCCAGTTTATTGAAGGCCCGGCAGCCCTTGGCCAGCGCCGCCTTTCCATCATTGACCTGGAGGGCGGCAAACAGCCCATGTTCAATGAGGACCAGAACCTCGCCGTCATCTTTAACGGCGAGATCTACAACTTCCAGGAGTTGACCGCCGAATTGATGCGCGCCGGGCACACCTTCGCCACCCGGTCCGACACCGAAGTTTTGCTGCACGGGTACGAGCAGTGGGGCAAGGAGATGCTGCAAAAGCTGCGCGGCATGTTCACTTTTGCCATCTGGGACCGCAAGAACGAAACGTTGTTCTGCGCGCGCGACCATTTTGGCATCAAGCCGTTCTATTATTACCAAAACGATGCCGGAGAGCTGCTGTTTGGCAGCGAGATCAAAAGCTTTTTGGCCCACCCCGGCTTCAAGAAAGAGCTGAACGAAGAGCAGCTGCCGCTGTATCTTTCCTACCAGTATTCCCCCGGGGAGGATACGTTCTTCAAGGGCGTCAAAAAGCTGATGCCCGCCCACTGGCTGGAATGGAAAGCTGGGCAGCTGACGGTGCAGCGCTACTGGCAGCCCAAGTTTGACCCCGATGATTCCCGCACACTGGAAGAGTGGGAGGACGAGATCAGCGCGGCGATGAAAGAGAGCGTGCAGGCACACAAAATCGCCGATGTTGAGGTTGGCAGCTTCCTTTCTTCCGGCGTGGATTCCAGCTACATGGCCGCGCTGGCCCATGTGGACAAAACATTCACCGTTGGCTTTGCCAACAAGCAGTATGACGAAACCGACTATGCACAGGAGTTTTCCAAGCACATCGGGGTCAAGAATTACGCTTACCGCATTACGCCGGAGGAATACTGGGCCAACCTGGGCGAGATCCAGTACCACATGGATGAGCCTCTGGCGGATGCCGCTTCGGTCGCGCTGTACTTTGTCAACCGCGAAGCATCCAAGCAGGTCAAGGTCTGCCTGTCCGGTGAGGGTGCCGATGAATTTTTCGGCGGGTACAACATTTATAAAGAGCCGTTTACCGTAACCTGGTATGACAAGATTCCCCTGCCTATCCGCCGGGCCATCGGCGCGGTGGCGGACCTGCTGCCGCCGGTGCATGGCATCAACTTTTTGGTGCGCCGCGGCAAGCCGCTGGCGGAGCGTTACATCGGCAACACCAACCTGATGGATGAGCACCGCAAGAAAAAGCTGCTGAAAAACTACCACCCCGGCAAGCTGCCCACCGACCTTTCCCGCCCGTACTTTGAGCTTTCCAAAGGGCAGGACGCTGTGACCCAGATGGAAACCTGCGACCTGAACCTGTGGATGGTGGGCGATATTCTGCTGAAAGCCGACAAGATGAGCATGGCCAACAGCCTGGAGCTGCGCGTGCCGTTCCTGGACCGCAAAGTATTTGAACTGGCAAGTCATATTCCGACCAAGTGCAAGGTGAACGCCACCCAGACCAAGATTGCGATGCGCGGTGCGGCAGAAAAAACCATCCCCGCCAAAACGGCAGACAAAAAGAAGCTCGGCTTCCCTGTTCCGGTACGCGCCTGGCTGCGGGATGAGCAGTATGCGGGCGTTGTGCGCAAGGCATTTAACACCCCCGCCGCGGAGCAGTTTTTCCGCACAAAAGAGCTGAATGCCATGCTGGACCAGCATATTTCCGGCAAGCGGGATAACTGGCGGCAGATCTGGTGCATTTTTATGTTCTTAGTCTGGTACGATGAATACTTTGTAAAACGCTGAGGTGATAGCAACATGCTGTTAAAACAACTGCTGAAAAATCTGGACTATACACTTGTTCAGGGCTGCCTGAATACCGAAGTGACTGACATTTACTATGATTCCCGCAAGGTAACGCCGGGCGGTCTGTTTGTCTGCATCGTCGGCACCCAGCGGGACAGCCATGATTACGCCGCGGACGTTGCCGCCAAAGGCGCCGCCGTGCTGGCCATCCAGCACGACCTGCCCGCCGAGGTACTGGCCGCTTTGCCGGACGTGACCGTGGTCAAGTTCGAGAGCACCCGTTACGCCATGGCGCTGCTTTCCACCGCCTATTTTGGCCGTCCCGCGCTGGAAATGACGATGGTTGGCGTGACCGGCACCAAGGGCAAAACCACCACCACCCACATGATCAAGGCTGTGCTGGAAGCCGCAGGTCACAAGGTCGGCATGGTCGGCACCAACGGCGTGTATTACCCCGGCCACCACTATGACCTGAACAACACCACCCCCGAGAGCTATGAGCTGCAAAAGATCCTGCGCCAGCTGGCGGATGCGGGGTGCGATGCCTGCGTGATGGAAGTTTCTAGCCAGGGCATTATGATGGACCGCGTGGCGGGCATCCATTATAAAGTGGGCGTGTTCACCAACCTGTACCCGGACCACATCGGCCCCGGCGAACATTCCAGCTTTGAGGAATACCGCAGCTGGAAAGGCAAGCTGTTCCAGCGCTGCGATGTCGGCGTGGTAAACGCCGATGACCCCAACACCGAAGCATTGCTGGAAGGCCACACCTGCAAGCTGGTTACCTATGGCATCCACGCCCCCAAGGTGGATTACCGCGCCAGCGAGCAGTACCGCCTGCTGCGCAACAAGGAGATGCTGGGCGTTGAGTTCACCCTGACCGAGCCGGACGGCCACACGCTGGACGTACAGGTTGGCATGCCGGGGCTGTTCAGTATTTACAACGCCCTGGCCACCATCGGCGTGGGCAAGGTGCTGGGCCTTGCGGATGCCCCCATCCATGAGGGACTGAAAAAGGCGCTCGTCAAAGGCCGTGTGGAGCTGGTGCCCATCAGCCACAAGTTCACCATCCTGATCGACTATGCCCACAACGAAGCCGCCACCGAAAGCCTGATTGAAACCCTGCGGGAGTACAACCCCAACCGTCTGGTCGTAGTGTTCGGCTGCGGCGAACCGCAGCAAGCTGCGCCGTTACGGCATGGGCGAAGTGTGCGCCAAGTTGGCGGATTTCAGCATCCTGACCGAAGACAACAACCGCTTTGAAAAAGTGGAAGATATTATCGCGGACATCAAAACCGGCATGGCCAAGGGCAACCCGGACGCCAAGTATGTGGAAATTCCCGACCGGCTGGATGCCCTACATTACGCCATTGACCACGCGCAGGAGGGCGACCTGATTGCCGTAATTGGCAAAGGCCACGAAGCCTACCGTGACCGCGAGGGTGTTAAAACGCCGTTTTTGGAGCGCGAGCTGATTGAAGAGTACGCCGCTGAAACTGGGGTAGAATAAGACTCCATCAGTAATCAAAATACAAATATTTATTAAAAATGGCTACCCTCTTATTGCTTGAGAGGGTAGCCATTTTCTTAAAAGTTACTCATAACATATAACATCATTTTCAATTTCGCGTATTGTTTCGGGCGGTATATCTTTCATTTCATATGTATAGACCGTATTTAAGCGCGGATTAAATATGCCTATTTTATCTATCTTTTTAAACTCTTTTTTGCCGGAGTGCTGCCCCATAATCCAATACATCAGTAATTGTAAAGTATGTTTGCTGTTTGGTTTTGCTTTTGATACCTTAAAATCCCAAAGAGTATCGCTGGTTAAATAATCTCCATCGCCTGAACTAACCATTTTGCTATAGCCATTTTGTTCAAACGTAAAACCATCTTTTACTATAGGTCCATATTCATTCCAAAATTTCAAACTCCGAATTACCATGATCTGAATGTTTCTAATGGTGTTCTCGTCCGGTCTCGTATTATCTGCATCTTTTGCAAGCGCTGCGACTGCCACATTCCTTTTCCAAACATCGAATGTTGCTAACTTGCAGGCGCTTATAATGGATGCATCATCTATCCCGTTTATTGCAGACAAATAGTTTTCTGCTTCCTTTTGGGCCCCCGGTCGTCCCCCAATTATGTTTGCAATCATTGCTCCATAACACGAAATCCTAAAAGCCTCTTTCTTATCAACCCCCATCATGTATCGTGTCAAATAGTCAACTGTCAACCCCACTATCGTTGCATGAACATTCTCTTCTTCTCGCAAAGTCTTTTCATCTTTTAGCTCACACACATGTAATAGCGAAGGTTTCAAATATCCACCACGAGGTTGCTTTACCATAGCGATTCTTGCTGTTACCGAATACATACTTTCTCCTTTCTTTGTTAAAATGTTTTACATCTTCCAAATGCCAAATTACAGACAGCTTTCACAATATAATCGCAAAATTTGCTTTATTTATGTTTATTATATCACATATCTAGTTCTTTGAAAAGTGTTATAAGTTACTATTCCTCATTTTCCACCTATACCATTGTAATATGCACGGCCCTGCTTTTCTTTTGCACAAAACTATGGTATACTATTTGTGTATGCTAAAAAATTCAAACCGAACCAATGCGGAAAGGAGGCCGGTTTGATGACCACACAACCACCTGACCGGCTTTTCCGCCCGGTCAGCCCAGCAGCACAGGCCAAGGGCGAGCGTGTGTTCTGCGCTGCCGTGGCGCTGCTGCTGGTTTTATCGGAGGTATTCAGCTCCAACATTCAAAACACACTGCCCACATTCAGCCATGTGTGCCGTATTGCCTTAACCGTTACGGCGGCGGTGCTGCTGGTTGCCAAAAGCCTGCTGCTGACCCAGTGGCAGACCAAACAACAGGCGCTGACGGCTGCCGCGTTGGCCGCTTTTGCGGTGTTTACCACCGCATACGGGCACGACCAATGGTTTTTGTTTGCCGTTTTGCTTGGCATTGGTGCCAAGGATGTCGATTTGCGCCGGGTGCTGCAGGTCTACCTTGCCGCAGCGGCTGGCGGGCTGCTGGCGGTGCAGCTGCTGCACGCCGCAACGCCGCTGGTGCCTTACCTGTACTACTGCCGCAACTGGGATTACGGCTATGGCCATTACAACGGGTACGGTGCCCGGCTGGCCGGTGTATTTTTTGCCTGGGGCTGGCTGCGTTGGCCGCGCCTGCGCTGGTGGGACTGGGGCGGCCTGGCTGCCCTGGCAGCCTACACGCTGCTGGTGCCCGGCTGCCGCGGGGCTGGCATTGCCATGGTACTGTTGCTGGTTTTGTTTTTGCTGCAGCGTGCCCTGCCTGCCTTTTTTGAAAGCCGCATCTGGCACGGCATGGCTCTGGCTGCCGCACCGCTGGCGCTGGGGTTCAGCCTGTTGGCCGGGCGGCTGTTTGACCCGGATCATCCCACCGCCACCCCGTTGCTGGACAAACTGAACGGCCTGCTTTCCGGCCGGTTCGAGATCTGGCACCATGTGTTCTGGGGGTATCCCCTCTACCACCCGGAGCAGGACGGGGTGCCCGGCTGGTACCATGATGCCATGCCCAAGGCCGTTACCCTTTTGGGTGGCCTTGCCACTGATGGAGACGAGCACCACGCCATTGATAACTCTTTCCTTGCCATCCCGATGAACAAGGGCGTGTTGGGCGCTGTGGTGATTGGGGTCATCTTCCTGCTGTTGATGTGGCGGCTGTGCCAAAACCACTGCACGGGCGAGACTTTGTTTTTGACGGTGATCCTGGTTTACTTTTTGATGGAAAACAAATGCTTTTTGTTCTCCGCCGACCCGTTCATTCTGCTGCTGCCCGCAGCGCTGTTTCCCACAAAGGGCAAGCCTCTGCCGGTCGTCTGCCCGCCGGTAACACGAGGGTGTATCTGAAAAGAATAGAAAAGCTGCCTGAACCTGTTTGCAGTGTGCAAACGATCCAGGCAGTTTTATTTTTATCCAATTTGTTTTTTGTCAAAAGTGGGCTTATCTCACAGCTCGCTGAGGATATTGCCGTCAATGGAGATGGTGATGACCTGCCACGGGATGAACTTGCCGCTGTTCTGCAAGGCCACCTTGGCGGCGCGTTCCAGCCCGCCGCAGCAGGGCACTTCCATCCGCACTACGGTCACGCTCTGGATGTTATTTTCGCGGATGATCTGGGTCAGCTTTTCGCTGTAATCCACATCGTCCAGCTTGGGGCAGCCCACCAGCGTGATATGGCCGCGGATGAACTTTTGATGGAAGTTGGCGTAAGCATAGGCCGTGCAGTCCGCTGCAATCAGCAGTTTGGCCCCATCAAAGTAGGGGGCGTTGACCGGAACCAGTTTGATCTGCACCGGCCATTGGGAAAGCTGAGACTGCAACACCGGCATGTCCTCCCCTGCCGGCTCCGGCTTATGCTGCATCTGGCGCCTCTGGC
>OIEN01001457.1_pt1 | contig 10578 bp, 6 predicted proteins | sample 1581741 | NCBI WGS metagenome assembly OIEN01 (sample SAMN01760944, study PRJEB22395) | human gut metagenome | reverse complement strand
GATCCCCGCCAGCAGCGGGGTGGGCAGTGGCAGACGGCCGAGGGCATCCAGTGCGCAAAGGCAGGCCCCGCCCGCCAAAAACATCGTCCAATGGGTTGTGCCGCGCCAGGCGATCTCCAGCGCAAGGTACGCGGTACCGCCCATGGCAAACAGCACCAGCTGCCCCGGCGCAGCCAGACGGTGGAAACAAACAGACATACAAACGCCCCCTGTACAGTATGGAAGAATGACCCCGTCATCCTTTGCCATAGTATGTGCAGGGGGTGCAGTTTGTAACCATTTTGTAATAAAGTTACAGTATTTTATTTGGACAGCTTCTTCAGCAGTTCGCTGCGGGTATCCCACAGGTTCCTGCTCAGGTCAACATAATAGCGGTGCGGGTTTTCAAAGCGTTTTACTTCGTCCCACAGGGTGCCCACCTGGGCTTTGCAGAACTTGCGGATATCAGCCAGGTTGGGGTTGGTGTAAACGCGCTTGCCATTCTCATAGATCGGGGTGGAAATGCAGCGGGCAGTGCTGTTGACATAGGTGCATTCCTTCCAGGTCTCGATGGGGTCAAACAGGGTAATGCCGTTCTTGGTATCCACCACTTCGTCTGCCATAGTGATCAGGTCTGCCTGGGCTTTGCCGTCCTCATCATAGATACGCCATACCTTTTTCAGGCAGGGAATGGTCATCTTTTCCACGGATTCGGAGAGCTTCATCTTGGGGGTATAGCTGCCGTCATCCTCTTTCACTGCGGCCAGCTTGTACACGCCGCCAAACACGGGGTCGCTCTTGGCGGTGATCATGTTCTCGCCAATACCAAAGCTGTCCACACGGGCACCCTGCAAAATCAGGTCGCGCACGATGTATTCATCCAGAGAGTTGGAAGCGCAGACGGTGCAGTCCGGGTAACCGGCGGCATCCAGCATCTGGCGGGCCTTTTTGGAAAGGTAGGCAATATCGCCGGAGTCAATGCGCACACCTTTGGGGCGCTTGCCCATCGGCTTCAGCACTTCGTCAAACACCTTGATGGCATCGGGCACGCCATGGCGCAGAACGTTGTAGGTATCCACCAGCAGCACGCAGTTGTCCGGGTACATCTCGGCATACTTCTTGAATGCGTCATACTCGGTGGGGAACATCTGCACCCAAGAGTGTGCCATAGTGCCGGATGCCGGGATACCGAAGTCACGGGCAGCCATCACGCAGGAGGTGGAGCTGCAGCCGCCGATGTAGGAAGCGCGGGCGCCAAAGTAGGCGGCGTCATACCCCTGGGCACGGCGGGCGCCAAACTCCATAACCGGGCGGCCAGCGGCAGCGCGGCAGATGCGGTTTGCCTTGGTGGCAATCAGGCACTGATGGTTAAAGGTGACCAGCAGCAGGGTTTCCAGCAGCTGGCACTCAATAGCCGGGCCTTCTACGGTCACAATGGGCTCCTGCGGGAAGATGGGCATGCCCTCTTCAATCGCCCAGATATTGCAGTGCAGCTTAAAGTTGCGCAGATAGTCCAGGAACTGCTCATTGAAAGCACCGGTGGAGCGCAGATAATTGATGTCTTCCTCGGTAAATTTCAGGCTGTCCACTGCGTTGATGAACTGCTCCAGGCCGGCCATAATGGCGTAACCGCCGCCGTCCGGCACCTTGCGGAAGAACATATCAAAGACGGCAATTTTATCCTTATACCCTTCGTCCAGGTAGCCGGCCGACATGGTAAGCTCATAAAAATCCGTCATGGTTGTCAGGTTGCGTTTTACATCCAACATAGTACAATGTACCCCCTTATGGCTGGCTGGTGCCCGCCATTATTCCTTATTCCAATCGTTCGGTTTATTTTTGCGTTTTGGGGTCGGTTGCTCCACACGGCGCACCGTAAGCAGCATAACATACACCCACAAAACCGCATAGACAACAGCCGCTATGATGCAAAGCACAATAACGACCTTGAAATAAGTGCTTGAAAAGAAAGCCTTTACCTTCGCCATGGTATACAACAGCTCGTTGCAGTCCACGCTGCTGCCGGCCAAAAGGTCCACCGTGCCAACGGTTTCGCCCTGCATGGTAACGGTAACGGTACCCACCACATCGCCCTGCTTGATGGGCGCGGAGAGGTGCTCCGGAACATTGAAGGTCTTTTCCGTCACCTCCGCCCCGCCCTGCCGCGGCAAAAGGGTCTGCATATCATCCGCCGGGTAGATCATTACCGTATCCGTCTGGGAGGAATACACAATAGGCAGCTCGGTGATGGGCTGGGTGGTATCCAGCGCCGCGGTTACGGTAAAGGCGGCGAACGCCCAATCCATCAGCTCGGCGGTTTCGGTCAGCGCTGGGCGCGGGTCTTCGTCCGTTTTGGGACTGTGCAGCACCACGCTGACATAGGTTTCGCCGTCCTGGGTGTGCCAGCCCGCAAAATTCTGCCAGTCATCCAGGCTGCCGGTTTTGCCGCCTTTGGTGTAAGAGCGGTAATAGTTGCTGCTGGGCGAAACCAGCTTATCACTGGTCAGGATGGTATAGGGCGAATCATGCTTGGTGGAGGCCGGCATCTGGTAGCTTTCCTCCCCTGCCGCCTGGGCAAAGGCATCATAGCCCATAGCCACCCGCACCAGCAGGTAGGCATCCCGCGCGGTGGTCACGTTGCCGGGATCCAGCCCGCAGGGGTCAGTAAAGGTAGTGCCGGTGCAGCCGATGCGGGCAGCTTCATCGTTCATCATGGCCACAAAGTTATCAATGCTGCTGCCGCTCATATAGTCTGCCACGATATACGCTGCCTCGTTGGCGCTGGGCAGCAGCATGGCATACAGCAGGCTGCGCAGGGTATGGGTCTCGTCTTTCCAGATATCCGCCGTGGAAGCATTTTTGCCGTACAGGTAATCATAGATATAGCCCGGCGCTGTAATGCTGATGGTATCCAGCTGGTCCTGGTAGCTTTCCAGCATCAGGATCATGGTCATCAGCTTGGTCAGGCTGGCGGCGGCCATGGGGGTTTCGCTGTTTTTTTCATAAACAACCAGCCCCGTATCGGTGTTAGCCACATAGGCTGCCTCTGCGGTAACAGAAAATCCCGGTGTCAGGTTGGGGGCATCGGTGGTTTCCTCCGCTGCGGCGGGCAGGACCAGCAGCACCGCCAGCAACAGTACCGCAAGGCAGGCAGACAGGAATTGTTTCATGGCATGTCCTTTTTGGTTTGTCGGCCCAACCTGTAAAGTTATGTGTCAATACAGGTTAAACCTTAGTATAGCAAATTCTTTCTGCAAAAAAAAGAGATTATACAAAAAAATCAAAAATAATTTGGGCAGTTTTTTATTGGAAATAAAGATGTCAAGACTAATTCATGGCCCCGGCTGTGGCAAACAGACGCTCCACTTCGTCCGAAAGGGCTTTGTGCTCCGGTTTGGCCAGGTTGGGGTCCAGGGCCAGCAGGGCTTTGGCTTCCTGTTGGGCAACAGTCAGGGTGCGGGTATCCTGCACAAGGTCCGCCACATGCAGGGTGGGCAGGCCGTGCTGTGCTTCGCCGAAAAAGTCGCCGGGGCCGCGGGTTTCCAGGTCATACTTGGCAACGGCAAAACCATCCGATGTGCGGCACAAAAAGTGCAGCCGCTGGCGTACTGCTTCTCCCTCGTTATCCGAAATCAGGATACAGCAGGAATTCGCCGCACCGCGCCCTACGCGGCCGCGCAGCTGGTGCAGTGCCGAAAGGCCGAACCGCTCTGCATTTTCGATCACCATTACGGTTGCATTGGGCACATCCACACCGACTTCAATCACGGTGGTGCTGACCAGCACATCCAGCTCCCCGGCCTTGAACTGCTGCATCACTTCATCTTTATCTTTCGGCTTCATTTTGCCGTGCAGCAGGCCGATGCGCCGCCCCGGCAGCAGCGGGCAGGCCACCTGCTCGTAATACTGCTTGACGGCTTTCATGCCGGAATCCATTTCGTTTTCCTCAATGGCCGGGCAGACGATATATACCTGATGCCCTGCGGCGATCTGTTTTTCCAGAAAGCCGTACATATCGCGGCGCTTTTTGCCAGTGATGAACCAGGTCTTGATGGGCTTGCGGCCGGGGGGCAGCTCATCCAGGATGGAGATATCCAGATCCCCGTACATCAAAAGCCCCAGAGTACGCGGGATGGGGGTTGCGCTCATGACCAGCAGGTGCGGGTTGTTGGCCTTGCCCGCCAGAATGCCGCGCTGCCGCACGCCAAAGCGGTGCTGTTCGTCCACAATGGCAAGGCCGAGATTTTTGAACACCACGCTGTCCGTCAGCACCGCATGGGTGCCAACCACCAGCCCGGCACGGCCATCCGCAATGGCGGCAAGGGCCACCCGCTTTTCGGCGGCTTTCATGCCACCCACCAGCAAGGTAACGTTGACGCCAAACGGCTCCAGGCGGTCGGCCAGGTTGGCGGCGTGCTGGCGGGCCAGAATTTCCGTTGGGGCCAGCATGGCGCTCTGCCAGCCATTTTGCGCGGCAAACCAGATGGCCGCAGCGGCCACCAGCGTTTTGCCGCTGCCCACATCGCCCTGCAGCAGACGGTTCATCGGGGTCTGGCCGCACAGATCATGGCAGATTTCTTCCGCCGAGCGGCGCTGTGCCCCGGTGGGTGCATAGGGCAGGCTGCGCCAGAACGGCGCAAGGTCCAGCTCCCGCATGGGAGCACCGGTAATTTTGCGGCCATGGCCCCGCATCAAAAATATGCCCAGCTGCAGGATATACAATTCTTCAAAGATCAAACGGCGGCGGGCGGCAGCGGCGTCCGCTGCATCCCGCGGGGCATGGATGGCCCGCACAGCGTCCGCTTTGGGCGGCATGCGGTAGCGGGTCAGCAGCTCTGGCGGCAGCGGGTCATTCAGCTGGGCCACATATTCCAGCGCCAGCTGGGCGCAGCGGGTCAGGCGGGCGGCGGGCAGCCCTTCGGTGCTTCCGTAAACCGGCAGCAGGGGCGCCACAGCAACCTGGGCTTCGGTGCGCACAAGCGGGTGCAGGATTTCCCGCCGGGTCATCATGCCGCCAACGCGGCCCTCGAAATAATATTCGGTTCCAGGTTCCAGCTTTTCCGCCGCATAGGGCGCGTTGAACCAGGAAAGCGCCAGCATTCCCGTATCGTCCCCTGCCAGCACATGGGAGAGCATCCGCCCGCCTTTAATGCGCCGGTCCGGGTCCCGCTGCAGCACCGTTGCCTTTACACAGCAGTCCACATCAAACGGCGCTGATACTACCGTGTACGGCTGGGAATAATCAATATACCGCCGCGGATAGTGCAGCAGCAGATCCCGGATGGTATAAATGCCGAGCCTGGCAAACTTTTTGGCGTAAGCCGGGCCAACGCCCTTCAGGTATTGGATGTCGCTGTTGATATCCGGCATGGCTGCACCTCCTTCCGGTAGGGTTATAAACAAAGGACGAACATGCGTTTTGATGCACAAGTTCGTCCTTGAATGGTTTTGTCCGTTATGCCGGGATCATTCCACGCTGAGCATATAGTAGTAAACCGGCTGACCGCCATGGATATGGCTGACCTCCACGCTGGAGCCACACTTGGACTGCACCAGTTCGGTGGTATGTTCGGCATCTTCCTCGCTGACTTCCGCACCGGAGATCACGGTGATGAACTGGCTGTCCTTTTTCTTCATGGAACGTGCCAGGCGGTAGGTCATCTTGGTAATGTCGCTGCCAGTGGCAACGATCTTACCGTTTTCCAGCGCCATGATCTCACCCTTACGGATGGGGCGGCCGTCAAACTCGCTGTCGCGGGCGGCATAGGTGATCAGGCCGGTAGCAACCTTTTCGGCGGCGGCCATCATGTTGACGGCGTTCTCCTCCGGGGCGGCTTCGGGGTCAAAGTTCAGCATAGCGGTCATGCCCTGGGGCACGGTACGGGTAGGCAGAACCAGGACCTTGCGGTCAGCCAGCTTTTCTGCCTGTTCGGCAGCCATGATGATGTTTTTATTGTTGGGCAGCACCAGAACGGTCTTGGCGGGCACGCTCTGGATGGCAGCCAGGATATCCTCGGTTGCCGGGTTCATGGTCTGGCCGCCGGAAACAACGGCATCCACGCCCAGGTCCTCAAACACGGATTTCAGTCCATCGCCCGCCGCCACGGCAACAAAGCCATAGGCGCGGTCCGGGTCAACTGCAGCGTAAACAAAAGTTTCCTTTGCGCCGGTCTCGGCAGCCTTTTCCTCGGCTTCGGCCTGCTTTTCCAGGCCCTTGGCCTGCTTCTGGCGGGCCAGGAACTGCTCGTGCATGTTCTCGATCTTAAAATTGGTCAGGTAGCCATACTTGATGGCCTCGCTCAGCATCATGCCGGGGTCAGCCGTATGCACATGGCAGTTGGCCACATCGTCATCCTCGATCACAACAACAGAGTCGCCGTTGGATTCCAGGAAAGCGCGCAGGCGGGTGATGCTTGCTCCGGGATCCTTATGGACCAGGAATTGGGTGCAGTAGCCGTTTTTGATATCCTCAACCTTCATCAGGTCGTCGGCAAACACGCCCTTGCCTGCTGCGCTGGAATCCAGCTTCGGCTTGGCGGCAACCTCGGCACCGGCAACGATCTCGCCGCCGTCAAACACCTGCTTCATGCCCTCAAACACCAGCATGATGCCCTGGCCGCCGGCATCCACAACGCCAGCCTTTTTCAGCACAGGCAGCAGGTTGGGGGTGTCCTCCAGAGCTTTCTGGCCAGCTTCGCACACGGTGGCCCACAGCTGCGGCACATCGTCGGTTTCAGCGGCAACGGCAGCCTCGGCAGCCAGGCGGGTAACGGTCAGGATGGTGCCCTCGGTGGGCTTCATGACCGCCTTGTAAGCAGCTTCCACGCCCATCTGCAGGGCTTTGGCCAAGTCAGCGGCCTCGGCATCGGTTTTACCGGCCAGCGCCTTGGAAAAACCGCGGAACAGCAGGCTGGTGATAACGCCGGAGTTGCCGCGCGCACCGCGCAGCATAGCGGAAGCAGCGCTCTTGCTGGCTTCGGCCACCGTGCAGGTATCCGGCATGGCGTTCAGCTCGCTCAAGGCCGCGCCTATCGTCATGCTCATATTGGTACCTGTATCACCATCCGGCACAGGGAAAACGTTCAGCTCGTCCACGCGGGTACGTTGATTTGCAATATTGTTGGCGCCGGAAATGATGGCGTCGCGCAGTGTCTTACCAGTAATCATTCTAACAGTTGCACCTCATTGTAATTTTTGGGGAAACAAGCCGCCGGGGCAAATGCCAGCCGGGGCCCCCGCCGCTTTATTCGTCAATGATATCATCAACAAACACATCAATGCGGGCCACTTTCAGGCCGGTTGCATGTTCAACTTCATCTTTAACGCGGTGGGTAATGCTTTGCGTGATGGAAGCGATGTTCAGGCCATACCCCACTTTGATGTGCAGGGTGATGACCAGCCGCCCTTCCTGCTGGCTTACGGTAACGCCTTTTTCGGGCAGGGAGCCGTTGCGCAGCGCTTCGCGCACTGTGCTGGCGGCAGAGCTTTGGCCCATGGCGGCAATACCGTAACAGTTTTTGGCAGCTTCGGCCACAAGGCCCGAGAAGTAATCATTCGTAAGCGAAATATGTCCCAAAGGATTCACTCGTGTGATCATTTGCGTTCCTCCCTATGGAATACAGATGAATTCCCAGCTTCGGGTTTAATCCTTTTGCCGGGTTCCATGTGCGTCAGTTACAGCTAACGCAATTCTATTATACACGATTTGTTTCGGTTTGAACAGAGCTTTTTGTAAAAAGCCCTGCCGAAAAGGGAACAAAATTTGCAGCCTAATTTTTTACATCGGTTTTAACAATCCATTCACAAAGTTATCCCAAACGGCGCGTATACTTAATATTAGTAAAGGTCGTACTTTTAACGCCCGCCCCGGCAGTAGATGCGGGGAGCAGCAAAAGCCGCCATACACAGTGCTTTCCCTTTCCATCAAGATAACCTGCAAAGGAGTTATTTTCCGCCATGAATCTGTTGTTCTTTTTAACGCCAAAACAGGACGTTTTATTTATCTATGAAGATTTTACCCTGCGCCAAACCCTTGAAAAATGGTCCAACCAGCGCTTTGCCACCATTCCGGTATTAAAACGCAACGGCGAATACCTGGGTACCATGACCGAGGGCGACATTTTATGGGGCATCAAAAGCATTCACGGGCTGGATATTGACGCCAGCGAGGATATCCCCATCGCCTCTTTCCCCCGCCGCCGGGATTACAAGGCAGTTCCCGTTACCACTGACATGCACGCTTTGCTGAACGCCGCCGTTGACCAGAATTTTGTTCCCGTGGTGGATGACCGCAACGTATTTATCGGCATTGTACGCCGTACCGCAATTTTGCAGCAGGTTGCCAAAGACTATGAGAGCCCAAAGGGCAATGTGATCCCGGAAACCGCTAAAAGCAAAGCCCGCAAGGAGGCGGCATTTGTGTAAGAAAATCCGGTTGTTTGCACCGCATTTTTAATGTGTTTTATTCCACCGTGACCACCGGGGCGCACATTGTATGCCCGCCAACCTGGCGGCATATCAATGCCAACGCAAAGACGTCACATATTTTAACAAGTCGTACACACAGCAAACAGCCGTGGGCGAACGATGTTCGCCCTTACCAAGACATTTATGGCAACACCGCACAATTCCCGCCTTGCGGCTTAAGCACCGCTTCGGCGGCTGCGGCACGGCATCTGCGTTGCCAAAATGCTCGATAAGACATCCAGTATTATCTGCGCTTTTGGCTTAGCAGCTGCCGCACCTCGCTCGCCGTATCGGTACTTAGAATTGTGCGGTATTGCCTTATATTTTTAACTTTCCTGTTCATCCGCAAACTGTAAACTAAAAGCGCAAAACATCCCCCGCAAGTCAGCGATTGCTGCACCTGCGGGGGATGTTTCAACTTTATTTTTGCAGAACGTTGAACGTTCTGCGTTTTTTATTTTTTAGTAGAACCAGCCGTTTTCGGTTTCTTCAGCTCGTTTGCGTTCCTGTTCTGCTTTTTTGGTCAGGCGCTTTTTGCGGTGTTTGTGGCCCAGAATGGACAGAATAACCAGCAGCACCGCTGCCACGGCGCCGCCGATCAGAATCGGCAGCGGAATGCCGGGCTTTTCTACTGCGGCAAGGGTCGTTTCGTCCGTCATGGCGGTAAACACCAGATAGCTGCCGTCCTCGGTGGTATCCACCTTGCGCCAGCTGCCATCAGCATCGCGCAGGTATACCACAGTATTGTCCGAAGGTGCCAGATAATGCAGCACATGGCTGTCGGAGTGGTCCTCCGGCAGGGTGATTTCCCAGCATTCCAGCAGCGTTCCCACCGCGCCGGGGCTTTCGCTGGACGGGGTCAGCGTTACTTCCGCCGTGCCAAAAGCGCCCTCTGCCAACAGGATGGGCAGGCCGTTGCGGGTATCGCCGCTCTGCACCACGGAATCCAGCGGGGTGTATACTGCTTCAATCGTCTGGTCAAACACAACATGGTCATGGTCAAAGTCCGACCATTCTGCCGTATAGCCGCCCTTGACAGGCAGCTCCGGCGCATTGGCCATATCAAAGGCCGCACCGTACTCCACCGTAACAGCTTCCACCGTAACCTGGTTGGCGACAAAATTCAGGGTAACATTGCGGAATTCATCCGGCATGCCCTCCTGTGCCGTCAGGTCACAGAATTCCTGGAACGAAAGCGGTTCCGCCTGACCTGCATAACTTACGCCGTCAATGCCGCCCAGCGTTTCGCTGACAAAATAGTTGCCGCTCTGCTCGGACTCGGAATCCTGAAGTGCGCTGTTCAGGTTGGTGATGGAATTGCTGCTTTCCAGCCCACCGGCAATCGCGCCGACATACTCATCGCCATCCGCCAGCACAAAGCTGCGGCTGCCGGTAATGGTAAAGCCGCTGCCCGCAATGCCGCCGACATAGTTATCACCACTCAGGCGGCACTTGGCTGCGCTGCGGCGGATGATGGACTTGCTCTGCCCGGCAATACCTCCAACATAATCCGCATCGTCCGATTCCAGATTGCCAAAGTTATAGCTTTGCAGCACCGAGCCCATATCCATGCTGCCAACAATGCCACCGCCGCCTTTTTTCTTGACATTGACAGCCCCCTTATTGATGCAGTCCCGCACCACGATTCGGGTCTTGTAGGTCACATTCAGTGAGCTGCTGCCGCTGGTTTTGGTATCATCTTCGGGGTCCAGGTCGTTTTCACGGGCCATGGCACCGGTAATGCCGCCTGCATTGATATCGGCGTTTACCTCGCCAAGGTTCATGCAGTTGAACACTTTACCTTCGGTATCACCATCGGTATCGCTGTCTGAAACATCTTCAAACAGGTTGTTGTCATCCTCGCTCTGGTCTGCAGCACCAGCCAGCGTATCGCCAATTTTGTTCAGCTGGCTGCTGATTGCCTGCACATCCTGGATCAAAGCCTGGGTGTGGCTGCCGGTGTTGGTGTTCAGGCTGCTGACACCGTCAATGATGGAAGCCAGGCTGCCGTTCAGGCTGCTGCGGGCTGCGGTGATGGAATCGCGGTCGCTCAGCGTAATACTGGGCACCGTCAGGTCAATGTTGCTGTCGATCTGGCCTTCGCCGCCATGGTCGATGGTCACCTCGCCGCCA
>OIEN01001453.1_pt1 | contig 10605 bp, 8 predicted proteins | sample 1581741 | NCBI WGS metagenome assembly OIEN01 (sample SAMN01760944, study PRJEB22395) | human gut metagenome | reverse complement strand
GCGTCTCTCTCTATGGGATGCTCCGCGTCATCCGCGCACAGGCGTACACGTCCGGACAAGCTGCCATGCAGGCCGCGCAGATGATGCGCCGTCCACTGCTCTGCCTGACGATTGCGGGCCTCATGCTCTCGCTCCCCTTCGCCGTGCGCCCCCTGCGCTTCCTGCTGGGCAACCGCGTCATGGGCTGGCTTGCCGCCATCTCGATGAACTACTACCTGCTGCATCAGAACCTTGCTGTCCACCTGAAGCGGCTGCACATCCCGCCGTCCGTGAGCAATGAACCGAACCGCGTCGGAGAACAGCCGTGGCAAAACCAGTACATGGCGCTCTGCTTCGGTCTATCCCTCCTCGGCGCGATTCTCATCACCCTGCTGATTGAAAAGCCCTGCGCGTGGGCGCTGAAAAAGCTGTTTACTCGGAAGCAAAAGGCTTGAACCTTTTGTGCGCCCGCAGGTGCACCTCTGCAACAAAAAGCACTTTCCCAATAAACTCGCGTAACCAAGGCAAAAGAGATTCTTTCGCCAATCATTTCTTACCCACAAAGAAAGGAGTCTTTTCCCATGATGGTTCTCTACCCCTACGGTCTGCGCAAGGCGCTGACCCTCTCCTACGACGATGGCGTGGAAACCGACATCGAACTCATCCGCATCCTCGATGAATACGGCATTCTCGCCACCTTCAATCTCAACAGCGGCTGGTTTGCCCCAGAAGGCACGGTTTACCCTGCCGGCACGATTTACCGCCGCATGAGTGAATCCGCCATTAAAGCGCTCTATGCCGGCGGCCGCCACGAAGTCGCATCCCACGCGCTGACCCATGCGTCGCTGTCCGCGATTCCCGCGCCGCGCATTGCCTATGAGGTTCTTGCTGACCGCGATAATCTGGAAAAGCTGTTTGGCAAAATCGTCCGCGGCTTTGCGTACCCTTACGGCACATACAGCGACGAAGCCGTCGACACCCTGCGCACCTGCGGCATTGCTTATGCCCGCACTGTCGTCAGCACCCACAACTTTGAGATTCCCAACGAATGGCTGCGCCTCAACCCAACTTGCCATCACGATGACCCGAAGCTGGACGAGCTGTGCGACCGCTTCCTTACGGGGAAATTGCCATTCGGGCTGAAGCTGTTCTACCTGTGGGGACATAGCTACGAGTTTGAGCAGCATAACAACTGGGAGGTCATCCGCGCCTTCTGCGAGAAAATGAGCGGCAAGAAGGATATTTGGTACGCGACAAATATCGAGATTGTGGACTACCTGAACGCCAGCCGCCAGCTGCGTACCAGCGCCGACGGGCACATCGTCTTTAACCCGACCGCCACCGACATTTGGGTGGAGAACAAAGGCGAGGTCATGACGATTAAAGCAGGGGAAACGGTCAGCGTGTAATACTATTTCCAGATTCAACTGCATCGAAAAGCGCCCTGCTCCGGCGGATGAGTTTGCCGGGGCAGGGCGCATCTTTATGTGGTTTTGTGGAGGAAAGCATACAACCCGTTCGCGCCTGTCTGGTGCAATTGAGTTGGTCGCGTTATCATGCTTTGCCCGCGTGTTTATCCTCGTGTTTGGAGCTCCCCTTTATTTTGACCCATATGTCCCATTTGTATCACTGAAAACGCTTTCCCCTGTCTTTACCCGCGACGTTGCCCGACGTTCATTGAGCTTCTCCAAAAACAGCTCCTCGTCAATCGGCAAAGTCACCGGATGCCCCAGCCACGAGGACAGATGAATCGCATTGGACAGCATCAGCCCATTGATGCCCTCACGCCCGTCCGCGACCAGCGGTTCGCCGCGCAGAATATGCGCCGCAAACGCGTTCAGCACCGCTGGATGCTGCCCGTTCTGCCCGTCCCTCTCGACCTCGATTGTTTCGTAGGACGGCGCACGGAAGCCTTCCTGACACGTCGCGCACCATTCACGCTCGTCCATTTCCAGCTTCTTCATGATGAGCTTGCCGTCCTGACAGATGAGCGTCGCCTTCGTGCCTGTAATCTCCAAACGGTTCGTGCCGGGGGCGTCGGCGGTCGTGGTGATGAAAACGCCCGTTGCGCCGTTCGGGTACTCGAAATAGGCGGTCACGTCGTCCTCGACCTCGATGTTGTGCCACTTGCCCTCGTGACAGAAACCCTGCACATTGCACGGCAGTCCCACCAGCCACTGCACCAAATCCAGCTGATGCGGGCACTGGTTCAGCAGCACACCGCCGCCTTCGCCCGCCCACGTTGCGCGCCATGCGCCGGAATCATAGTAGAACTGCGTGCGGTACCAGTCGGTGATAATCCAATTGACACGCTTTAAGTCACCGATTGCGCCGCTGTGAATCAGCTCGTGCATCTTGCGGTAGGTGCAATTCGTGCGCTGGTTGAACATCATGCCGAAAGTCAGCTCCGGGTGACGGTCCGCCTCGGCGTTCATCTCGCGCACTTGCAGGGTGTAAACGCCGGCGGGCTTCTCCACCATGACGTGCAGCCCGTTTTTGAATGCTTCAATCGCCAGCGGCGGATGCTGATAGTGCGGCGTGGCAATCAGCACGGCGTCGCACGCATGGGCGCGGATGAGCGACATGCCGTCGGCATAGATGCCCGTTCCGGCGGGGAGCGTCTGCTGCGCCCAGTCACGGCGGTCTTGGCGCGGATCAGCAACGCAGGTCAGCGCAATTTCCGGCGTTTGCCCGGACAGGATGAGCCGGCAGTGCTCCGAGCCCATGTTGCCAATGCCGATAATACCGAGGCGAATCTTCTCCACGCTGATTTCCTCCTTGGAATAGGTTACTTTCTCGTGCTTCCAAAGCTGCCGGAAACGTCGATGGCAGCATCCACTTCGTCCTTATGGCGGGATGTTCTGCGTTTTTCATTCAGCAGCTTCAAGAACAGTTCTTCGTCAATAGGCAGCGAAACGGTCTGATTCGTCCACGAAGAAAGGTGCATGGCGTTGGACAGCATCAACCCGCGGATACCCTCGCGCCCGTCGGCAACAAGCGGCGTACCGTGCAGGATGTGCGCTGCGAAGGCGTTCAACACGCCCGCGTGCTGCGGATTTTCGCCGTCTGTCTGCACGATTTCGTGCTGAATATCCGGTACGCCGAACGGCTCTTTGCACACGGGGCACCAGTCGCGCTCATCCACGCTGAGCGTATCCAGCGTCAATTGGTCGTTCTCGATGCGAATCCGCGCGCGCGTTCCGATGATTTCCAGCCGGTTTTCACCCAGCGCGTCCCCCGTGGATGCAATGAACGTGCCCGTTGCGCCATTTGCAAATTCCAGATAAGCGGTCACGTCGTCCTCCACCTCGATGTCGTGCCATTTCCCCTCATGGCAGGCGGCGCGCACCCGCACGGGCAGCCCACAGAGCCATTGCAGCAAATCCAGCTGATGCGGGCATTGATTGAGCAGCACACCGCCGCCCTCGCCATCCCACGTTGCGCGCCACGCCCCGGCATCGTAGTAGCTTTGCGTGCGATACCAGTCCGTCACAACCCAGAGCATGCGCTTGATTTCACCCAGTGCGCCGCTGTCAATCAGTTCCTTCGCCTTGCGGTAGACGCAGTTCGTGCGCTGGTTGAACATCATGCCGAAGGTCAGTTCGGGATGCTTATCCGCCTCCGCGATCATGTCCCGCACCTGCAAGGTGTACACGCCCGCCGGCTTTTCGCACAGGACATGCTTTCCATGGCGGAACGCCTCAATCGCCAGCGTCGGATGCTGATAGTGCGGCGTTGCAATCAGCACTGCGTCGCAGGTATCGGACGCAATCAAATCGCTGCCCTCGCAGAAAACCGCAGCGTCCGGCACGGTTGCGCGAATCCACTCTCGGCGGCTTTCCTTGCGGTCTGCCATAGCGGTCAGCTGCACTTCCGGGCATTTGCCGCTCAGGATGTTGTGGGTATGCAGGCTGGCAATGCCGCCCGCACCGATGATTCCAAGTCGAAGCATACCGAAACACTCCCATCATAGAGCCAAGCAGACTCTTTGTCAATTTCAATCAGGAAAAAACAGAAATATCAGGAGGGTTATTCCGAAAAAAAAGGACTGCGTCCAAGACGCAGCCCCCTTTTTGTGAAGTTTGCGTGCGCTTATTACTTCTGCGCCATCGGATAGAAGCCGCGGTATGCGCCATCCTTGTATGCCTGACGCTGTTCGTCGATAATCTGCTGACCGCCGGCGGAAAGAATTTCGTTGATGTACTTATCCCACGTTGCGTCGAAATCTTCCGGCTTGCAGGTCACAACCTGAACCAGCAGTTCCGCTTCCTTGGAAACGATGGTCGTGCCGTAGTCAATGCGGGACTGGATGGTGCGGGTGAAGCTGACGGGTTCGTAAGCACCGTCATTGGAAATCACAAGGCTGTCCGCCACAACATCTTCGTAGCCGGGGAAGCCCATAGCGGTCGCGGCGTAGTTCAGTTCGTCAGAACCGTAGTAGAAGCCGTTGCAGATCGGCGCGCCGTCGGTCGCGTGCATCTTGTGCGCGTCGTCGGTGTCGTTGATGTTCTTCAGGTCGGTCGGAATGTTGTTTTCGTTGACGGTGGTGTAGTTGTAGCCCATTTCGCCATTCTGGAGCGCGTACAGGGATTCCGGCTTGCACATCCAGTTCAGGTACTTAATCGCGGCAACCGCAACCTTTTCATCCACAGACGCGGGGATGAAAATCGCCTGACCAGCGGCGGTGTAGGTTTCATGCGGGGTCGTGCCGGCTTCGGGCTTGAAGGGGTCGCAGGCGATCCAGCTTGCGCCGGGGACATTCTTCGCCAAATCCTGCGCGTAGGACTTTTCCATGCGCCACGGGGCATCCCAGTTGCCAACCCAGAAGCCGTCATAGCCGTTCACGCGGTCGCTGTCGGTCTGCTTGGAGTTCTCAATGCCGAAGTAATCGGAAACCAGACCTTCGTTGAAGAACTTGTTCATCCAGCGCAGCGCTTCCTTCGCGCCGGGCAGCATGTAGTGGAACTTGAAGTTCGCCACCCAGTCTTCTTCGGTAATCTGGCTGTAATCAAGGAAGGCATCCATCTGGTAAATCCAGCCGTAGAAGGGGTCAGCCGCGTACAGGTCGGAGGAATACGGAATGGTGTTGTCACCGCCCAGCTTCTGCTCCTTCGCCGCCTTCAGGTAGGCATACAGCTCTTCCACGTTCGTGGGAACTTCCATGCCCAGCTTTTCCAGCCAATCCTTGCGGATGAACATGCTCTGCGTCGCGACGACGATGCGGCGCGCGGGCAGGAAATACTGCTCTTTGCCGTCGCCCACGTCGTACTGACCGTACTGCAGCACTTCGTCGCCGAGGAATGCCGTCAGTTCCTGACCGTATTCCGCCAGCAGGTCATCCAGCGGCATGATACCGCCCATGTCGATGTACTGCTGCACCAAATCCGTGCCGTAAGTCATGCAGATATCCGGCGCGGTGCCGCCCGCCAGACGGGTGGAGAGGATCGTGCCTTCCTCCCAGCGGGAGACGGGAATCCAGTTAACCTTGATGTGGTTCGGATTACCAAAGTTCTCCTGAATGTAGTGCAGCTGCCAGCAGTCCTCCACGTTGAAGCCTGCGATGGAGCGGTCATACATTTCGACGTTGAGCGTTACCCAATCGTCATCCGCCGCCAGTGCCGTCAGCGGAAGCGCCGTCAGCAGCAGGCACAGCGTGCAAACCAGAGCCAGAAACTTTTTCATAGGGGTACTCCTTTCTATCTTGAACGGCTTTTGCCGCCCGTTCCAATGGGAATGTGGGATGATGATACTAATTCGATTCTAAAACATGGCATCGAGCATAGCAGATTTTTCGTTCCGGCAAAGCTGAGTGAAGCGAGGCGTACTGGAGGTACGCGCGAGCGGAACGAAGCAAAGCCGGGGCGAAAAAGATGCTGTGCGAATGTCATGGTTTAGATGAGAATTAGTATTAGCCCTTGACTGCGCCCATCGTAACACCCGCCACGAAGTAGCGCTGCACAAACGGGTACACAATCAGGATGGGGAGCGTCGCGAAAATGATGGTTGCGGACTGAATGGATTCGGACACGTTGGTGCTCAGGTCATTCGAGCTGCCCTCCGCGACGGCGACTTCCACCGACTGGCTGCCCTTGATGAGGTTGTACAGCTTGAGCTGCAAGGGCTGCAGTTCACGCGAGGTGATGTAGTACAGCGCATCGTTGAAGCTGTTCCATTTGCCGACTGCGTAAAACAGGGAAAGCGTCGCCAGCGAGGAGAAGCTCAGCGGCAGGAAGATGCGGGTGAGGACTTGGAAATCCGTCGCACCGTCAATCGACGCCGCCTCCACCAGCTCATACGGCAGGGAAGAAAAGAAATTCTTCAGGATGATGACGTTGAACGTGGAAATCAGCCCCGGAATAATCAGCGACCACATGCTGTCAAGCATTCCGAATTCCTTCACGTTCAGGTAAATCGGAATCGTGCCGCCGGAGAAGTACATGGTAAAGACGATGAAGAACATGATGACGCGCTGCCCCTTGAGGCGACGCATGGACAGCGGAAACGCCACCAGAATCGTCATTACCATCGCCAGCACGGTGTAGATTACCGTCAGTTCGATGGTATAGAGCAGACTGTGCCACATCGAATTGTCGCTGACGATGAGCTTGTAGGCATCGACGTTGAATTCCACCGGCCAGAACGACACTGCACCGCGCAGAATCGCAGACTTGGAGGACATCGACATGGCAATGACGTTGATGAACGGCAGCGTGCAGATCAGCACGAAGAGCATCATCACGATGATGAGGATAATCTGCCCTACACCGAGTTTCTTCTTCTTCTCAGGGCAAATATGCGCCTGTGTGGAAATCGCAGTCATGACAAATCCTCCCCTCTTACCAAATACTCTGTTCGTCGAACAGGCGGGAAACGGTGTTTGCGCCCGTAATCAGCACCAAGCCCACGATGGACTGGAACAGACCAATGGCGGTTGCGCGGGCGAACTGGCTGTTGGTAATGCCGGCGCGGTAAACGAAGGTGGAAATGACGTCGCAGTAGTCCTTGACCTTGGTATTGCCGATGATAAACGGGCGGTCAAAGCCGATGGACATCATACGCCCGATGTTCATAATCAGCAGAACGACGATGGTGGAACGGATGCCGGGCAAGGTGACATGCCAAATCTGCTGGAGCTTGTTCGCGCCGTCAATGCGCGCCGCTTCAAAGAGGTTCATGTCCAGGCCGGTAATCGCCGCAAGGTAGAGAATCGTGCCCCAGCCCATCGACTGCCACACGCCGACCAGCACATAGGTGAACGTCCACGTCGGGCCATCCGTCAGGAAAGGAATGTTCTCGGAAATCCAGCCCCAGCGCAGAAGCGTGGAGTTGATGACGCCCGACGTCGGCGCAAAAATCTGCAGCACCATGCCGCCGATGATGACCCACGAGAGGAAATGCGGCAGGTACAGCATCGTCTGCGAAAACTTCTTGAGCATGGGCGTTCGCATTTCGTTGAGCAGGATGGCGAGGATAATCGGGACGGGGAAGCCGAAGAGCAAGTCCAGCCCGTTGAGAATCAGTGTGTTCTTCAGCGCGATGCCAAAGTCGCTCATGCCGAAAACGAACTTGAAGTTGTCCAGCCGAATCCACTTGCTCTTGGCAGGATTGAACATGTTGTACTTCTGGAAAGCAATTTGAAGCCCCGCCATCGGCTTGTAGCAGAACAGAATGTACCAGACAATCGGAATCAGCAGCATCAGGTACAGCCGCCAGTCGCGCTGGAGCCAGTGTTTCTTGCGCTTGCGGCGCGGATGCGCCGGGGCAGCGGCTTTCGCGGGATTTGTCATAAGCAAAAACCTCCATTTCTAACGAATTATGGTTTCCGTAAAGGTGTACAAAAACAACTCTCTTTTGCGGGATGCAAAATAGAATCCATGCAAAGAACCTGCTGTTTTTTCCAGCAGCATCAGCCAACATCTGACCGGCGCTGCCAACGGGAAACCACGGGAGACGCTGCACGAGGCAGCCTGTTACGGGAACGTCACGCTCCGTTTCCGTATCGTTAATTTGATTATAGCCGACGCAAGTTGCACAATCAATGTAAATCCTGCTTGAAAATATGTGAATCCTGCTGTATAATCAAAGCATCTGAACCCAGAAAGGAGCTGAAACGATGAGATTTACGGAGACCATCAACGGCTACAACGCGATGGGACGCGAAGACGCGGAGTACGAAGCGTGCTATACCTTAACGGAGCACCACACCATCAGCGGGCTGCATTGCCACGATTTCTACGAATTTTACATCCACTATCAGGGTGGCAAGGTCTACTATGTGGACGGCAGCGTGTTTCCGCTGCAAAACAATCAGCTGATTATCATGCCGCCGTTTCGGATGCACGGGCTGGGGGGCGGCAGTTCGCTGCAGAACTACGAGCGCGGCTTCCTGTATCTGCGCCCGGAAACGCTGCGAAAGCTTGGCTTCGGGCAGATTGACCTCCAGCGTTACTTCGACAGCCGCCTGCAGTCCGGAAAATTCTACCATGAACTGCCGCAGGTGGATGCGCTGGCGTGCAAACAGCTGCTGATAGACATCTCCGCGCAGCAGGACATGCCTGACGAGATGGTGCAGTTCCGCAATTATGGGCGCATCATCGACTTCATGGTCATGGTCTGCCAAGCCGTGCAGGGAACAACCGCTCCTATTCAGCCAAGCGTTGTCAACGATGTGATTTTCGATGTGCTGCAATACATCAACGACCACTTCACCGAACCGCTAAAATTGGAAGACATTGCGCGCCGCTTCGCCATCAGCGTATCGTACCTTTCGCACGAGTTTACAAGCTACGCCGGGCGCAGCGTCTACGAATACATTCTCTACCGCCGCGTGCAGCTGGCGAAGGAGAATCTGCTGACGGACATGAGCCTGAGTGAAGTAGCCGACCGCAGCGGGTTCGGCGATTATTCCGGCTTTCTGCGCAGCTTCCGGCGGATGACGGGCATGGCTCCGAACGCCTACCGCAAGCAGCGCAGCGGCGGACACTAATTGCTGCTTTGTCTGATTAGGACGACAATCTGCCAAATCCGCCGAATTGAAAACAGGATTCGCATAGAAATCTTGATGTCAATGTGCTATCATGCAGATAACGCATCACGCAGCGTTGAGTATTGTAGAAGGAGCGAATGCCATGATTCGGATTGCCATTGTGGGTACGGGCAACATTTCCCACGCCCATGTGGAAGCCTACCTGCGCTTCCCGGAGCGCTGCAAGATTGTGGCGCTGGTGGACATTGTGCCGGAAAAGGCGCAGAAGATGAAGGAGGATTATCACCTGACCGAAGCGGAGGTCTACGACGACCACCAGAAAATCCTTTCACGCAAGGATATTGACTTGGTGGACGTCTGCACGCCGCCGTACGTCCACGCCAGCATTTCCATCAACAGCCTGCGTTCGGGCAAGAACGTCGTCTGCGAAAAGCCGATGGCGGCGTCGCTGGAAGAATGCGACGCGATGCTCCGCGCCCGCGATGAAAGCGGCAAGAAACTCGCGATTATCGCCCAGAACCGCTTCCGCCAGCCCATCAGCAACTTGAAAAAGCTGCTGGACAGCGGGCTTGCGGGCAAAGTGCTGTGCGCATCCGTCACATCGGCATGGTGGCGCGGTCACTGCTACTACGACCTGTGGTGGCGCGGCACATGGGAGAAGGAGGGCGGCGGCTGCACGCTGAACCACGCCGTCCACCATATTGACATGCTGTGCTGGATGATGGGTCTTCCGCAGGCCGTGACGAGCGTGATGGCGAACGTCGCGCACGACAACGCTGAGGTGGAGGATTTGTCGCTGTCCGTGCTGCAATATCCGGGCGCGCTGGCGCAGCTGACAGCCTCCGTCGTGCATCACGGCGAAGAGCAGGAGCTGGTCTTCCAGTGCGAAAAGGCGAAAGTCGCCGCGCCGTTCAGCGTGTACGCGTCCATCTCCAAACCGAACGGCTTCCCGATTGAAAATACCGAATTGGAGCAGAAAATCCGCGATTTTGTGGATGCGCAGCCGCAGCTTCCCTACGAGGGGCACGCGGGCGAATTGGAAAACGTCCTCTCCGCGCTGGAGAACGACACCCTGCCCGCAATTGGCGGCGAGGATGGCCGCCGGACGATTGAGCTGATTACAGCCGTCTATAAATCAGGCGCGACGAAGCAGACGGTTACGCTGCCACTGCAAAAGGACGACCCGTTCTACACGGTGGAAGGCATGATGCGCGCCGTGCCGCATTTCTACGAGAAAACCACGTCTGCCGCGTCGCTTGACGGCACGATTACGCTCGGCAGCGATTATCAGCAGAAATAATTGGAGGTCATTACGATGAAAGTATCAGACGGCATGAATTATGCGCCCAAAGGCAAGGCGCAGCCCGTCGTGAAGCCGGGTGAATTTATCTTTTCCGCCGCACACCTTGACCACGGGCACATCTACGGCATGACAAACGGCCTGCTGGAAGCGGGCGGCACGCTGAAGTACGTCTACGACCCCGACCCGAAGAAGGTGGAAGCGTTCGTAAAAGCGTACCCGCAGGTGAAAGTCGCCCGGAGCGAGGAAGAACTGCTTAACGACAAAGAAACGAACATGGACTGCGGCGCGGCGATTACAAACGAGCGCTGTGCGCTGGGGATGCGCGCCATGCAGGCGG
>OIEN01001451.1_pt1 | contig 10612 bp, 8 predicted proteins | sample 1581741 | NCBI WGS metagenome assembly OIEN01 (sample SAMN01760944, study PRJEB22395) | human gut metagenome | reverse complement strand
GGCGCATATATCACGAAAGCAACCGTTCAGCTTATGCGTGACCTTGGCTCAATGCCGTCACCGCATGATGCATTTTTATTAAACGTCGGCTTGGAATCACTCCATCTTCGTGTTGCAAGGCATTGCGAAAATGCTAAAAAAGTGGCTGAATATCTTAAAAATCACGACAAAATAACTTGGGTAAACTGCGCTATGCTTAAAGATGACAAGCAGTATGCAAAGGCACAAAAATATATGCCAAACGGCACCTGCGGCGTAGTAAGTTTCGGCATTAAGGGCGGAAGAGCTGCGGCTACAAAGTTTATGGACTCGCTTAAACTTGCGGCAATCGTCACACACGTGGCAGATGCAAGAAGCTGCTGCTTGCACCCCGCTTCAACCACTCACCGTCAGCTTACTGACGAACAGCTTAAGGAATGCGGCGTAACACCTGACCTTATCCGTTTCAGCTGCGGAATTGAGGACTGCGAGGATATTATTGCCGACATTGAACAGGCACTTGCACAAATTTAATTCAAAAAGGAGTGAGAGTATGAGTGAAAAAGAAAATTCTAAAACTCAAATTGAGCAAAATCTTTCGCACACCCATACTCATTCCCACGAGCATACAAAAGAGGTTTCAAACCGCCTTGCACGTGCAATAGGTCATCTTCAAAAGGTTAAGCAAATGGTTGAAAACGGCGACGATTGCTCAGACGTTTTAATTCAGCTTGCAGCTGTTAAATCTGCGCTTAACAATACGGGCAAAGTTATTTTAAAAGACCATCTTGACCATTGCATTGTTCATGCAGTTGAAAAGGGCGACACCGCCATGCTCGACGAATTCAACAAAGCTATTGACAAATTTGTAAAATAGAATATAATGATTATAGATTTTTAAAAAGCATTAAGTATTTTGCGAGGGAAAAGGAATACCGTAGGGGCGAACATTGTTCGCCTGATAACCGCAAATCCAACGTATTTTTAAAAATCTAATAAAATATTTCAGGGCGAGGTGCAATTCCTCACCGGCAGTAAAGTCTGCGAACCGCCAAGGCGGCCGAAACGGTGCAATTCCGTTACCGACGGTTAAAGTCCGGATGAGAGAAATGTTTAGGCAAATTGTAATAATAATTTTGCCAAGTTCAAGCATTGCGCCCCAACATATTTGTTGGGGCTTCTCTTTTGCCCAAAAGGAGAAAATTATGGAAAAAAAGCAAACAAACAAAATCAGACTTATTACAGGCACGGCAATGCTGACGGCTGTTGCGGTAGGGCTTCAATATGTTGAAATAGCCATACCGATTATGCCGAGTTTCATCAAGCTTGACTTTTCAGATTTGCCCGAACTTATCGGCGCATTCGCTTACGGTCCGCTTGCAGGTGTGATTATTGCACTTTTAAAAAACTTAATTCACATGGCTGTTAGCCAGAGCGGCTTTGTCGGTGAGCTTTCAAACTTCTTGCTCGGCGCAAGCTTTGCACTTGTGGCAGGCTTGATTTATAAGCATAAAAAAACAAAGGGCGAAGCGCTCGTGGCAGGAATTGCGGCATCACTTGTTATGGCAGTAATCAGCGTGCCGATTAACTACTTTATTATATATCCTCTTTATTATAATGTTTTGGGATTTCCCGAAGCGGCAGTGCTTCAAATGTATCAAGTGATTTTGCCGAAAACAAAGAGCATTTTGCAGGCATTGTTAATTTTCAATCTTCCGTTTACATTCGTAAAAGGCTTAATCTGCGCAGGAATAACAATGCTTATTTATAAGCCGCTTTCCCCTGTTTTAAAGGGAAAATAAAATATAAGATAGACTTCGATAAAGCGAGATAAATTTCGTGCTTGAGAAGCGGGCGAACAATGTTCGCCCCTACAATATTGAAAGAAACTACGTGTTTTAATACACGGCACACTTTATCAAAGCCACAAAAAAAGGTTCGGATTTTTCCGAACCTTTTTTCTTTTCTATTTTGCTAACGGGAACTCTACCTTTGCCTTGAACAAATCGCCGTCGATTGACAATTCAAGCTCACCGTTTTGAACCTTGCAAAGCTCCTTTGCAATCGACAAGCCCAAGCCGTTGCCCTCGGCAGTACGTGATTTATCGCCACGCACAAAGCGCTCTGTAAGCTCATCTGGTGTTATATCAAGAGGTTGAGCCGAGATATTCTTAATCTCGAAAATACCCTTGCCGCCCTGCTCATACACGCTGACATATACACGTGAGCCTCGTGCGCTGTATTTGCGTGCATTTGAAAGCAGATTTTCAATAACTCTAAACGTTTTTGCGCCGTCGGCAGTAACGGTTACGGGTTTTTCGCCCTGCTTAACCACAAGATTTAAGTTGTTTTTATCGAAATCCTGCTGCACGTCAACAGTTGACTGCAAACAAAGCTCCGACAAATTCATAGGCGCAAGATGAACGCTTACGTTACCGCTCGTAACCTTTGACGCCTCAATCAAATCGTCAATAAGCCTTTTAAGCTTAGCACCCTTATCATCAAGCACGTGGATATATTCCTGCGCCTTAGGGTCTGCAATATCGCAATTTTTAAGCAAATCAACATAAGTGATAATCGATGTAAGAGGAGTTTTTAAATCGTGAGAAACATTGGTAATAAGCTCGGCACGAAGTCGCTCGTCCTTAACCGCCTTAGTAATTGCATTTTGAAGTTCTGCGTTAGTATATTTCATACTGTCGGCAAGGATTTTCAGCGACTGCGGAAGCGTATCTATTGCCATAGGCACGTCGATATGCTGTGATGACGCATAAATAATTTCGTCAAGCGCTTTAAAATACTTGCAAACCGCCCTGAGCGCAAAGGTGTTTGCAACTACATCGCCTGCAATAAAGACAAACGCAAAACCGTGGAGCGAAGTCGAGACGATAACTGCAATAATAATCATCATGGCTATATTTACGGCAAAAAATGCAAGCGAAAGCAAAATTATATTTCTTACAAACGTCTTTGGCTTATAAGCGTAGAGCTTAAATGTGCCGAAAAGTTTTTTATTAAACTTATGCCAAGCCTTAAAGAATTTGACAATCAGCTTAATTATAAATTTGAAAATATGGAAAAGTGCAAAGCCGAGCCAATAAAGAAGCAGATGCTTGTAAAATTTCTTTCCGCTTTTAGAATACCTTGCAATAGAACAGCAAAGCTCAAAAAGAAGCACCCAACAGCCAAGACTAACACCTGCAAAAATTGCTAAGAGAAGCGTTATATCATGATACTCATCAAATGCGCTTATCAAAAGCGCAACAAGCCCGAAGCCGCTACCGCCGACTATACCAAGCTGAAGAAGCAGAGGAATATAATCTATAAATATCAGCTTTGCAGGTGAGTCATCGTCTTTTTTGCCCACTATTTTGAAATAATAAAACGCAATAACAAGAGAAGCGGCAAGCAAAATGACATCAATAATTGCAAGCTTAACAAGATTATCGTTAACCTTGCCTGCATAATCGTTAAACTGCCTCATAGCCTCAAAATAGTTTGAAACATTAGGCTCGTTTTTTGAGGTGTTTATATAAGCATACAAGGAATAGTCCTTTGCCTTAAAGTTTGCACGGTAGCTTTGCATTATGCTTTTAAGCGTTTTTTCGGGAATTTCCTCACTGAAAATTTCTCCGTTTTCAATCTTAAAGCTGTCGTGCTTTGCCATAATCTCTTTTACGGACAAATCCGAGGCCTTATAAGCAACCTTATTATTTTTTATGATTATGTATTCAATGCCGTCCTTAATACCCCAATATTCAACGTTTTTATATTGAGACACTTGAGTTTTTACGTAATTATCATAACTTTTTTCAATATCCTTATAAAGCTTACTCTTATAATTTTTTAGGGTTATGCCGTCGGGACTGTTGTATGAAAATTCGTCTAAACAGGTATCCAAATATTCCAAATATTTATAATAATTTCCGCTGTCTACACTATATGAAACCGTATCTACATAGCTGCTGATTAAATTAGTTTCTCTAAAAAGCTCACCGTTTTGGTCAAAGCCGTCCTCATCAATCGTTTGCTTATCAAGATAAGCATTAAGTTGGCTCATCACCTTATTATATACGCTTTTGCAAGCCTTCGTCTTTTGAGAATTAAGATGCTTTTCAAGCCCCTTAGGGTCTAAATGTACCTTGTTTACTCCGTTGGCTATGCTTTCCTCAATGTTACACTCAACGTTGGTATTTAAAGTATAATATGAATAATCATTGCCGTTTACATTGTTATTTATAACAGTCAAAACCTCGGCAGTAGTTAAAAATATCGCCGAAAGACCTGTTATAAGCGCAAGAATTACGCACAATAATTTTCCTAAATAAGAATACTTAAATTTTTTCACATTTGTATCCAAGACCATACACCACCTTTATATATTTCGGCTCTTTGGGATTAATTTCAATTTTTTCACGGATATTACGGATATGCACAGTCACTGTTTTTTCGCTTGTAAAGCTCGGCTCGTTCCACACCGCCTCATAAATTTGAGAGGAGGAAAGTACCCTGCCCATATTTGTCATAAGATATTCCATAATCTTATACTCAATCGGTGTAACCTTAACGCCCTCGCCGTCAACAGACAAACTTTTAGCGTCCGTATCAAGCACAAGACCGCCCGTTACAAGCCTTGTCGGGGTAGCAACCATACTGCCGAGATTTACATAACGTCTTATTTGCGATTTAACCCTTGCAACAAGTTCGAGCGGATTAAACGGCTTAGTCACATAATCGTCTGCGCCGAAGCCAAGACCTGTAATTTTGTCCGTATCCTCACTCTTTGCAGAAAGAAGAATAATAGGAAAATTATATTTTTCCCTAATCTTCAGCGTTGCTTTAAGTCCGTCAAGGCGAGGCATCATAATATCAAGCACAACGCAGTGAATTTCGTTATTTTGCACCTTTTCAAGTGCATCCTGACCGTCAACCGCCGTAATAACATTAAATCCTGCATTATCAAGATAAATCCTTAATGATTCGAGGATAGCCTCGTCATCATCGCAAACAAGTACATTTTGCATATCATATTCTCCGTTATAAAATAATTCCCATCCGATGATTATATTAAACATCATATAATCTAAAGAGTGGCAAAGAAAAAATAAAGAAATTATAAAAATTACTGTATTACATCTATAATATCTTATAGTTAATACATTGTCAAACAAATAAGCAATTAGTTGTTGATTGTTGTGTTAAATAATGGTAAAATAAACTTAATAGTTAGTTATTGAACACCGTGACTAATAATTAAATGGTAAGGAGAATAAAATGGCAAAAAGGGACGGAACAGTAGATTTAAGAATTAAGAGAACGCAAAAATCAATAAAAAACGCTTTTTATGAGCTTATCGAGGAAAAAGGATTTGACCATATATCGGTTAAAGACATCACAGAGCGTGCAATGATAAGCCGTAACACGTTTTATCTGCACTATAACGACAAGTTTGATTTGCTCAACAAGATTTGCGACGAGCTTGTGTTTAAGCTTTTTATCGGCGTAGGCAAGCAATTAAGGCGTGAAACAAGAAAGCTTAGGGTTGACATCTACGGTGCGGCAAGCGTTATTAAAATGGGAATTAAAACCATCGAAGAGGACAGAGAAGCTTACAGAGTTTTGCTTTCAAGTTCAGGTTCTGATTTGCTTACTCAAAAGCTGCAACAAGGTATTCGACGTGCACTTGACCTTATCAGCTCAGACATTGAGGGAATAAGCGAATATTCGCTTCAATACATAATTTCCGGCACCTGCGGAATAATCAAATACCAAGTCACTCACGAATCATCTAACATTGCAGACGAGGCGTATCGCTTTGCAGAAATTCATTTTGGCGGGCTTATTGAGGCTTTGCAGGAATCAAAGAGAAACGGAGAGGACAATTGAGCAGTAAAAAAACAAAAAAGGAAAAGCCGAAAAAAAATCGAAGTTCTAAAAATTTAAAAATCAGCACGAGGATTTTTTTAACGGCAATTTTGGGTATACTTATACCTATTATTCTAATCGGCGCTTTTTCTCCTTTGCTTATATATTTCACAGGCTCATATTTTAACATTTCGAGTGTTACTACAAATTCATACTCCACCGTAAACCAAATTCAATGGTCGCAAACGATAAGCAGCATTTCAAACGCACTTTTATCGGATGAAAACGATAAGAAAAAAACCGACAGCTTGAGCGAGTTTATTTCTCCTATTGAGCGTCTCGGTTCAAGCATATATATCGAAAAAAACGGAAAACCGTTTTATTCATCATCAAAAAGCGATATATTAAAAGAAGCTAACGAGATAGTCAACGTAAACAAAAACGAAAATCTGAATTATTTTGGAAACAACGGTCTTGTAATCGTAACACACGCCAACTCAAAATCCGATAAATATTTGATAGTGGCGGTAAATAAAAACTACACGGTTAAAAACGCAAGCACGCACTATGCAGCAAAGGAATTTACTAATCTTTTGCTTGGCAGAACGGGCATAATTGCTTTAATCATTGTTGCCGTTTTTGTTCTTGCAATAGTGATTATTTCATTTATAACGTCTAAAACAATAGTTAATCCCATCAAAAAAATTGCCGATGGTGCGGACGAAATCGCACGGGGCAATCTTGATTATGAAATAGATTACAAATCCAAAAACGAGCTTGGGCAAACGGTTGAAAGTTTTAATCAAATGAGATTGAGGCTGAAAAATTCCATAGAAAAGCAAAACAAGGCAGATGAACAGCGCAAGGAGCTAATTGCCGGAATTGCACATGACGTAAGAACTCCGCTTACCTCGGCAAAAGGCTATGCGCAAGGGCTTCGTGACGGAATTGCCGCAACGCCTGAGAAGCAGAAGAAATATATAGACAGAATTTGCTCCTCAATTGACGATACGGAAAAAATACTTAACGAACTTTTGAATATTTCACGTTATGAGCTGAAAAGCTACAAGCTCAACAGGGTAAACGTTAATTTAAAAGAATTTATTGACGACGGCGCCGAAGAAATCAAAGAACTGCTTGAAAGAAGCCATTTTGATTTTTCACTTCAATGCAATGTCAACAAAGACACGCAAATAAGTGTTGACACCGACGCATTTGCACGAGTTTTCAGAAACATTGTTATGAACTCAATAAAATATGCACGTGATGACAGGCAGGGTATGGTTCGTCTTATTGTCAGCGAATACGATCGCACGGTTATTATTGAACTTACAGACAACGGCTCAGGCGTTGAAAGAGAAAACCTTACTAAAATTTTTGATACAATGTATCGAACAGACCCTGCAAGAACAAAGGTTTCGCAAGGCTCCGGTTTAGGCTTGGCTGTTTGCAAGCAGATTGTTGAACTTCACGGTGGCTTAATCTGGGCAAGCAGTAAGCAGGGAGAGGGTCTTTCAATATTCATTTCAATGCCGAAAATTAAGGAAAGGACAGATAATATTGAGTAAGATTTTAATAGTTGAAGACGATGAGAACATCCTCGAACTTGAAAAGGATTATATTGAAGCAAGCAATATGGAGGCGCAGGGTGCAACAAACGGAAACGACGGTCTTGAGCTTGCGCTTAATAACGATTACGATTTAATTTTACTTGACGTTATGCTTCCGGGTATTAACGGCTTTGATATTTGCAAAAAAATCAGAGAAACAAAGAACACACCCGTTATTTTCGTTACCGCAAAGAGAGATGAAATAGACAAAATTTCGGGCCTCGGTTTTGGTGCGGATGATTATATTGTTAAGCCGTTCTCCCCTGCCGAGCTTGTGGCAAGAATTAAGGCGCACATTAACAGATACAAAACTCTTACAAGCCAAAACGAGCAGGAAAAGGACGTTCTTGTGCGTGACAATATCAAGCTTTTCAAAAATACGGGCGAGGCATTCGTCGGCGATAAGGAAATCACGCTTACCAAAAAGGAATTTGAGGTGCTTTATATTTTAGCCTCCCACCCTAACACGATTTATTCAAAAGCAGAGCTTTTTGAAAGCGTTTGGGGTTATGATTCCCTCGGTGACACCTCCACTCTTACAGTCCACATCAACCGCCTGCGTGACAAAATTAAGGAGGCAGACGAAAACACCGACTGTATCAAGACTATTTGGGGCAGAGGCTATAAGTTTAAATAAAATCATATTCATTCGGTAAAAAGGAGAATGTAATATCGTGCTTTTGCCGAAGAAAATCAACAAACACAATAAATATTAAAACCCCCTGTTTCGCTAATACCGAACCAGGGGGTTATTTATTATTATCCCTCCCGTCTTGATTATATCAAATGCATGGTAGAGGTCAACTCCAAATTCTTTAATAACCATTTTCCATGAAAAACTTCCTTATTTTTTAACAACAGGTATCCAAATTTCACTGCGATAATTTTCACTGCCCATATCCCCTTCGGTATAAGCCTCAATATCCATTTCACAGGTTGGCTGATAGCCCGAAATTGGGAAAAATTCGGCAGTTATTTTGTGCCACATATCCTGTATTGCTTTGGGCATAGCCCCTTTACATTCAAAAATCGCCCATGTTCTTGCAGGAATTGTGTTTTTTCTAAATCCTTTCGGAACAATTATATTTTCATCACATATCGCACCGATAGAATAGTTAAAAGTTTTTTCACTGTCGGAGTTATTGCCATAGCAAACTCCAAAAATAAATGTATTATCGGTCGCATTTTCATAATTTTCAGCATCTACGCTTTTGCTACTCGCCGCGACGGTTTTTGAATCGGAATAAACGGCTACAGATAAATCGCGGGTTTCGGTATATAAATCATCGGAAAACGAGATTTTCGCAATCTTTTCGGATTTTCCTATTGCTCCTGCAGCACCAGTGAATTTACAGTCTAAACCCAAAATTCCCTCATTATCGCAAAATCCGTACAACATCCCTGCGTCATCGCTTATGTCAAGGTTGTAATTACCGCCGTTTTTCCAATTAACTTTAAACGAAATATTGTATTCGTAATCTGATGAACTTGCCCAAACTCTATCTTTTTGGATCGTTCCTGAAATTTCTTCGGAATACGACGTATTACCGTCAACAAAAAATGTAGCAGTAAAACTTTGATTATCATAATTTATTGTTTTTATTACTAAGTGAATAGTATAGCCGCTTTTCTTGCGTGTATATTCGCAACCAATAACTCTGAATTCACCTGTTGCGTCACCCATAGCATAGCTTGCTGTAGGTATAAATGTGGCCAGTAACATTAATATCAAAATAATACATATAATATTTTTTATTTTTTTCATTTCTTATCTCTTTCTATTTTTGTAGCACTTTTATAAAATAATTTTACAAATTAAAATTTATCAACAATGTAAACAAAAAGATAAGCCAATGTTTCAGCAGTCCACGGATAAGTAATTCTTAACAAAAAAAGTAATAAAAGGGTAAAAAAATTGATTTTCTTTTTTAAAATCATAAATATATTCAGTATGATATATACAGCAGGAAATGCAACTGAATAAATCCATATAAATTCTGTAGGACTATTTGAAAACCAAAAGAAAATTCCCTTATAAGTAACAGCAGAATAAAACTCAGCAATAAAAAGAACTATAGAGAAAACATATAATATTATTTTTATTACACCCAGACCTTTTAAATATTCAAACAATCCTTTAAAATAAGTTTTAGTTTTCTGTTTCATACAAACTCCTTTAATGTCTAACTCAAGGTGATTTCTTCCAATTATATTTATAACATATTTACATTTTGCCTGCAAGAGCATTTATATATTATAAAATATAATGCGTAATTTTAAGAACATGAACTTCTCCTTTATCGAAAGAATAATAATAAAAAAATATAATATAAATAAGTCCGAAAGAAACACGCCGAAATACGACTTACTAATTCTTTACATAATGACGTTTAAAATATTGCAGATTTTTGACTTGTAAAAAAAATTTGAAAAAGAAAAATCCCATATCAAACAGGTGGTTTCTTGTATCCTTTTCAAGCAAACCTGCTAAAGACGTAAAAAAAAGCAAGTCAATTAAGACTTGCTTTTCGTGGCTCCCCCAACTGGGCTCGAACCAGTGACATCATGATTAACAGTCATGCGCTCTACCGACTGAGCTATCGAGGAACAATCCTGGCAATGACCTATCTTCCCAGCAAAAGACCAGCAAGTATTGTCGGCGCTGAAGGGCTTAACTTCTGTGTTCGGGATGGGAACAGGTGTGACCCCTTCGCTATCGTCACCAGGATATTTAATTCTTTGAGTTTGCTTCTCGCTCCCTCAAAATTACACAGTAACTTTTCTTTTCTCTGACTAGCTCGCTTCCTTCGCTTTCCTTACCTCTTGGCTAAGTGCTCGACTTATTAGTATCAGTCCGCTCAATGTGTCACCACACTTACACTCCTGACCTATCTACCAGTTATTCTCTCTGGTGTCTCTCGTATTGCTACTTGGAAATCTCATCTTAAGGTTCGCTTCACGCTTAGATGCTTTCAGCGTTTATCTCATCCAGACTTAGCTACCCAGCTATGCCCTTGGCAGGACAACTGGTTCACCAGCGGTCTGTCCAACCCGGTCCTCTCGTACTAGGGTCAGCTCCCTTCAAATTTCCTACGCCCGCGATGGATAGGGACCGAACTGTCTCACGACGTTCTGAACCCAGCTCGCGTACCGCTTTA
>OIEN01001450.1_pt1 | contig 10619 bp, 4 predicted proteins | sample 1581741 | NCBI WGS metagenome assembly OIEN01 (sample SAMN01760944, study PRJEB22395) | human gut metagenome | reverse complement strand
GAAGAAATATTAGGATTACCCGAAAGGCCTGAACCAATATAGGTTGGGATGTGGAAACGGATGTACTCCCAGTTACCACCAGTCTGGTCACCCGACCATAACCCTGCATAACGTTGAGTACCAGCCCAACCATCCAAGCTGATGATGAAAGGACGTGCATTATTGCCATAATAAGGCATGATTTGTGCCACATCCGTAATACCGTTCAATCCGAATGAATAACCGGCACCTACCCAAGCGACATCCGTCTTCAGCACGCGTACACCTGCATCTCTCACTTCTTTAACAATATCACGTTGAAGCAACGCCTCAACCCCTTCTTTCGGATGCAAGTCCGACTGAGTCCAAAGGCCTATCTCCACTCCATTCTTGTGGGCATAGTCTGTCAGGCTCTTCAAGTTCTGAATATTACCGTCCAGCGTACCTGTCTGTCCATAACCGGCACCATATCCGTCATTAGGAAGCAACCAGCCCAAAGGCATATCATGATTCTTATATCGATCGATCACCGCGCGGGCCGAGAACTGATAATTGTTCTTTTCGCCATTCAATGACTCCTTGATACCGCCATTGTCTTTTTGACTTTCCTTATAACGCTTCCCGTCTTCAAACAAGATGCCATTCTCATCTTCTTTCCAGTAGTCACGATTGTAAGCATTCAGATGGCCCTGATAGAAACCAAATTTCGGTATCAGTACAGGATTTCCTGTCAGTTGATAAAAATCATTCAACAAAGGTACAGCCCCCTCATTGACCATCACGAAGAGATCCAAATAATCTGTTTGATGAGACAACTTGACAACTCCAGCTACTTCACGTCCGAAATCATAAACTCCTTTTTTAAACGTATGCCACATGATGCCATAACCGTTTGTCGACCAATAAAAAGGATTTGGGGACGCCACACCACCATCCGTCCAACTATTCTGATTTTCAATGGCAATAGATCGCCCTTTATGGGAGAAACGTCCATTCTGTACACCTCCGCCATAGAAATATTCATCAGGTTGCTCTTTCAGTTTCAATGTAACCATATCCTTTTCGAACACGATAGGCTCCACTTCTTCAATCACAACCTTTCCGTTTTCCAAATTGACTACCTTCATCAATGTCGTATTCTTATCAAACACGATCTTGATTCTCTCCGTAGCCACCGACAATTGTCCAGACTCATCTTGTAAATCCAATCCTACAATAGATTTACGTGGCTGGCCCACCAAAATTTTTGCTTCCGGCTCAGCTTGGGGATCACGAATGACACCTCCCGCATTGTCCTGAAACATTCTGAAAATATTCTCCCCATAAAAATCGAGCGTCATGCGCTGATTATTTGAAAAGAGAATTTCTACCGTAGTCGGATTGATTTGGACAGCTCCGACAATCCGTATCGCAGCCTGTTGTGTAGCCTCGACACCGTTTTTTTCATTACACACAGCTTGAGCCTCCTGCTGAGGAGATAATAATAGTAAAGCCAATGCTAAAGGCATCGCTTTCCAACGCTCAAGATTACCATTCATGCTATACGAGTTTTATAATTTAAGTTAGAAGTTACTCACATTTTATTTTATTCTGAAATGGACACACGATTCACCTTTTCCAACCCAAAGCGGTTTCTGTTAAAATGGAAAGGAGGATATTCCGTATTTGTTTTTATCGTATTGTTCCGAAAGACAAGACCATCTACGGATTTTGCATAGAGGATTGGTGCATCAAACGTATCGAATACATTGTTTTCTATCACGATACCTCCCTCTTTTCCTCCGTGAAAATAAGCTTGTTGCTTCTCCAGTTCAGGAATCTCCGGATAGATAGAAATTACAGCATTGGTAAACTGATACATGCTGGTCAATGCATTGATAAAATGATTGTTCCGTATCTGAACATTGCGGCAAGCCCCTGTCTCAAACCATCCGTTACAATCCCCACAAAGCAAAATGGCCGTTCCAGACGTATGATCAAATGTATTGTTCTCGACAATTGTCTCACGGGGAGTGCTGAACAAAGCACCACGTGCCCGATTGTTGCGAATAAGATTACCCGAAAATAAGACTTCTGGAGACCAAGTCAAATTCTCAATACCAAAGCTTCCCTTTTCATCAATACAGGCCTCTACAGGCTTCTCAAAACTTATCAGAAATTCGCGAGCTCCTTCTATACAGTCCTTATCATAAGGGGTGATAGCCGTAATTTTATTTTTGGTACCGATCAATTCCATGGTCGTTGAACGGATAAACTGTACTTCGTCACCTGTACGTCCCCATTCAAAACCCCAAGACTGGTCATGCATATAACGACCCACCAAGGTGTGCTCATCCTTACGACCGATTACTTTCAAGTAAGTGCCGTGCACATTGATCGCATCATCCATCATCCCCTCGTACAACCCGTTACATGAAATGATCTTTCCCTTGCAACCCGAAAAGTGGGTAGCATCCGCTTGAGTCGTAAAATAGCGAGGATCCTCCTCCCCTTTTAGACACACACGGAATTTCTCGAGCGTTATATTTTCACATACTTGGGCTAACAGTCCCATTCCTTCTGCATAATGTACCTGTATATTTTCCAGACGGGTATTAAGATTGTGCGAAAGGAAAATACCCGGAGTGGGACGGCCCCATCCACGCATCACAAATATCGTTCCCGGTACCAGTTTACCGTCTTTCCAGTTCGGTGCCAACACACATCCGTCTGATGTCAAAGAATCTCCCTTGGTATTGCATCCACGATCACCTGCATTGTAAACAATCCGTCTTGTATCCTTTTCAAAAGGAATTCCCCAACTATGTCTTACTGTCCATCCATCGCCATAGGCTTCAAATACACTATCTTTAGCTATGCGATATTTCACCCAAGGAGCTGGACGGAAAGTAATCCCTTGTTCCGGATCGTTCTTCACAATCTCCACTTGTGCGATATGTGGATTTGCAAAATCAATGCTGAAATTCTTTAAAACACAGTTCTCTGAATGCAGTAGAGAAATCGGCAACATTCTACCATGAAAAACAAATGAAGCTCCACCACCATCCAATGTCAGATGTTTCATTCCTTCCAGAGAAATGCCAACCTTTTTCGGATTGTCCTGATCATGATTAGAAATATAGTACTCCTTTATAGCCGCCCCTTTCTCATGAAAATGATAAGTACCTGGATGAAAACGGATCACAATACTATCACCCGTCTCATATTCGGCATTGATTTTCTTCAGCAGGCTTTGCCAGGTAGCAGAAATATTTTTCGAGCTGTTGGCCTTCACGCCAAAATCGGCCACATCATACACTCTAATTTCCTGAGCACAGACAACAGAGGTTAACAATAGTCCTAACAATAAGTACAGCCCCTTCTGTTTATTCATGATCTTTAGATTCAGTTAGATTTATAAAAAGAGGATGTCTGAACCTATCGGACATCCTCTGCAAAGATACTTAGATTTTAAAAAGGTAGAAGAAATTATGGCTTTAAATTTTTTCGTATGCCTTGAAATAAGCTATCTGACAAGCGTTGTTACTTGTGTTTGTTTCAGTAATTTCTATTTTCATGTAACGCGCCTTTACAGGTTCAGCAGGAATAATCTCCTCATAAGCTGGAATCAACGGACTATTAGGACCTTCAACCACCGTACCATCAGGAGCGGTCCAAGGGAAAGTAAAAGTAAAGCCTCCAACCTCAGTAAAGTTTTCATTATCCGTACTAGCATACAGCTTTAAAGTCTTTACTGAACCGTAATTATTACCATTTCCGGCATAATATCTTCTACCGATATCGAACTTAGCAATCTCCAATTCTTCTTTCATATCTACCACAATCCAATAAGGCAGAGAAGGAGCATCACCATTATACTGGCTATGCCAATAAGTTGTACGATCTTCACTGAACAAACTAGCATACCCCCCACCATCACTGCTCTCGACACTGTTACCAGTGGCTGTCCAGCGGGGCCCGTCATATTGCAGGTATTCCTGTCCTGCATATTTCTGCAGCACTTGGAATGACTTCAACCAATAACCACATTTCACATTGACAGTCGCCGTACGATAGTTCGAACCCGTATTGGCCTGTGTAGTAGTTACTGTAATTTCTTTTCCTTTAGTTGTAATGGTACACCATTCGTCCACCCCCTCGCCAAAATCAATCGATTTGATTTCAATGGGTGAGTCAATATCCGTGTCAGCAGTTATGGTAGTAGTTGAACTGGCTTCCGCCTCTACTACAGCACGCTCTATGATAACATAGCCTACATAAGGCTGCTCCGTATCAGCACATCCGGCATACACAAACGCCAAAAGGAGCAATAATAAATATGATATTTTTTTCATTTTATAAATTCTGTTATTTTAATGATGTTACAAAGATTTCTTTGAATCTACCCGCCTCCTCCCTTGATAGGGGAAACGGGTAGATATTCACAACAATCCTTCAAAATCAGGGATTTTGTTCCAATTCATAAGGATAAGCATCATATTGTGCTTTCGGAATATACTCGCATACCGAAGGAGAGTTGTAGGGTATTTCCAAATAACGGTCACCCTGTCTCAAGGTATGCCCGCCCGGATACCTGCGATCCAGCGTCTGGCGCCAGCGGAACACGTCGAAACGACGATGGCCTTCCCAAGCAAACTCCAGCATACGCTCTTCTTCAATGATCTTGTGAATATCCTTCGGCTGACCATACTCGGCTGTCTTGATATTATCCAATGTCCACTGGGGAATGCCGGCTCTTTCACGAAGCACATTCACGTCATCCAAAGTAGCCTGCGTATCGCCGCCCTTTTCCAGATTGGCCTCGGCACGAATCAGGTACATTTCTGCCAGACGGGAAATAATCGGTGACCACAAATGATAATATTGTTCCTGATAAGAACACTTGTTAATGGCATACACTAAAAAGATTGATTCCTTTTGACGGAGCGTTCTGGCGTCATATACACGTGGCTCGATACGGCCGCTATATTTCGTACCATCCGATGCCACTACATAATAGCGAGTACCCAGGTTATAAGGTTCAGATTGAATAGTGGCACTTTGGAACGATACAGCATCTTCCGCACTCATCGCATACGTTCCATCAGCTTGCTTCTTAACAGAAATCTGACGATACTCATAATTGGCGGTATTACTCTGTTTGGCTGCATAGGCAAACGTCCAATCCTGATAATTACGTTCAGGATTACCTGTAATTGGATAATCAGATGTATTCGTTCCATCCTCCACATAACGCTTGGTGATGAAACTGCTACGCAAATCCTGCGGATAGCCCTTGTCGTCCAAATAGAGTTCCAACAATTCCAGGTAAGGAGTCGATGCGTACATTTCCTCCCAGCCGTTATAATCCACGTTAATATACAAGCCTCCCATTCTTCCTGCACCCGCATCATCTTTTTGTTTGGTACGACGTACGGCAAAAATGGTTTCTGAATTTTCTTCGGGAACATGCTGGGGATAAATCGCATATTCTTCACCACGCAGCAGTTTAAACCGACCGGAAGCAATGACATTGTTTGCCATTTCCCAGGCACCCTCCCAGTTTTCCATATAGAGATATACCCTGGCCAGCAAAGCTTCGGCAGCCTCCTTCGTGGCATAACAACTGTTTTTGGGTGACAGATTAGACGGCAAAGTCATGTAAGTAATGGCTTCCTTCAAGTCTTTCACCACCTGATCGTAAATCTCGGCTACGGTAGAACGGCTTTGGGGCAAATCGTTGGGATCGCTGTTCAGCTTCAAAGGGAGTCCCGGGTTCTGAGTCGGGTTGTTGGAATAAGGCTGTGCAAACTCGTTTACCAACAGGAAATAAGACAAGGCACGGAGATAAAAATTCTCACCGACAATCACCTTCTCTTCTGCAGTCAGATTTTCACCCAGTTCTTCGCCCATTTCAATCACCTTATTACAGTTACCGATGGTACGATAACCCAACTCCCAGGTATACTCAGTAACCTCACTGGTGAGTTTGCGGCTGTAATCATAGATATTAAATTTAGAATCTGTAGACGTACCGCCCCAAGAAAGGTCATCACCTCCGTAAGCCCAAAAGTAATAGCCGTAGTCAATCAAACCGCCATCATATTTCAACATGCTATAACTGCCTTGCGACAATTCCACAATGTTACGAACCGTAACGTCTTCACCCGTTACGCCATCGTACATATTTACGTCCAGGCTGCAACCTGCCAATGAGGATACAACAGCCAGGGCACCTAATGTATATTTCAGTTTCATAGTTTCTTTCTTATTGGTTATCATTACTTAGAAGTTAACATTCAATCCTACAGTGAAACGTCTTACGGTAGGATAGCCAAAACTGCTGGCACTTCCATTATAAAGGATTTCAGGATCCTGACCGGAGAACTTGGTGATGGTGAACAGGTTTTCTCCACCCACACTCAAGTTGGCACCTTTAATCTTTAATGGATCCAGCCACTTCTTGGGGAAGCTGTAGGAAAGGGTCAACGATTTCAGTTTGAAATAGTCACCATTCTCCAAATAGCGGGTAGAAGTACTGGAAGATTGGTTATTACCACCGGCTATCAATTGCGGATGTGTGGCAATATCACCCGGTTTCTCCCAACGACTCCAACCATCGGCCAGCTTCATGGCAACCTGCGAAGGACGTTCCGCATCACGGTCGAGCGCACCGGCACGCATACCGTTGTAAATCTTGGCACCGGCACTGAAGGTAAAGTTGGCATTCAGCGACAAACCTTTCCACGTCAAGTTCGTACTCAAACCACCGTTCACTTTCGGTGTCGGAGAAGCGTCCAACAACACATGGGTAGCCTCATTGTAATTGCCCGTCACCGTCTTTTCTCCCGTTTCCGAGTCAACTTTGAACCACAGCGGAGTTCCGGTCATGGTGTCCACACCGGCCCATTCCGGCATATACCAGTTCAAATAAGGATAGCCTACAGCCACTGCCTGCATCGTGAGGTCATCACCATTCGGCAGGTAAGTCACTTCGTTACGGTTATAGCCCATGTTGAAGCTGATGTCCCAGTACCAATCTTTTGTACGGATAATCTCAGGCGTAACAGTCAGTTCCACACCCGAGTTTTCCATCTTACCGTTGTTGGCCGTCTGGCGGTTGAAACCGGTAACGGCGGGCAGGTGGCGCAGATAAATCAGGTTCTTCACCTTCTTCAAATAATAGTCGAATGTAATGTTTACACGGTCGAACAGGCGGATATCAATACCTGCGTCAAAATTAGCCGTTTCCTCCCAAGACAAATCGGGATTTCCCTGATAGTTGGACAAGAAAGCGATTTCATTGGCATATTGAGAGGTATAATCAAAAATAGTAGCCCATTCATAAGCTCCATTCGGCTGGTTACCACTGATACCGTAAGAAACACGGGGCTTCAATTCATTAATCCACTCGAACTGGCTGATAAACTCTTCTTTGTGCATGTTCCAACCGGCACCGACCGACCAGAAGGTAGCCCAACGCTTGTCGCTACCGAACTTCGAGGAACCGTCACGACGAATCATTCCTTGAATGAGATACTTGCTGTCGAACGAATAATTGACATTCAAGTAAATTGCCGCATTCTTCGATTCAGATTTGGTACCACTTGCTTCAGGATCATCTGCACCCGCTTTAATAATTTCAGCTCCCGAAAAAATCTTATGGGCAGTAGCACTCAAATCCCAATAACGGTATTCATCGTAGTCATAACCCAAATAAGCATTGATTTCATGCTTCTCACCAAAAGTCTTCAGGAAACGCAGCAATTGGCTGGTATAGATGGAACGTGTATTGGACTCACCATCATAATACGACCCACCATCACCAGCACCACCACGACTATTAGGATCGACATAAGAACTGGAATAATTATTAGTGAAACCAATACGGTTGTTCGATTCAAAAGTCAATCCTTCAATGATTTTAAAATCAAAACCGACGCCTAAATCTATACCATTATTACGACTTTTAGACCAGTTTAAATCATGGTCATACAAGAAATTTGAACCACCATCGGAATACCAATAATCATCTGGATTAGCTGTGGGAGCAGCATCCGCAGTCGGCACACCCTGAGTTCCGTCTTTCAGATTGCCTTGCGAATCCCAAGGGGTGTCCCACGGGGTATAGCTGGTGTGCATCAAATAATATTCCTGGTTGAATGTTTCCTTATAACTTGCAGCCACTTTTGCCTTCAAGGTCAAACGGTCGTTCACAATATAGTCCGTATTCGAACGGAACGTGAAGCGGTCGTAGTCAAATCCCTTGATGGTACCTTCTTCAGAATAGTAGTCACCGGATACATACGACTTGATTTTATCATTACCATAACGGTAGCCAATGTTATAGTTCTGCGTCAAAGCATTCTGAGTAGCCAAATCCCACCAGTCGAAGTTACGTTCACGCAAATAAGGTTGCAACCAAGCTTGAGAATCCAATGTTCCAGCATTCTCATAAGCCGTTCGTACATAGTCATAATACTCAGCACCTGACATCATTTCCAGATTACCTTTCTGCAATTGTGACACACCAAACTTGGCAGACAAATCAATCTGGGAAGTACCGGTGGTAGCACGCTTGGTAGTTACCTGGATAACACCATTGGCACCACGAGAACCGTACAAAGCCGTAGCGGAACCGTCTTTCAGAATAGAAATGGTTTCGATATCATTCGGGTTCAGGTCGGCAGAAGAGGCACCAACCACACCGTCGATTACCCACAAAGGCTCCACATTACCACGGATAGAACCGATACCACGTACACGGATGCTTACACCTTCACCCGGACGACCGGAAGTAGGAGCAACCACCGCACCGGCCACCTTACCCTGCAGCATGTTGGCCTCGCTCGGTGTAGTGACATCTTTCAGTTTTTCTGCCTTGATGGAAGAAATGGAACCGGTGATAGAGCTCTTGCGCTGCATACCGTAACCTACCACGACCACTTCATCCAGCGCTTCTGAATCGGCCGACAGTTTAATGGTCACCTTGTCGGAGCTCTGTACGACATATTCATAATTGGCATATCCGATAAAAGAAACCACCAAGGTTGTACCTTTAGGAACTTCCAAGGTAAAATTACCATCCAGGTCGGTTACCGTTCCGATAGAAGTGTTACCTTTAACGGTCACGTTAGCGCCAGGAACAGTTTCCCCCATGTCATCAAAAACCTGTCCGGTCACCTTGATGTTGTTGCCTTGTTGCACAATCGGAGCTTTCTTCATCACCGTCACCTGACGATCACTAATTTTAATCTCCAGATTGGCTGCATCTGCCAATTCCTTCAAGATTTCCTCGGCTTTCTTTCCATTCATATTAATGGAAACTTTTTTATCCAATTCGGATAAAAGTCCCTTGGAATAAAGAATGACAAGATTGCTGTTCTTCTCAATGTAACTAAACAACTCTTTCAGCGTCTGAGTTGTTGCTACAGCTTGTTTGTTACTTCCGCGAGTATCAGCGGCATGTAGAGGGACCAAAGCACCCTCCGTCAATAAAAAAACACTAATTAATAGATAAAGAGATGTAAAAACTCTCTTCATCCGACCAAAAGTCGTTTTCTTTTTCATACTTTCGTACTGATTTTGGTTACTAAAAATGGAATAATTAAAATCATTTCCGGTCGGGCAATATTGGGAGTATTGTCCGACCCTCTTTTTTTACAACACAAATTCTTTCTATTTCATAGACATATATTTTAAGATCAACATTATTATTCACAACCTGGTAATCAATTCACCTGTACATAGATCGACTCTCTCGAGACACCTAAGTCCTCAGGCAAAGTTTGCCAAATTGATTCTAACACTTTCTCCAATTCTTCATTCAAAAATAATTTACCATAAAATGCCTCATCGGCAATAGATGGATCACAAACAATCTTCTGCCCATAATATTCACTCAAATAAGCAAGCACTTCTTTCAAAGGTTTACCATTCAAGATCCAAACTCCATCTACCCAATGGATATAATCAAGAGCATTTACTGTTTCTTTTTTCAACTCACCAGCCTCATCCAACTGCACCCGTTCATTCGGTTGCATCAGAACATGCTTATCCGCCGCATCTTTCACATCAACCGCACCCTCAACCAACACCACAGAAGCATGTGCATCGCCTTTATAGGCTGACACATTAAAAGAAGTACCCAACACTTCCACATCGAAAGCTGAAGTATTTACAATGAAAGGCTTCGATTCGTCACGACTCACTTTCAGATAAACTTCCCCTTCCACAAAAATCTCACGTCTGTCACCCTTGAAAGCACGTGGATAGATCACCTTACTGCCGGAGTTAATCCACATCTTGCTGTTGTCAGCCAATACAATCATAGAGCGACGTCCCTTGGGCACAATCAGCTGGTTATATTCCATAGCTTCCTCAGAAGAGATTTGTGCCGAGGCTTCTTCTTTCTGTACGGACGGCTCCTTCAGCTTCACCGAATTGACACTGACCTGACCGGAGGCATTATAAGCCACTTTGGCATTATTAGCCAGCTCCACTTTCTTACGGTCGGAAACCACAAGGGTCACTTCCTTCACTTCGCCCGTATCGACCTGAGCCAGCAGCATCTGCTCCATACGGCTTCGTTCGTCCACCGTAACTTCCGTTTTCGAGAACCCAAGCGAACCCACGCCGACCCAGAGGACAACCGAAGCGGC
>OIEN01001449.1_pt1 | contig 10626 bp, 14 predicted proteins | sample 1581741 | NCBI WGS metagenome assembly OIEN01 (sample SAMN01760944, study PRJEB22395) | human gut metagenome | reverse complement strand
TTTTCAAAATGAAAGCTAAAAAGAATGAAAGAACAAAACAAGGACATAGACAACCATATACAAAAGTAGAAATTACTGCTATAAAATTACCAACAGCAAAAAAAGCAGAAAAAGTAGAAGAATAATTTATCGTATAAATAAAATACCATAAATACGAGGGGAGTGAATTTTAAATGGCACATAAAAAAGGTCAAGGTAGTGTTAAAAACGGAAGAGACAGTGAGTCAAAACGTTTAGGTGTGAAAAGAGCAGATGGTGAATTTGTTCTTGCAGGAAATATATTAATAAGACAAAGAGGAACAAAAGTACATCCAGGTACAAATGTAGGAATAGGTAGCGATGATACACTATTTGCATTAGTAGATGGAACTGTAAAATTTGAAAGAAAAGGTAGAGACAAAAAACAAGTAAGTGTTTACCCAGTAGAAGAATAATATAAAAGCAGATGTAATAAAACATCTGCTTTTTAGTTGCATTAAATCTAAGTTTTAGAATATAATGTGTTTACAGTTTTAAAAAATTATTATATAATTTTTAAAGGAGAAAACAAAAAAATAGCTAATTTAATAATATGAAATAATAAAATGAAAAAATAAAAGAAAAACAAATAACACTTGTAAAAAAATCCATTAAATTATTATTTATTAGTTAAACTAATAAGAAAGGAAAACAAAAATGGCAGACACATTAATAATAGTAGAATCACCAGCAAAGGCTAACACAATAAAAAAATTTATAGGAGGAAACACAAAAGTAGTTGCCTCAATGGGTCACATTAGAGATTTACCAAAATCAAAAATAGGAGTAGACTTAAAAACTCTTGAACCACAATACATAAATATTAGAGGAAAAGGTGATTTAATAAAATCATTAAAAAAAGATGCTAAATCTGCAAAAAAAATATATCTTGCAACCGACCCTGACCGTGAAGGAGAAGCAATTGCATGGCATTTAGCACATATTCTAGGAATAGATGAAAAATCTATATGTAGAGTTACATTTAATGAAATAACAAAAGGAGCAGTAAAAAATGCAATCAAAAATCCTAGAGCAATAGATATGAATTTAACAGATGCACAACAAGCAAGACGTGTATTAGATAGAATAGTAGGATATAAAATAAGCCCAGTACTTTGGAAAAAAGTTCAAAAAGGTTTATCAGCAGGAAGGGTGCAATCTGTTGCAGTAAGGCTTATTGTAGAAAGAGAAGAAGAAATAGAAAACTTTATTCCAGAAGAATATTGGAATATTTATGCTAATTTAAAAACTAAAAAGAGCAAAACTACATTTGAAGCAAAATTCTATGGAAAAAATGATAAAAAAGTAGAATTACACTCAAAAGAAGAAGTAGATAAAATTTTAAAAAACTTAGAAAAAGCAAAATTTATTGTAAATGAGATAAAAAAAGGAGAAAAGAAAAGAACACCAGCTCCACCATTTACAACAAGTACAATGCAACAAGAGGCATCAAGAAAACTAAATTTCCCATTAAAAAAGACAATGTCTGTTGCTCAAGGGTTGTATGAAGGTGTAAAGGTTGCAGATAAAGGAACAATTGGTTTAATTACTTATATGAGAACAGACTCAACAAGAATATCTGAGGAAGCAAGAGCAGCGGCAAAAGAGCAAGTAACAAAAATGTATGGAGAAAACTACTATGAAAATAGGTATTACAAAACAAAAACAGACGCTCAAGATGCACATGAAGCAATTAGACCAACATACATAGACCTAGAACCAGATAAAATAAAATCATCTTTAACAAATGACCAATATAAATTATATAAACTTATATATAACAGATTCTTAGCAAGCCAAATGAAACCAGCAATTTATGATACAGTTTCTGTAAAAATAAATGCAGATGATTATAATTTTAGAGCAAATGGACAAACCCTTAAATTTAAAGGATTTATGGCATTATATGTAGAAACTGAAGATAATGAAACAAAAGAAGAATTTGCTAAAATCCCAGAATTAAAAGAGGGGCAAGAATTAATAAATGAAAAATTAGAATCAAAACAAAGCTTTACAGAACCACCACCAAGATACACAGAAGCAAGCCTAGTAAAAGCATTAGAAGAAAAAGGAATTGGTAGACCAAGTACTTATTCTCCAACAATAACTACAATTTTAGCAAGAAGATATATTGAAAAAGAACAAAAACAATTATACCCAACAGAACTTGGAAAAATTGTGAATAAACTACTTGTAGAAAACTTCCCAGATGTAATTAATGTAACATTTACAGCTAAAATGGAAGAGGAATTCGACCAAATTGCTGAAGGAAAATTAAAATGGAAGGATGTTATTAGAGACTTTTATGGGCCATTTGAAATTGTAGTTGAAAAAGTGGAAAAAGAATTAGAACATGTAAAATTAGAATACGAAGTATCTGATGTACCATGTGAAAAATGTGGAAGAATGATGGTAATAAAATATGGAAAATACGGAAAATTCTTAGCATGCCCAGGATACCCAGAATGTCAAAACGCAAAACCACTTATAGAAACAATAGAAGAACCATGCCCAAAATGTGGAGGAAAAGTACAAATAAGAAAAACCAAGAAAAAAAGAAAATATTATATATGTGAAAACAATCCAGAAAAATGTGACTATATTTCTTGGAATAAACCGAAAAAAATATAGTTTGAGGAGATAAATTTATCAATTTTCTGAAATGAAGAAGTGTATAAAAATCCCAAAATTGTAAAGAATTTATTTATAAGATTTTTGGGAGAGTGATACTATGAATGAAAATAAGATGAAAAACATGGTAGTACTTAAAAATTTACCTTCTAATATTGTAGAAGAAGCATATGTAGTTTTAAAGCCTAATAAAAATTATAAGAACTTACAAAAACAAGAAAATGTAGATGAAAGACTCTCAGCAGATTATGTTGTAAAAGAAGCGGAAATGGTTATAAGCAACTATTTATCCAAAATAGAAGATAAAAAAGTTATTAAGAATTTGGAAGTGGAAAGGATAAAGAAAAAGTATAAAAAATTAAAAAATGCTAGTGCAATTTTAGCAGGAATACTAATATTAAATATAATCATAAATTTTATATAAAAAGTTCTAAACACCTTTTTTAAGTAATATATTATAAAAAATTACTTAAGAAAGGTGTGTTTTTTATGGAAAGAACATTAAGCCAAGAAGAAAGGCTAAGGAGAGCAGAAGAAATATATTACAGAAGACAAAGTGGGCTAAATGCACCAAGAACAGCAACAGTTAATATAACTCCTAGGAAAAATTACAGACTTTTAAAAAAAGTAATTATTCAAATAATAATATGTGTTGGAATATATAGTGTAATTTATAAATTACAAGGTAATACAGATAGCTTTTCAACAGATTCAATAAATTATTTAAAGGGAACAATTGCTTATGATGTAGATATAAATAAAGCCTTTGAAGAGGTAAAAAAACAAATAAAAACATTTAATTTACTAAATAATGAAGGAAAAAAAGAGGAAAATAGTGAGAGTGAAAATATAGTAGATGAAAATGTAGAATTAACTAATTGGTTACAAGAAGCAACTTTATCTGCAAGTGAACGAATAATTGAAAACATGGCAAACCCAACAGAAACAACGGAAGTAGCAGAAACAACAGAAACAATAGAAACAGAAGCGGATAGCAGTGTTAGTCAAATGGAAAAAGATGCAGAATATATAAAAAGTAATTTCTCAATGATAAAACCAGTGGAAGGGACAGTGACTTCAAGATTTGGGCCAAGAAATCCAACAACAGCAACAGTACCAAAATATCATACTGGAATTGATATTGGAGTGGTAGAAGGAACAGTAATTATAGCTTCTATGGAGGGAACTGTAGAACTAGTATCTTCAGTTGGAGACTACGGAAACCATGTAAAAATAACAAATGGAGATGTAGCAACAATATATGCACACTGTAAAACAATTTATGTAAAAGAAGGGGACAAAATAGTACAAGGACAGCAAATAGGAGAATCAGGAAGTACAGGAAATGTAACAGGTCCACACTTACACTTTGAAATAAGAAGGAATAACGAGTATGTAGACCCAGACCTAATTTTGAATTTTTAAACAAAACAAAAGAACAATATATCTAAGAAGGTGATTCAAATACAAATAAGCATAAACATAGAAATATTTTTATTTATAATAATCTTCATACTAACAAAACAAATAAAAATATATGCAACATTTATTTTATTTACATTAATACATGAAATAACCCATGCAATAACAGGAATAATTTTAGACCTAAAAATAAAAAAAATTGCAATAATGCTATTCGGATTTAAAATTACATTTGAAGAAAGCAAAATAAAAGGAAAAATGACAATAAAAAAAATTATAATAGCATTAGCAGGACCACTTATAAACTTTGTGATAATGACACTTGCAATAATTTTAAAATTACATATAAATATAATATATACAAACCTAATAATAGCAGTGTTTAATTTAATACCAATATATCCTCTAGATGGAGGAAGAATTTTAAAATCAATATTAAGCATAAAATTATCACCTCAAAAAACAAATTCCATAATAAACAAAATATCAAATATAACAATAATAATACTAACAGCAGCAACTAGTATATTAATCTTATACATAAAAAACATAGCTATTGTAGTAGCCTTAGCTTATCTATGGTATGTAGTAATTAGGGAAAACAAGAGATATAAATTAATAAAAAGAGTATATGAAATAATTGAAGAAAATAAAGAAAAATAGAAAACATCCCTTGCCAAACAAAAGTATATAGTATAAAATAAATATATATGGAGGATAACAAATGAAAAAAATAAAATCAAATAAAGGGATAACAATTTCTGCATTAATAATAACAATTATAGTTATTTTAATTTTAACAACAGTAACGATTACAAGTACATATACAGGAAACGACTTTAAAAAGTATAAGTTTATGTGTGCAGATGTTGAATTATTAGAAGATAAAATTTTATATTTCTATAGAGAATATGGAGAATTGCCAATAGGAAATGAGGTTACAAAGGTTCCAGCAAAAATAGCAAATGGTCATAAATTTTATAAGATAAATACTAATAAATTAAAAAACATCAGCTTAAATTATGGAAAAGAAAAAGACATATATATTGTGGATTCAGAAACTTTTGAAGTATATTATTTAAATGGAATTAAATACAAAGATGTAATTTATTACACAGATTAATATGGGTCGCCTCCCACGGCGACCCGCAAATGCGTTAATTTTATAAAAAAGATTGCAAAACATAAAATGTTAATGTATAATAAAATCGATAAAAGTAAAAACGAAGGAGGAAAAATATGTTAAACGATGTAACCTTTGGTACTGTACACACAAGTATTTTTAAGAGTAAATGGAAAAAATAAAGGCCCAAGCTGTGATCTTAGGATATTGTACCTAAGGATATAGCAAAGGGTCTTTGGCATATAGAAATATAATAAAATGTAGGGGTCGCACCCCAGGGCGACCCGCAAAAAAAGGAGAGGAATTCAAATGAAAAAATTAAACAAACAAAATGGTATTACACTAATAGCACTTATCATAACAATCATTGTAATGTTAATCCTAGTTGCAGTAACAATAAGTATGGCAATAAATGGAGGACTATTTGAAAAGGCAGGAAAAGCAACAAAGGATACAAAAGATGCAATGAATGAAGAACAAGCTTCGGCAAATGGACAAATAACAATAGACGGAAAAACATATGCATCAATAGATGAGTACTTTAATGGTACAAGCATTGCAATGTTCGATACAGGTACAAATGTAATTACAAAAATGTATGCACTTGCACCAGAAAGAGTTATGCAAGGGTGGTATTTTACCAACAATATAGCAATTGATAAAATTCTAAAATATGAAGGAACACCAGATTTAACAAAAATGACAGAGGCTAATATAGTGTCTTGGACAGATGGATATAAAGCATTTGAACAAGAACCAGATAAATACAAAAATATTGTTCCAGAAGGATACGAATTATGTCCAATATATATGTGGTTTGAGGAAAGTGAAAATGAAGAAATTAGAAATATAAACGGAGAACAAGGACTAACAGAGATAACAGATGCCAATAAACAGAGAAAAGTCAAAACGGGAACAATATATTGGTGGAGCAAAAGTAAAAATGTGTACTTAAATCCTGATAGTTCTAAGATGTTTGGAGGTTTACCATATGTATCAGACTTAAGCGGATTAAGCACATTAAAAACGGACTATGTTACAAATATGGAAGCAATTTTATGTGTAGTTACTAGGAATAAAAAATTAAAAAATCTGGATTTTTTGGCAAGATGGAATACAGAAAATGTTGAAAATTTAGGATATGCTTTTTGTGGATACGAGGCTTTAGACAATATAAATGGTGTAAGTAATTGGAATACATCTAATGTTACAAATATGAAGGGATTGTGTGGAGGAGATCCTGATATTGCAGCAACTAAAAATTATAATATTGATGCATTTAAAAATTGGAATGTAAGTAAAGTTAAAGACATGTCTTATATGTTTTCAGGTAGCAATGTAGAAAATTTGAATGGTATTTCGAATTGGGATGTAAGTAATGTTACAAACATACAAAATATGTTTTCAGGTAGCAATGTAGAAAATTTGAATGGTATTTCAAATTGGAATGTAAATAACGTTGATAGTATGAACTCTATGTTTTCTAACTGTCAAAACCTAACTGATGCTTCAGAAATTAATGATTGGAACATTAAAAGTGACTGCAATTTTACAAATATGTTTTTTAATTGTTCAACCCATCCAAATTTTACAAAAGTAACAGGTACTTGGGATGAGAACGGTACATTTCTACCAAATTAAAAAGGATATAAAAATACAAATTTATTACACAGATTAGCAAATTTTCCTTGCAAAATCTGGAAAAGTGTGTTAAAATAGCAAGTGCTGAAAAAATAGCATTTGCTATTTTTCCTTACTCATAGAAAGGGTTCTATGGGTTGTAAATCCAAAAGGAGGTGGAAATAATGAACAAATACGAAAGCGTTGTTATTATTAATCCAAATTTAGAGGGTGAAAGCATAAAAGCTTTAATAACTAAATTCTCTGATTTAATTAATAGTAATGGAACAGTAAATTCTGTAGAAGAATTAGGAAAAAGAAAATTAGCTTATGAAATTAAGAAATTAAACGAAGGATATTATGTAGTAATAAAATTCGAAGCTAAACCAGAATTAATTACAGAATTAGAAAGAGTATATAGAATAACTGATGAAGTTATGAAATTTATAGTAGTTAAAGAGGAGGAGTAATCGCATGAATAAAGTAATATTAATGGGGCGATTAACTAAAGATCCAGAAGTAAGATATACTCAAAACACTAATACATTAGTTGCATCTTTCTCACTAGCAGTAAATAGAAGATTTGCAAAAGCTGGGGAAGAAAGACAAGCTGATTTTATAAATGTTGTTGCATGGAGTAAAACTGGAGAATTTTGTAGTAAATATTTCAAAAAGGGGCAACAAGTTGGAGTAATAGGAAGAATCCAAACTAGAAATTGGGAAGACGAAAACAAACAAAGACACTACATAACAGAAGTAGTTGCAGAAGAAGCATATTTTGCTGATAGTAAAAGAGATGGAGATGCTGGTTCAAGTTTTGCAAATACATTTGGAAACAGTGTATCTGAAACTTCAGAATTTTCAGTATCTGCAGATGACGACTTACCATTCTAGTGCAAATAAATTGTTAAGTACAATTTGAAAGGGGGAAAATTAATGGCAGACAAAAAACAAAATAATAGAAATAATAATAGAAGAAGAAATAATGGAGACGAAGAATTCAATCCAAAATTCAGAAAAATGAGAAAAAAAGTATGTGTAATGTGTGCTAATAAAGACTTCGTTTTAGATTACAAAAATGGAGATCAATTAAAGAAATTTGTCAATGAAAAAGGTAAAATATTACCAAGAAGAGCCACAGGAGCATGTGCTAAACATCAAAGAGATATAACACAAGCTGTAAAAAGAGCAAGACATATTGCAGTATTACCATTTACAAGCAAATAAAATTAATTTATATAGGCAAACATTGTTTGGTCACAAAAAAAGAACCTCTTTATTGAGGCTCTTTTTTATTTATTCTTTAATTAGATTTTTATAAAAACTTATTTTAGCAAATTGTATATAAGGAATAAGCCATATCATACCAATACCTAATGAAAGTATAGCAAGTATTGCCCATCCAATAAAAGAAAATTCTAAGCAGAAAAATTTAAAACGGTGGTTTTTCATTAACTCTTTACTTCTAACTACTACATCTTTGCTTGACATTTCTGGGTTTTCTGCTGCAATCATATAAGTCAATTCATAAGAATATGATTCTACAATAAGCCATATTAAAGAAGCAAAATATAAAATAACTCCAATAATAATCATAAGAGGCATCGCATCTGGACTACCATAAGCAAAAAATCCTCCACCCATCATTATAACGATTGAAATAACAGATAGTATAACAGGTAAAAGTAATCTTAATGCTGTAAGAATAGCTATTCCCCAAGCTTTACCAAAATTGTCAAATCCGAAAGAGAAAAAGTCATACCATTTTACATCTTCACCATTAAATAGTTTAACAAAGCAAACAGTTAAGCCAAAAATTAAAGGTGTTGAAATAAGAGAAGATAGTATTGATATAACTGAATTAGTAAAACCTGAAGTACGTTTTTCTAAAAGAGCAATAATATAGAAAAAAACAAAATATGCTAAAGAAATTAAGGCAACTTTTCCCCATTTACCAAATAATTTATCACGTGCGTCTTTTCTAAAATCTGATGATACCATTATAATATCCTCCTTTCTTTTGTTTCCTATAAAAAATAATATATGAAACAAAGACAAAAGTCAACAGAAAAATACAAAATGTAACAAAAATAAAAAATAAATACTGTTCACTTAAAATTATATTCTAGAATATACTATTACTATGATAAGTTTATACACAAAGGGAGGAAAAATTTTGAAAGAAATACTAAAAATAGAAAACATATCTAAAACCTATCAAGCAAAAAATGGAGAAATAGAAGCTTTAAAAAATGTAAACTTAACAGTATATGAAGGAGAATTATTAAGCATAATTGGCCCTAGTGGATGTGGAAAATCTACATTACTTTCAATAATTGCTGGGTTAGAGGCTAAAACATCTGGAAAACTCTACATAGATGGAGAAGAAACAACAGGTGTATCGCCTAAAATAGGTTATATGCTACAAAAAGATAGTTTACTAGAATGGAGAAGCATATACAGAAATGTTATGTTTGGACTAGAAATAAGGCATCAAAAAACAGAAGAAAATAAAACCTATGTAGAAGAACTACTAAAAAAATATAATTTATATGAGTTCAAAGATAAATATCCATCTCAATTATCAGGAGGAATGCGCCAAAGGGTTGCTTTAATTAGAACTCTTGCAATAAAACCAAAGATATTATTACTAGATGAAGCTTTTTCTGCATTAGATTATCAAACAAGACTAATGGTTACAAAGGATATTTATAAAATATTAAAAAATGAGAAAATTACAACAGTAATGGTAACACATGATATATCAGAAAGTATAAGTATGTCTGATAGAATTGCAGTACTATCTAGTAGGCCTGCAACTATAAAATGCATTAAAAATATAGATTTTAGCATAAAAAATAGAGATCCTTTGAATGTAAGAGAAACCCCTGAATTTAGTAAATACTTTGACAGCATTTGGAAGGAGTTAGATGTGCATGCATAAGAAAAACATTTCAGATGATAGAAAAAAGTACTTAAGAAAAAAGCATATAAAGAAAATTAGTATTTTAATCATACAAATAAGTATATTAATAGCTTTTATAGCAATTTGGGAAATGGCAGCAAATAAAGGGCTTATAGATAGCTTTATTATGAGCAAACCAAGCAAAATTTTAAAAACTTTTATAAACTTATCTTCTAATGATTTGTTAATGCACATACGGAGTAACTTGCCAAGAAACTCTAATAGGATTTTTACTGGGAACTGGGATAGGAATTATAATTGCAATATTACTTTGGTGGTCAGACTTTCTTAGTAAAGTTGCTGAACCGTATTTAGTAATATTAAATAGTTTACCAAAAGTTGCATTAGGACCTGTAATAATAATATGGGTAGGCGCAGGAACTCCTGCGATAATAACAATGGCAATAGCAATATCGCTTGTTGTAACAATACTAGATATTTTAAATGGATTTCTAGAAACAGACAAAGAAAAAATAAAAATGGCGAGAACTTTTAATTGTACAAAATTACAGTTATTAACAAAAATAATAATTCCCGCCAATGTTTCTAATTTTATAAATTCATTAAAAATAAATATTGGGTTATCAATGGTAGGTGTTATAACCGGGGAATTTTTAGTTTCAAGAGCAGGACTTCGGTTATTTAATAAACTATGGAAGCCAAGTATTTAAGCTAGACTTGGTAATGACAGGAATAGTAATACTTGGAGTTGTAGCAGCACTGATGTATGCGGCAATAACATTATTAGAAAAAATATTATTAAAAACTCATCTTTTCGGATAAAATTAAAGGTAAATTGTAATTTGACGAACTCTTTAAAAAAATTTGAAAACGTCCGCCCAATCTC
>OIEN01001440.1_pt1 | contig 10674 bp, 12 predicted proteins | sample 1581741 | NCBI WGS metagenome assembly OIEN01 (sample SAMN01760944, study PRJEB22395) | human gut metagenome | reverse complement strand
TTGTATTGCTTTCCACAAGCTTCGATTATTGCATACATTATCGAAAAGCACCTCTACTTTCTTTTAATACTCGCTAAGTTTTATTTTAGGTAGCATATATATTGCCTTTTAAACCTAACTCAAGCGGCTTACAGATGAATATTTTACCATATATTATACAGTTTGTCAAACGTTTAGCAAAATTTTTTTAAGAAAAGCAGGCAACACTTGGTTGCCTGTTTCTTTTAATACATTCCACCCATTCCTGCTGGCATTTGTTCATGTCCGCCACAGTCACATTTTGGTTCTTTTTTGTCTGTTACTACACTTTCTGTTGTTAGGAACATTCCTGCTATACTTGCTGCATTTTGAAGTGCCGAACGTGTTACTTTTGTTGGATCTACTATTCCTTCTTTCTTCATGTCTACATATTCTTCTTTTGCTGCATTAAATCCAATACCTTTTTCACTTGTTCTTATTTTTTGTAATATTACAGCACCCTCTAGGCCTGCATTTCTTGCTATTTGTCTTAGTGGTTCTTCTAATGCTCTTAGCACTATTTTTGCACCTAACTTTTCGTCATCTTGTAATGTTTCTATAAGTTTTTCTACTTTTGGCATTACATTTATTAGTGCTGTTCCTCCACCTGCTACAATTCCTTCTTCTACAGCAGCTTTTGTTGCAGATAAAGCATCTTCTATTCTTAGTTTTTTCTCTTTCATTTCTATTTCTGTTGCTGCTCCAACTTCTATTACTGCAACTCCTCCTGCAATTTTTGCAAGTCTTTCTTGTAATTTTTCTTTATCAAATTCACTAGTTGTTTCTTCTATTTGTGTTCTTATTTGTTTTATTCTTGATGCTAGTTTTTCTTTATCTCCTAAGCCATCTACTATTATTGTATTTTCTTTTTGTACTTTTACTTGTTTTGCTCTTCCTAATTGTTCAATAGTTGTGTCTTTTAGTTCTAATCCTAAATCGTTAGTTATTACTTCTCCTCCTGTAAGAATAGCTATGTCTTCTAGCATTTCTTTTCTTCTATCTCCAAATCCTGGTGCTTTTACTGCTACTATATTTAATACTCCTCTTAATTTATTTAAAACTAATGTAGATAATGCTTCTCCTTCTATATCATCAGCAATTATTACAAGTTTTCCAGATTGTTGCATAATAGCTTCTAGTAATGGCAACACTTCTTGGATATTTCCAATTTTCTTGTCTGTTATTAATATATATGGATTTTCCATTACTGTTTCCATTTTATCTGTGTCTGTTACAAAGTATGGTGATATATAACCTTTATCAAATTGCATTCCTTCTACTACATTTAATCCTGTTGTTGCTGTTTTTGATTCTTCTATTGTTATTACTCCATCTTTACTTACTTTTTCCATTGCATCTGCAATTAGTTCTCCTATTTCTTGGTTATTTGCAGAAATACTTGCAACTCTTGCAATGTCTTCTTTTCCATTAATTTCTGAGCTAATTTCTTTTAAACCTTCTACTGCTGTTTTAGCTGCTTTGTCTATTCCTCTTTTTATTGCCATTGGGTCTCCTCCAGCTGCTACATTTTTTACTCCTTCTTTTATTATTGCTTGTGCAAGTACTGTTGCTGTTGTTGTTCCATCACCTGCTATATCATTTGTTTTTGTTGCTACTTCTTTTACAAGTCTTGCTCCTATATTTTCATAAGGGTCGTCTAATTCTATTTCTTTGGCTATTGTTACACCATCATTTGTGATAAGTGGTGCTCCAAAGTTTTTATCTAACACAACATTTCTTCCCTTTGGTCCTAGTGTTACTTTTACTGTATCTGCTAAAGTATTTACTCCATCTAGCATTTTTTTTCTGGCCTCTTCGCCAAATTTAATTTCTTTTGACATACTATCTATCTCCTTCATAATAAATATTTTCGTTACAGTTTAGCTCTATTCTACAATTGCTAACACATCATCTTGTTTTATTATTAAGTAGTCTTCTCCTTCATATTTTACTTCTGTTCCAGAATATTTGCTTACTATTACTCTGTCACCTTTCTTTATATACATTTTCACTTCTTTTCCTTCAATATTATTAATTCCTGGGCCTACTTCAATTACTTCTGCTACTTGTGGTTTTTCTTTTGCCCCACCTGCTAAAATGATTCCACTTTTTGTTGTTTCCTCATTTTCTACCATTTTTATTAAAATTCTGTCTGCTACTGGTTTTATCATACTATCATTCCTCCTCAAAATACGAATTATTAGCAGTCAATTTTAATGACTGCTAATATACTATATCTTTTTTTAGCAAATGTCAATACTGTTTGCTAATTTTTTTGAAATATTTTATAAAAATCACACCTCCAAAACATGTAAATTTATTGCGGGTCGCCGAAGGCGGCAACTCCTACGTTTTTTGCAATAAATTTATTCTCTCAAATTACAATTTATCGCTTATTTACCCCTATTATTCCTCCAATTGCTCCAGCAACTGTACTTATTATTATCATAATTATTGAATACATATTTAGAGAAAAAGTTTTGGTAGCTATACTTGATAATAAGTATATTACTACAATATAAATTAGGCCAACTAATGCACCATTTACAATTCCATTTTTTCTTATATTTACACTACTCATTAAACTACCTATTAATATACTTATTGCAGTTATTCCAATTACAAATACTGGCATTGTACTTTCATTTAGTTTTGTATATGTAAGAAATGCTGAATATATTAATAATAGTATAAGTGTAAGTACTACTGCAAAAGCACTTCCTTTTATAACTCTTATAAAATTGCTTTTTGTATCTTCTGAATTTATTTCTTTCATTTTTACCATTTATATCACCTAGAATTATTATATTCAGATGTTTTTTTTATAGAACAAAAAACTGGAATATTATTGTTAAATATTCCAGTTTTCTTATTATTGTTTTGCTTTTTTGTAATATTTTATATCAATTCAATTATTATTCCTGATATTACACCTATTACGTATAATATTGAAACTATTTTTATATTTTCTTTTAGGTTTTTGTTTATTTTAAATAATACTATTATTCCTAGACCTGAGTTTACTAATAGACCTCCTATTAGTGTTCCTATTCCTATTACATTGCTTACAAATAACTCTGTCAATATTACTGATGATGCACAGTTTGGTATAAGTCCAATTATCCCTGCTAAAATTGGCCCAAGTATTGGTTTATTTAAAACAAGTTCTGCTAGAGTGTCTTTTCCTATAACATGCAATATTAGGTTTAAAATTACTGAAACAATTAGTATAAAAGCAAAAATTTGAATCGTGTGTTTTATTGAAGATTTTATTATGCCTTCTTCACAGTGGCAATGTTCATGCTCACATAAGTCATGAATATCTGCTGCATTTTTTTCCTTTTTTCTAAAAACAAAATCTATTAAAAGTCCTGCAATCATACCAATTACAATTTTTATTGCTACAATTTTTAGAACTAGTCCAATATTTGTCCCATTTGAAATTAGTATTGGAAGCATTTCATCTGATGTTGATAGGTATATTGATATTAGTGTTCCGAAGTGTGATTACTCGTCCTGCATAAAGGTTTGTTGCAGATACAGAGAAACCACATTGTGGAATTGCACCAAGTAAACCTCCAATTATTGGTCCAAATTTTCCTGATTTTTTCATTGCATTTTTTGATTTTTCGCTTGTTTTATGTTCTAGATATTCCATTATTAGATATGTTATAAATAAGAATGGTAATATTTTTATACTGTCTATTATTGCATCTAAAATAGCTTCTGTCATGTTTTCTCCTTTTTTGTTTTTAATCTACTGAGATTCGTTGAGGTTTAATTTATCCGGCCTTTTCTCCGGCTTTTTTCTTTTTTATTGTTTCTTGTTTTTTGGGTGGTTCTATTTTTTTGTTTTCATCTATTATTAGTGTAGGTGCTTTTTTATTTGTTACTGTTTCTTTTGTTATTATGCATTTTTCTATTTTTGGATTTGTCGGTATGTCAAACATAATGTCTCTCATTATGTCTTCTATTATAGACCTTAATCCTCTTGCACCTGTGTTTCTTTCTATTGCTTTTTCTACTATTGCATTTAGTGCATCTTGTTCAAATTCTAGTTCTACTCCATCTAGCTCTAGTAGCTTTTTATATTGTTTTACTAGTGCGTTTTTTGGTTTTGTAACTATTTCTACTAATGCATCTCTATCTAATTCCTGAAGTGTTGCTATAATTGGAAGTCTTCCTACAAATTCTGGTATTAAGCCAAATTTTAATAAGTCTTGTGGTAATAAATCCTTAAATACCTCATATGTGTGTTGTTCTTTTTTGCTTTCAATTTGAGCATTAAATCCCATTGATTTTTTTCCAGTTCTGTCTTTTATAATTTTTTCTAGCCCTTCAAAAGCTCCTCCACATATGAATAATATGTTTGTAGTATCAATTTGTATTAGTTCTTGATGTGGATGTTTTCTTCCCCCTTGTGGTGGTACAGATGCTACTGTTCCTTCTATTATCTTTAATAATGCTTGTTGTACACCTTCTCCACTTACATCTCTTGTTATTGAAGGATTTTCAGATTTTCTAGATATTTTATCTATTTCATCTATATATACAATTCCTTTTTGTGCTTTTTCTATATCATATTCTGCTGATTGTATTAATTTTAATAAAATGTTTTCAACATCTTCTCCAACATATCCTGCTTCTGTAAGTGTTGTTGCATCTGCTATTGCAAATGGAACATTTAAAATTCTAGCTAAAGTTTGAGCAAGAAGTGTTTTTCCACATCCTGTTGGTCCAAGAAGTAGTACATTACTTTTTTGAATTTCTACTTCATCTATAATTTCTTTGCAATTTATTCTTTTATAATGGTTATAAACTGCTACTGCTAAAGTTTTCTTTGCCTCTTCCTGTCCAATAACATATTCGTCTAATATTGCTTTTATTTCTGCTGGTGTTGGTATTTTTTCAGATTTAACATCTGCATATCCTTTTTCATCTTCATATATTTCGCTGTCCATTATATTATTGCATACTCCAATACATTCGTCACAAATAAAAACATTTGGACCTGCTATTATTTTTTTAACCATTTCTTGTGGTTTACCACAAAAAGAGCATCTAATATTGTTACTCGTTTTTTTGTTTGCCATTTTTTCTCCTCCCATTGTATGTACCAGTTTCGACCAATACACCAATTATGGGCAGGGGTGAAACCCTGCCCCTACATTTTATAAGGTCATTCCCTTGCAGTTATTTATTTTCTTTTGTCTAATATTTCATCTATTAATCCATATTCTAAAGCTTGCTTTGCTGTCATAAAGTTGTCTCTTTCTGTATCTGCTTCTATTCTTTCTAAGCTTTGACCTGTTCTTTCACTTAAAAATTTATTTAATTTTTCTCTAGTTTTTACCATGTGGTCTGCATGTATTTTTATTTCTGTTGCTTGACCTGAAAGTCCTCCAGATATTAATGGTTGATGTATCATTATTTCTGAGTTTTCTGTTGCCATTCTTTTTCCTTTTGTTCCGGCAGCAAGTAATACTGCTCCCATGCTTGCAGCTAATCCTATACAAATTGTGCTTACTGGGCATTTTATATAGTTCATTGTGTCTACTATTGCCATTCCGTCTGTTATAGATCCTCCTGGACTGTTAATATAAAATGATATTTCCTTATCTGGGTCTTCTGATTCTAAGAATAACATTTGTGCTATTACTAAACTTGCTGTTGTGCTATTTACATCTTCACTTAAAAATATTATTCTGTCTTTTAATAATCTTGAGAATATATCATATGATCTTTCTCCTCTACTTGTTTGTTCAAGTACATATGGTACTAAACTATCTTTTTCCATATTACTACCTCCTAAAATTATTTTATTTTTATGGAGCATACTACGCTCCGCTACAATAATTGTTTTTTTATATTAAATTAGGGCAGGTTTTTTCAAGTTATTTTTAGAAAGACCAGCCCCATTGTTTTTATTTTATTTTTGCATTTGATACTATAAATTCAATTGTTTTTTCTGTTTTTAAATTTTCTTTTACATAATTTCTTAAATGTTCATTCTTTTTTGCTTCTTCTTCTTTTTGTCCGTACATTTTTGCCATTTCTTCTATTTTTGCTTGGATTTCTTCCTCTGTTACTTCTATTTTAGCATCATCTGCTATTGCTTCTAATACTAATCTTGATTTTACTTGTTTTTCAGCCTGTGGTTTATATTCTTCTTTAAATTGTTCTCTTGTCTTTCCCATTATTTGAAGATAATCGTCTAATTTCATTCTTTGATAGCTAAGTCTTGATTCCATGTCTTTTTCCATGTTTTCTATTTCTGTTTCAATCATTCCAGATGGGATTTCTACTTTTGCATTTTTGCAAACAGCTTCAATTGCATCATCCTCTGTCTCATATTTTGCTTGTGTTTCATTTTGTTTTTCTTTGCTTTCTCTTATTGATTTTTTTAGTTCATCAATTGTGTCAAATTCACTAATGTCTTTTGCTAATTCATCATTTATTTCTGGCATTTCTTTTTTCTTTATTTCATGTAATTTTATTTTGAATGTTGCATCTTTTCCAGCTAATTCTTTAGAGAAGTATTCTTCTGGGAATTTTACTTTTATGTCTTTTTCTTCATCTATTTTCATTCCTATAATTTGGTCTTCAAATCCTGGAATAAATGAATTACTTCCTATTGTTAATTCATAGTTTTCTGCTTTTCCACCTTCAAAAGCTTTTCCATCTACAAAGCCTTCGAAATCAATTACTGTTATATCATTTTTTTCTACTGGTCTGTCTTCAACTGTAACTATTCTTGCATTTTTTTCTGCCATATGTCCTAATTCATGTTCAACATCTTCATCAGATACAGTATACTCATGCTTTTTGATTTCTATACCTTTATATTTTCCAAGTGTTACTTCTGGTTTTGTTTGTACAACAGCTGTAAATATTAAATCTTTTCCTGCTTCAATTTGAGTAATATCAATTTCTGGTTTGCTTACAACTTCTAAGCCAGATTCTTTTATTCCTTCTTCATAAACTTTTGGTGCTATTTCATTAAAAGCATCTTCATAAAATATTTGTATTCCATACATTTTTTCTACCATTTTAAATGGTGCTTTTCCATTTCTAAATCCTGGTATTTTAAAATATCTTGCACTTTTTTTGTATACAGTTTGTATAGCTTCTTCAAATTTAGCTGCTTCAACTGTGAATTCAATTTTTGCTTCATTTGTTTTGTCTGTTTTTTCTACTTTAACGCTCATTTAATTCAATCCTTTCATAAGTTAATAAATTTAACTTTAGTATTATATCATACTTTTCAGAATTTGCAAGTATTCTGAGCAAATAATTTTCATCTGTAAATTAATTTTCTTACCATTCCTTAATGTCAAAATGATCGTACCTTATTAACACACATAAAAATGAACCCTCCTTGTTAAGCTTTTTGTCTAACAATTTAGGTTCACTTCACTAGTAAGCGTTATTTTATATAAAGTGCAATTCTAGATGAAAGTCCTGTTTCATCGTAGGTCGGGATGGCGGTGTTGACGCGGTTAGATGCGCAGCCGAAAAAGCCACGACAAACGCGGTATGCCGAAATGTCGGCTTCCTGTGTCCACTCCATTGCATTACTTTCCAAGTCCCAGATGTTCAATGCTACGTCTCCAGAATTTGCTTGCCCAGAGTTTGCTGAAACATTATGCCTAGATAAATTCACTACATCTACATCAAATGTTGTTTTTCCTGCTGCTTTTTGTGTTCTTATGAAATCCATTGTTTTATCCCATAGTACTCCATATATCATTGCTGTTTGCACATCTGTTCCATTTCCTGTTACATTTGCATTTTTTGATGTATAATATAGTCCATACCATCTATATGGATAATTTGTTGAATCTTTTGTAAATAGTGTTGTTCCTGCTGTTAATACTGTTGTATTATATTTTGAACCAATGTTGCCTTCATCATCTACTGTTGTTTCATATCTTCCTATATAAAATCCATGATTTGCATTTACACATCTTACCATTTCTGCATATTCCTCTGCATATTTAAAATCTGTTGAATATGTATAAGGATTATCTGTTCCATATAATTCATCTAATATTTCTTGGCTATCATATTTAGGTTTAGGTGTATTAGTACTTTTGTCCCATGTACCTGTCAATTCTGTTGGTTCACTATACTCTTCGCTTGAGCTACCCTGATAAGAATATGAACTTCCCAAATCATTTGTTACTGGTATCCATACAAATTCATTCCCCTTTTTATCTTGAATTACTAGTCCTGCATCTATTGATTTTTTGCCTTCTGCATCTTCTATTATTTTGAATCCTTTTGGTATTATTGCTGTTTTTCCGTCACTTTCATATCTTGCTTTTACTGTTAAGAAGCCATTTTCTTTTGTCGCTTCATTATAAGTTAACATTGCTTCTTTTCCTGCTAAGTAATCATCTATTGATGCATATGTTTTTCCGTCTATTGTTATTTGTCCACTTGCTAAAGCTTGTTCTGCATTCATTGCATTTTTTGTATCTCCTGTTGCTTTCCCTGCTTTTTCAAATAGCCCTCCATTTATTGCCATACTTATTGTTACTGCTACTAGTATTAACATTACTATTATTGTTATTACTAAGGCTATTAGTGTGATTCCGTTTTGTGTTTTTAATTTTTTCATTTGAAATTCTCTCCTTTTTCACGGGTTGCCGTGGGCAGCGGTCCCTACATTTTATTTTTTTATATGCAAAAAGCCCCTATGCTATATTCTTAGGTACAACACCCTAAGACCACAGCTCGGGTCTTTATTTTTTCTTTTAAATTTAAAAATATGTTTTTTAAAAATGCTTGTGTGTGTATGTGTGTGTACAGTATCAAGGGGTACAGCTTTCAACATATTTTTCCTCCTTCGTTTTTATTTTTACCATTTTTATTTTATTACATTATTTCTAAATTTGCAAGAGTTTTCTATACTTTAAATTAATTTTCTTTCCATTACTCAATGTCAAAAAGGCCCGACTCTATTGACAATTTTTTACTTTACATAACTGAAAATTCATGGTATAATATTTCATGTTGGAGGTTTTTTTATGGTAAAGTTAGTTGCCAGTGATTTAGATGGCACTATTATTGATAAAAACAACGATATTTATAAAGACAATTTCAAGGCAATTTCAGATATTAATAAGCATAATATTCCTTTTGTTATATGTACTGGAAAAACATATTCTATATATAAAGGATTATGTTCTTCTTTTCATGCATCTTATGGTATTTTTGGAAATGGTACATCTATTGTAGATTTAAAAACTGGTGAAGAAATCTATCAAAGTTTATTAGATCCTTCTAATGTAGTAAACATCATAAGAATTGCTAAAGAGAACAATTTACATGTTCATATTTATAGCAAAAATCAAATTATAACAGAAGAATTATTATATTTGGATTTAAGAAATTATAAACTGCAAAAAAATAATATTTATAATAATAAAGTAGAATTTAAAATTGTTCCAGATTTATTAGAATATATATCAGCAAAAGAAATTCCTTTTTCTAAAGTAGTTATTTCTTCTACTACTTCTTTAGAAAAAGTTCAGGAAAGAATTTTAAGTACTTTGGATGTTTCTGTTTTAAATATAAAAAAATATGGGAAATTCAAAGATAAAATTATAGATAAAGAATATGAATACTTAGATGTTATTCCTAAAAATGTTAGCAAAGGCAATGCACTTGAATTTCTAGGTAATTATTTAAAAATTAAAAAAGATGAAATTCTAGCAATTGGAGATAATCTAAACGATTTAGATATGGTAGAAAATGCAGGTGTTGGAATTGCTGTAAACAATGCCTATTCTGAATTGAAGCAAGTTGCAAACTACACCACACAAAAAACAGTAGAACAAGGCGGATTTGCAGAAGCAATTTATAAATTTATTAAATTTTAATTTTCATCTTCTAAAATAAAACAAACAGTAGCCAAATGTGGGGCTCGCCCCCACGAGATTTGGCGAACTTTTTTTATTTTATAAAATATTCATTTTTTTTGCCATTTGTTTCATTTTTTTCTTACTTAGCATCCCCTCTGAATACATCATCATTACACCAACACCTAATGCTCCACCTAGAATCATTCCTTTTACAAATTTCATATTAATTCCTCCTAAATTCTATTTTCATTTCTTTGGGTCACCTGCGACTGCAACCTCTACATTGTATTAACATTATTTATTATCTGTTTTTTTATTAAATCTATACTCTTTTATTAAAGAATATATTTCATAGATCGCTATGATCGCTAAAAATAATCCAAATAGTTTTCTTAATAGTTCAACATTCATTTTTACTGATATTTTTGCTCCTATAATTGCTCCAACAATTCCTGAAATTGCAACACACATTCCTATATTCCAGTCAATTAATTTTTCTTTTATGGATACTATTATTGCTGTTACTGATGTTGGAACAAAAAATACTAAGTTTGTAGCTTGTGCTACATGTTGATCTATTCCGCATAAATAATGACAGCACTAATATTAGTATGGTTCCTCCACCCATACCTGTTCCACTTACTATTCCTGAAATTAAGCCTGTTAATATTTTTAACATAATTCTCCCTATTTAATTCTATAAATTGTAATTTGTATTAGCTATTTTCAAAGAATTATTATAGCATTTTAATATGAAATTTCTTCAAGCTCCTGCCTTGCTCCGCGC
>OIEN01001439.1_pt1 | contig 10675 bp, 9 predicted proteins | sample 1581741 | NCBI WGS metagenome assembly OIEN01 (sample SAMN01760944, study PRJEB22395) | human gut metagenome | reverse complement strand
ACGGAATGACGCTTTCTGCGGTGTCACTTCCTTACTATCGGTATATTATGCCTTAAGCTGCGTGCCTACGAGTTGCAGGAACAGGGCATGGATACCCTGGAAGCCAACCTCGCCCTTGGTTTCCATGGGGATGAACGGGAGTATTATATGGGAGCACAGATTTTGCGGGAGCTGGGAGCACATAGTTTGCGCCTGTTGACCAATAATCCGGATAAGGTATACCAACTTTCCGAGTTCGGTCTGGAGATTACAGAACGTGTCCCAATTCAGATGACTGCGACCGCGCACGACCTGTTCTATCTGAAAACCAAGCAGGCAAGAATGGGACATATCCTGAGTTATTAAGGAAAAGAGGGATTTTACAATGAAATCATTTGAAGGAAAACTGATTGCACAAAACATCCGGGTCGGTATCGTTGCTGCACGATTCAACGAGTTCATCACCTCAAGGCTCCTTGGCGGGGCAATGGATGCACTCCTCCGGCACGATGTGAGCGAGGACGATGTTCATGTCGCATGGGTGCCGGGAGCGTTTGAAATTCCGCTGGTTGCTTCCAAAATGGCAAAAAGCGGAAAGTACGATGCTGTGATTTGCCTTGGCGCAGTGATTCGCGGCTCTACCAGCCATTACGACTACGTCTGCAACGAAGTCTCAAAAGGCGTCGCAGCAGTTTCGCTGGAAAGCGGTATTCCTGTTTTATTTGGCGTTCTGACGACTGAAAATATCGAGCAGGCAATCGAGCGGGCAGGTACGAAAGCCGGAAACAAGGGCTATGACTGCGCGGTCAGCGCCATCGAAATGGTCAATCTGATCCGCGAAATGGATGCAGAGTAACGGTGACACAGGAGCCTTCCATGATTGTGATACGAGCGAACACCCCGGACCAGGTACTGGAGCAAACGATTCTGAGCCTTTTGCAACAGGCGCAGATTGAGGCGGAGCAGATCACATTCTGCGCAAAGAAAAAACTGGAACTGCCGGGATTGGTGATTGACAACACCCGACATGAAATTTCAGCCAACGGCAGAAATATTTCGTTGACACGTCTTGAATCCGACCTGTTGTGGGTGTTGGCAGTCTGCGAAGGAACGACGCTCTCTAAAAAAGAGCTTTTTGATGCTGTATGGGGAAAGGATTGCGCTGATACCTTAAAAGTGGTTGGCAATACCGTTTCCAATCTCCGAAAGAAGCTGGCATTCTGCGGGCTGGACGGATGTCTTTGCACAGTTGGTGGAGGGTATGCTTTTCGTTACGTTCTGGCAGAGCAGGGAAAAGCCCATTCCAATACTGTCCCGACAATGGTATCCTGTTGCCCAAAGGAGCTGAGAGAAAATGACCCGAATCTTGTTCATCTGTCTGGGGAATATCTGCCGTAGTCCCATGGCGGAATTTGTTATGAAAGACCTTGTGGAAAAAGCCGGTATTGCAGAAAAATTTGAAATCGCCTCTGCTGCGACCAGTGCGGAAGAAGTGGGCAACCCGGTCTATCCACCCGCTCGGCAAAAATTGGCAGACCATGCCATTTCCTGTGTAGGCAAAACGGCGCGTCAGATGACACGGCAGGATTATGATACCTATGATTATCTGGTTGCAATGGATCGAAGCAACCTGCGGGATATGGCTCGTTTTGTAGGGAACGACCCGTTGCACAAGGTCTCCCTCCTGATGTCGTATACCAGTACGCCGCACGATGTGGCCGACCCGTGGTTTACTGGAAATTTCGAGGACACATGGCGGGATGTACTGGCAGGTTGCACGGCGTTGTTAGAGAGGCTGTGCCAATAAAAGAAACAACTGGGTGTATCATCGTTCAGATGAAGCATCCAGCTGTTTTTGATTTAATCTTCTAGCCTGCCGGGGGCGTATGGCTTTTTACATCAGAAGTTGTTGGAAAATCAACCCTGGATGCGGGTCTGCATCAGATGGTCCGGGGTGTAGGCGTCGGATAAGGTACCGTTCATGCTGGCGGCATAGTAATACAGGGCTGTCCAGGATTTCAGTTCATAGCTGGTGCCCTCCAGCACACCCTTGCCGCAGCAATAAGGAGCCCAGAACCGGTAGTATTCCTCCGATTTGTTGTCGGAGGGAACATCCATGTAGGTGCCGGTGGCCTCATCGTAGGGGGCAAAGGGAAGCGCCTGCCCTGTGGCCATTTTGCTGGCCCAGGGCAGCAGACTCACCAAGTTCTGGGAGGATTCAAAGGTGAACGAGGTGGAGTAGGCTTTGTGGAAGTCCAGAGGCTGCCAGCTGTCGCTCTCCGGGAAATAGACTTCGATGCTGGAAACATCACAGGAGATCTGCCCGTCAGAAATGTGATAGCGGTAGCGCAGATTTCCGGTGTGGAGAGTGCCGGCACCGCCGTAGGTCCGGCCCTGAGGGGTGACACCGGAGCACGCAGCATCAAAGACACAGATGGATGCCAGCTGTGCACCGGACAGGTCGCAGACCACCAGACTGGAGCCCGCGCTGTGGTCGATCGCCGATTCACCGGTGGATTGCTCGTTGAAGGCGTCCGCGACGGTAAAGTCACCCTGATACAGCGCAGTGCGGACGTAGCCGCCGAACACGAAGGATACCTGAGAGCCGGAGGCATAATTGAAGGAATCACAGATAAAGGCGGTGACAGGAGACTGGATGTAGGTGTATCCGATGGCCTTTCCGTCTTCGTACTGGATATAGTCGTAGCCGGTGGGGATGGTCATCACCACGCTGTCCGGCGTTACATCGTCCAGACCCAGCTTGGAGAAATAGCCGTCCGGTGCCGTCAGGTCTGCGTCGTAGCGGGCCAGAAGATCCTGCATACTCCGGTATGCCAGAGCTTCCGGTGACAGATCCCGGGGATCCTCGTAGTCGTATGCCTTCGTCAGCTCATAGCAGCAGGTCTCCTCGGGCACCCAGGTCCAGCCGGAAGATGTTTTTTGCAGGCTCAGCACGCCCAGGTTTTGAGCATAGCAGCCGGTGGAGGTCATGATCACGCCGTTTTCCACGATGGGTTGGTCATAGGCGAGATGGTCGTGAGCGTTCTGGATCACGTCCAGGAAGCCTTCCTGAGCCCGTGCGGTGGCCCGGTCCTCTTCCATGCCGCAGTGGCTGATGGCGATGACAAGATCGCAGCCCTTCTCCTCCTTGAGGAAACGGGCATAGACTCTGGCAACCTCGGCACAGTCCATCCGGGTCAGGTCCGAGTTCTTGCAGTAGCCGTAGGACTCCTCGCCTTCCAGGGCAAACAGACCCACCCTGTAGCCTGCTACCTGGCGGATGGCGTAGTTTTTGGCTCCGGTCTTGGCGTAGGCCCCGGCACCAAAAGCATTGGTGCTCAGGTCATTGGGGCGGATGTCGGCGCTGGTATAAGAGATCGGCTCGCCGTTGGCGTTGTATTTGATGAACATATTGGATACCAGCAACTGGGGCAGTTTGTGGTAGACCCCGTAGCGCAGCCGGTTTTTCCGGGCGTTGACCCAGGAGTTTTCGACGGCCTGATCGCCCACGTCGAATTCGTGGTTGCCCAGGGTGCAGAAATCTACCTGCATTTCGGCCAGGGCCAGGATCTCCCAGCCCTTTTGATAGCCGTCCTGGTAAGGAGTTCCCTGGGAGTAGTCACCACCGTCCAAGGTCAGGGTTTTGCCAAAGGCTCTCCGCCGCACCTTGGCCTGGGCAGCAGCCATTCGTGCCACGCCGCCGGTGATCCGGGTAGAGCCGTCCGTACTCATGATCTTAGAAGTACCCAGATTGGAGTGGATATCGTTGCTCAGCAGCAACACGATATCGCCTTTGTAGGGGGGGGCGGTCCTGCGTGTCAGGCCAGGCACAGCCCATGAGAGCGGGAGCCATAGCAGTTCCGGCAGCGGTGGCGGCTGCCAGTTTCAGGAAACTTTTCCGCGAAATCTTTTTCATGATTCTGTTCTCCTTTTGACAGTCTCTTGGTATCGTGTCATTCTTGTGATGATGGACGGGAATGGCCATTCTCCCATCGGGTCTTTGGGACTGCTGTACTTCCGGTGCACACGGAAAAACGCAGAGAAGATTCCAACCTTGCAAAAAGAAAAAGACGCACCACAAGCCGAAAGGGGCTGTTGTGCGTCTCTCATTCTCTCACGCAGAACCTATATGGAATCCTTGTATCTCATACTATAGCAAGACTTTCAGCAAAAGTCAACACATTGCCTTATTTTTTGATTGGATGTTGAAAATATTTTGGCTTTTGCAATATGGGCAAGGCCGGACCCTGTGAGCGTGAAAAACCTTCAGCTGTTTCCCAATGGACACGAATCGACAAAAATGAAGGAAAAATCACCAGCTCGGCTGGTGGATGTTTATTGTGTGCAAGGGCAATTGTTGCCAATTTTCACAGATTGCGCTATACTGATTCCGAAAAGTTTTTGTGAAGGGGAGAACCGGATGCTGCGCTGTGCGATCGTGGAGGACAGCCCCAGAGAGCTGGAACATCTGAAAGAATGCCTTGCCCGCTACTCGGCAGAGCGGGATATCCCGCTGGAGACCACGGCCTTCGGGGATGCGGCGTCGTTTCTGGAACATTACCGTGCCGACTATGACATCGTGTTCATGGACATCGAGCTGCCGGGCATCAACGGCATGGAGGCGGCCCACCGCCTGCGGGAGATCGACCGGCAGGTCATCCTGATCTTTGTGACCAACATGGCCCAGTTTGCGGTCAAGGGCTATGAGGTGGATGCGCTGGACTACATCATCAAGCCTGCCCAGTATGGGCCGTTGAGCATCAAGCTGGACCGTGCGGCCCAGCGCTGGCGCGCCGCCGCCGAGAGCGTGATGGTGGCCCTGCCCACCGGCACCCAGCGGCTGCTGCTGTGGGAGATCTATTACATCGAGGTGCAGGGCCACAAGCTGACCTATCACACCGAAAAAGGCCAGCTGCCGGGCACCGGAACCCTGCAGGACGCCGAACAGCGGCTGCACGGCAAGGGCTTCCTGCGCTGCAACAAGTGCTATCTGGTCAACCAGAAGCACATCCAGACCGTCACCGGCAGCGACGTGGTGCTTTCCAACGGGGAGAAGCTGCAGATCAGCCGTCTGCGCAAAAAGGAATTCATGGAGGAGCTGGCCCGCAGCATGGGCAATGAATTTGTGCTATGAGTACGGTCATCGATCTGTTTGAACGCCACGGCTATGTGCTGGAACTGCTGGCGTGCGTGGCGGCCACCACCTGGAAGCTGGAGCGGCAGGAGCGCTTTGCGGCGCGGCTGACCGGCATCCTGCTGGCGGAGGTCTGCTTTACCATCGTGTGGGAGCAGGTGCTCCACAACCTCTACACCGAGTCGCTGCGCACCTTTCTGCTGTGGAGCATCGCGGCGGTGGGCATCCGGCTGTGCTTCCGCATCGCGGCAGCGTGGGCGGTGTTCTATGCTACGGCTGCGGGCACCATGCAGCACATCATCTACCGGGGGGCCAAGCTGCTGCAGAATGCGGTGTATCACATGGACCGGCAATACTACTGGGCCTGGAGCCGGTGGGTCTATCTGGGCCTTTTCGTGCTGCTGTTCGCGGTGTGCTGCCTGACCCTCACCCGGCGGCTGCACAGCCGCAATCTGGGCACACTGCCCGGGCGCACGATGACTTTTATCATGGTGGGCTACCAGCTGAGCATGAACATCTTCGTCAACCTGTTCAACGCCTTTAGTGTGGACAGTGCCCCGCGCATCTTTACTACCTACAGCGTCTACGACGAGGTGACCACCATCCTGCTGTTCTTCCTGCTGTGTGAGATCCTGCAGCGCAGCGACGCCGAGTGGGACAACATGGTGCTACAGCAGATGATGCGCCAGCAGCGCCAGCAGATGGAGCTGTCCAAGGAGACGGTGGAGCTCATCAACATCAAGTGCCATGACATCCGCAAGCAGCTGTACACGCTGGGCAGCCGGGTGCCGACCGAGGAGCTGGACGAGCTGAAAAAGGCGGTGGATATCTACGACTCCACGGTCAAGACCGGCAATGAGACGTTGGACGTGCTGCTGGCGGAGCGCTCCATCGTGTGCAAGGGCCGCGGCATCCAGCTGGATTACATCGCCGACGGTGCAAAGCTGGACTTCCTGAAGCCCGGCGAGGTGTACTCGCTGTTCGGCAACGCGCTGGACAACGCCATCGAGGCGGTGACCCCGCTGGAGCCGGACCGCCGCTACATCGGCCTGCAGGTGCGGGCCGAGCGGGGCATGCTGCTCATCCGCATGGAGAACTGCGCCGCCGAGCCGCTGCACTTTGCGGACGGCCTGCCCCAGACCACCAAGGGGGACGCCCGGTGGCACGGTTTTGGCGTTAAGAGTATCCGCCGCATCGTGCAGCAGCACGGCGGCACCCTGACGATGCAGGCACAGGGCGGCATGTTCCGTCTGGTGGCGCTCCTGCCGCTCAAATGACAGTTCAGGGCCCCAAAATGACAGTTTGGGAAAAAATTGTTGTAAATTTTCACAAAACCTCTATACTATCGGCAGAGCTTTGAATCACTCTGCCGGTTTCTTTTTGTGCGGCGTTTGCTTCCGCACCGCACAGGGGGAGAGCGGACAACTTTCAAAGGAGGACAAAATGTTGAAGAAGAAAAACCTGTGGCGCGGTTTGACCATGGTGTTTGCCCTGCTTCTGGCCGTTTCCATGATGGCAGGCAACATCCTGGAGCTCTACCGCACCTCTGTGGATGCCTTCCTGGGCACCCGCAGCACCCAGACTGTGACCGAGCAGTCGGACGATGAATCCGATGCCTGGACCTACAAGTCGGAATTCACCACGGCCAAAGAAGCCTACGAGGGCTTCAAGGACTTCGCCATCGAGGCTTCGCAGGAGACCTTTGCCCTGCTGAAGAACGAGAACGGTGCCCTGCCTCTGGCCAAGGATGCCAAGATCACCATGCTGGGCGTCCGCAGCTATGCTCCTGTTTACGGCAACAGCGGCGGCAGCGTGCCGGACGGCAAGTCCACCGTGCAGATCTTTGACGCCTTTACCGAGCGCGGCTTCCAGCTGAACCCGGAGACCCTGGCAGCTTACGAGGCATTCTTTGCGGACAAGGAATGGACCAAGCCCCAGTTCGGCGGCGGCATCCTGCCGACTTACGCCGAGATCACCGCTTACGATGATCCCCACGAGCTGACCCTGGACGAGCTCAAGCAGCTCAACCCCGACTTTGAGTCCAAGTACACTGAGTACGGCGACGCTGCCATCGTGGTGGTGGGCCGTGTCGGCGGCGAAGCCGGTGCATACTACCCCGGCGAGGAAGGCCTGGCAGACGGCGTGCACACCGTCAACGGCAACATCCTGAGCCTGAGCGATGAAGAAATGGCCATGATCGAGGAAGCAAAGGCCAATTTCGACAAGGTCATCGTGCTGGTCAACGCAGCCAACCCCATGGAGATCTCCAACCTGGAAGAGGACCCCGACATTGACGCCATCCTGTGGGTGGGCTACCCCGGCGCTTACGGCTTCTACGCCGTGGCCGATGTGCTGAACGGCACCGTGGCTCCCTCTGCACACTTGGGCGATACTTTTGTCAAGAACGGCGCCCTGGCTCCTGCCATGCAGAACTTTGGCAACATCCCCTGGGCAAACGCTTCGGACTTTGCGGAGGGCACCAGCGTCAACTCCTACCTGATCGAGAACGAGGGCATCTACACCGGCTACCGTTACTACGAGACCCGTTATGCGGACATCGTGCTGGGCAACGGCGGTGCCAATGCCTCTGCCGGTACCTACGCCAACGCCGACGGCACCGTGGCCACCAGCGATGGCACCTGGAGCTACGACAACGAGGTGGTCTATCCCTTCGGCTACGGCATGAGCTACACCACCTTTGAGCAGACCCTGGACAGCGTGGTCATCACCGGTGACAAGCGCACCGCTACCGTGACCGTGACCACCACCAACACCGGCGATGTGGCCGGCAAGGCTGTCGTGCAGCTGTACGCCAGCGCACCCTACACCGACTACGACAAGCAGAACGGCATCGAAAAGTCCGCCCTGCAGCTGATGGACTACGAAAAGACCAACACCCTGCAGCCCGGCGAGAGCCAGACCATTACCATGAATGTGGACATGAGCCTGCTGGCCAGCTACGACAGCCAGAACGCCAAGACCTTCATCGTGGACCCGGGCGACTACTACTTCGCCATCGGCTCTGACGCCCATGATGCTCTGAACAACATCCTGGCTGCTCAGGGCAAGACCACTGCCGACGGCATGACCGCCGACGGCGATGCTTCCAAGACCTACCAGTGGACCTGGGACGGCGCTGTGGATGCCGACACCTTCTCTGTGAGCAAGGCCGGCGTGGAGATCACCAACGCAGTGAGCGACGGCGACTACTCCATGGACATCAACACCTTCATCCCCGGCACCGCTACTTATCTGTCCCGCAGCGACTGGGACGGCACCTTCCCCACCACCATTACCGGCCTGAAGGCCGAGGGCCGTCTGGCCACCCTGCTGGCCAACGACTTCATCGACATCAAGACCGATGAGGACACTTCGGACATCGTGTTCGGCGACACCACCAGCACCCTGACCCTGAACGATCTGAAGGGCGCTGACTTCGACGATCCCCGCTGGGATGAGCTGGTCGGCAAAGTGACCATCGACGAGTTCCTGAACTTTGCCTCCAACGCCTTCCACAACATCCAGAACATCGACTCTGTGGGCCTGCCGCAGTACGCAGCCGACGACGGCCCCAACGGTTCCGACTCGCACTACCTGACCGAGGGCAGCTACCAGGGCACCCCGTATGCAGATGCTGCCGATTACGACTACGGCACCCGCGTCGGCCCCACCCCGGAGAACATTGCTTACAGCTGGAACAAGGAACTGGCCTACCGCGTGGGTGAGATCACCTTGGGCGAGAGCACCCTGGTGCTGAACCTGCCCATCATGATCGGCCCCGGCATGAACATCCATCGTCACGGCTACAACGGCCGCGGCGCAGAGTATTACTCCGAGGACCCCGTCCTGTCCGGTTACACCGGTTCCGCTGTGGTGCAGGGCGCTCAGAGCAAGGGCACCCTGGTCAACATCAAGCACGCTGCCTTCAACGATCAGGAGATCAACCGCTCCGGTATCGCAGTCTTTATGACCGAGCAGAAGGCCCGTGAGCTGGAGCTGCGCAACCTGCAGCAGGCCTTTGAGGGCAACGGCAAGCCCGCTTCCTTCGAGGCGGATCCTTCCCGCGATGACACCTACACTGTGGGTGCTCTGGGCGTGATGAGCTCCTACAACCGCATTGGTGCCGTGGCCTCCAGCGCAAACGCTGGTGTCCAGGTGCAGATCATGCGCAACGAGTGGGGCTTCAAGGGCTATAACGTCACCGACTTTACCGGTGTTACCCTGCACGCTTCCCCCAAGGAGTCCATCCTGGCCGGCACCACCGCATTCTGCGGCTTCGGCACGGACGACAGCATCACCTACTGGAATGCTGACGCTCTGAAAGGCGACCGCACCATGCTGCTGGCCATCAAGCAGAACATCCATTACCTGCTGTACGCTCTGGCCAACAGTGCCGCCATGAACGGCGTCAACTCCACCACCCGCACCATCAGCGTGATGACCTGGTGGCGTATGACCTACCGCGTGTGCATCTACGGCTTTGCAGCCCTCACCGCACTGTGCGCCCTGCTGTACGTCGTGTCTGCGGTCAAGAGCAAGAAGCAGAAGACTGCAAAGGAGGCCTGAGCCATGAAAACGAAACTGAACACGAAGACGATCGTGGCTGCTGTGGCCAGTGTGATCGGCCTTGCAGTCTATGGTTACACCTCGATGGTGGGCTATCTGGCGGCTTCGCCCCCCAGCACCCTGCCGGTGGTGCTCACCGTGGCCGCGCTGGTGTGCCTGGCTCTGCGCCAGTTCGCCGGCAGCAAGCTGCCCGCCGTGGTCAACGACGTGCTGCTGGTGGCAGCCAATGTCTGCCTGATCGGCAGCTTCGCCGTATTCGTTCTGGCCCGCGTTTCGCTGGCTGCGGACGTCTACTTCATCCCGGTCAACTATCCGGCTTCTGAGGCCACGGCCCTGCACATCTCCATCGTGGGTGCCGTGTGCTACCTGGTCGGCATCGTGACCCTGATCGTGGAAGGCTTCTCCGCAAAGAACTGATGAATCCCCCAGCCGCCCGGCGGAGAAGCTCTGCCGGGCGGCATTTTGGGTTCCGGACCTTATCTTGTGATCAAATGAAAGGAGGCAGATGCCTGTGATCGCCTGTTCGTTCAACACCGGCTGGACCTGCCGCCACCTGTTGGAAGAGGGGCCGGCCGTGCCGGTCACCCTGCCCCATGATGCGGCACTGGCCGAACCCCGTACCGAGACGGCCCCCGGTGGCACCAACACCGGCTGGTACGAGGGCTATGATTACCTTTACGAAAAACGCTTCACCCCGGACGCAGCCCTGCAGGGCCAGACCCTTGTGCTGGAATTCGAGGGCGTGTACCACAACGCCGAAGTCTGGCTCAACGGCGAGAAGCTGGCGTTCAACCCCTACGGCTACACCGACTTCAAGGTAGACCTGACCGGGAAGCTGGACTTTGATGCCGAAAACGTGCTGCAGGTGATCGCCCGCAACGCCGACCAGCCCAACAGCCGCTGGTATTCCGGCGCGGGCATCTACCGCCCGGTCACCCTGTGGGTGGGCCCGGAAGCACACCTGCTGCTGGACGGCCTGCGGGTGCGCACCGTGTC
>OIEN01001437.1_pt1 | contig 10678 bp, 8 predicted proteins | sample 1581741 | NCBI WGS metagenome assembly OIEN01 (sample SAMN01760944, study PRJEB22395) | human gut metagenome | reverse complement strand
ATGGCTTTGGCGTGCATCTCGCGTTCCTGCTTCCAGAATTTCGGCGTGCGGAAAATCGCGCCGCCCATGTGGTAGCTGAACGATTCGTTGAACGCGACCAGCACGTTCTCCTCCACGGTCATCTGGCCGAACAGGCGGATGTTCTGGAAGGTTCTGGCGATGCCGGCGCGCACCACCTGATATGTCTTCTTGCCGTTCATGCGTTCGCCGTCCAGGAAGAACTCGCCTTCCGTGGGCTGGTACACGCCGGTCAGCAGGTTGAACACGGTGGTTTTGCCGGCGCCGTTCGGGCCGATCAGGCCGACGAGCTCGCCGGAGTTGATGGTCATGTTGAAGTCGGATACGGCTTTGAGGCCTCCGAAGGTGATGCCGAGATGTTCGGCTTTCAGGATGGGCTCGCTCATGCCTGCGCCTCCTTGGTGTCGGCGGCCGTCTCGACGGTTTCGTCCGTCTTGGCGGTGTCCTTGGCTGCCTTGGCGGTGGATTCAGCCTGCTTCGACTTGCCGTGCGCCTTGACCTTCATCGGGTAGAACAGCTTGTTGATGGTCTTGGTCAGGGAGAATTCCCAGTTGCCGAAGATGCCCTGCGGGCGGAAGATCATGATGAGCACCAGCGCCACCGAGTACACGAGCATGCGGTAGGTGGAGAAGGCGCGCAACAGCTCCGGCAGGATCGTCAGCGCGATGGCGGAGACGATGGAACCTGTCAGCGAGCCCATGCCGCCGAACACGACCATGATCACGTAGTTGATCGATTGCAGCCATCCGGCCATCGCGGGGTTCAGCGAGCCGATGTACTGGGCGAAGATGCCGCCGGCGATGCCCGCGAAGAACGCGGAGATAGCGAACACGAGCACCTTCATGTAGGTGATGTTGATGCCGGACGCGCTTGCCGCGATCTCGTCGTCGCGGATGGCCTTGACGGCACGGCCGTAACGGGAGCGGGCGAACATGAACAGCAGCACGACGGTGACGACGGTGATCCAGAACACGACGTACAGGTTGGCGAGTCGGTCGATGCCGATCAGCGCCTGGCCGGCCGCGCCCTTGTCGAGGCCCATGCCGCCGACGACCTTCAGGTTCTGGATGATCACGCGGATGATTTCGCCGAAGCCCAGCGTGATGATGGCGAGGTAATCGCCATGCAGACGCAGTGCCGGAATGCCGACCAGGATGCCGAAGATGCAGGCGACCACGCCGCCGGCGAGCGTCGTCAGCAGGAATCGCAGCGTCGGATCCATCGCAACGCCGTTGGCGACGAGCAGCTTGCTCAGCAGGGCCGCGCTGTACGCGCCGATCGCTTCGAAGCCGCAGCAGCCCAGCGTCAGCTGGCCGAGCACGCCGATGGTGAGGTTCAGAGAGGTGGTCATGATGATGGCGATGCAGCTTGTCATCATGATGCCCTTGATGTAGGTGCTGGCCATGCCGGATTCGCATACACCCATCAGAATGCCGAACAGCACGACGATGCCGACCGCGCACATCAGATAGGACTGTTTGGTGGAAAGCATTGATTTCTTCATGAGGTCACACCTTCTCGGTTTCCGGTTCGCCCATCAGGCCGGACGGCTTGACCAGGAGCACGATGATGAGGATGCCGAACACAATGGCGTCGGAGAACGCGGACGTGATCACGCCGCCGGTGATGGTGCCGATGTACGCCTTGGTCAGGCTTTCGACCACGCCGATCACCAGACCGCCGACCATGGCGCCCGGGATGGAGCCGATGCCGCCGAGCACGGCCGCGACGAAGGCCTTCAGGCCCAGCATCGCGCCCATCATCGGGGACACCTGCGGATAGGAAACGCAGTACATCAGCGATGCGACGGCGGCGAGGCCCGAACCGATGGCGAACGTGAGCGTGATGGTGGAGTTCACGTTGATGCCCATCAGGATCGAGGCCTCCTTGTCTTCGGAGACCGCGCGCATGGCCTTGCCCTGCTTGGTGTAGGTGACGAACAGCTGCAGCGCGACCATGATGATCACGCCGAGCACGATGGTGATGATGGTCGCGCCGTCGATCTTCAGCTTGCCGATCGCCAGCGTCGGAATCTGGATGATGGTGGGCACGGTCTGGTAGTCGGCGCCGAAGATGGCCTGGGAGCCGTTCTCCAACAGAAGGCTCATTGCGATTGCGGTGATGAGGGCCGTCATGCTGTTGCCCTTTTCACGAACCGGCTTGTATGCGGCCCTCTCCACGATGACGCCCACCGCCACGCACATGAGGATCGCGGGGATGACGGCCACCCATGCGGGCAGGCCGAACGCGACGATCGCCGGAATGGTAAGCATCAGCACGTAGGAGCCGACCATGATGAAATCGCCGTGTGCGAAGTTGATCAAACGAATGATGCCGTACACCATGGTGTAGCCGAGTGCCACGAGCGAGTACACGCTGCCGATCTTCAGACCGTTGAAGATCTGACTGATGAACATGATGATCTGATCGCCCATCATTCCTCCTTTCAAAAGTTGATGATGCCGGACTTTTGACATAACCGTCCGGCTTGGCCGCTGAAGAAGCCCAGCGGCTGAATATGGTTATTTTCGTCTTGATACGCGAAAGGGAGAGAACCGGTTTCCCGGTCCCCTCCTCTTCACAGATTCAGGCCTTCAGGCAAGCGACGCTCACTTGGCAGGCTGAATGGTGGTCTTGTACTGCGGCTTGCCGTCCTTGAGCTCAAGCACGACGACGGACTTCTTCGGGGAGCCCTTCTTGTCGAGCGTGAAGTTGCCGGTCACGCCTTCGAAGCTCATGCCGGCGATGGCGTTGCGCACGCCTTCGCGGGTGGCGTTCTTGCCGGCTTTCTCGATGGCCTGCTTCATCATGTACACGGAGTCGTAGCCCAGTGCGGTGAAGGTGTTCGGATCGGCGTTCTTGTTGGCCTTCTTGTAGGACTTGATGAAGTCCTGCACCTTGGCGTTGGAGGTGTCGTCCGGAGAGTAGTGGGTGGTGTAGAGCACCTTGTTGTACAGCGACTTGTCGTCGGTCATCTTCAGGCCGTCGTAGCCGTCAGGACCCATCACATAGCCCTTGTAGCCGACGGAGCGGGCCTGCGGGATGATGTACGGGCCAGCGACGGAGTAGTAGTACGGAGCGTACAGGAACTCGGCGCCAGCGGCCTGGATCTTCTGCAGCTGGGAGGAGTACTCGGTGTCGTCGGCGCTGGAGGAGTTCTCTTCGGCCACGACGTCAAGGCCGGCCTTCTTGGCGGCAGCGGCGAAGGCCTTGCCCACGCCGGAGGAGTACGGATCGCCGGTGCCGTACAGCACGGCGACCTTCTTGACCTTCAGGGTCTCGGCTGCGAACTTGGCAGCGATCTCACCCTGGTAGGAGTCCTTGAAGCAGGTGCGGAACATATAGCCACCGGTCTCGATGGAGTCGGAGGTGGCGGCCGGTGCGATGGCCGGCAGCTTGGACTGGTCGGCCAGCGGAGCCACGGCCGCGGTGGTGGAGGAGATGGTCGGGCCGACCACGCCGAGCACGCTGTTGTCGCCGGCGAGCTTGTTGAAGGCGTTGGAGGCTTCGGTGGCGTCGCCCTTGTCGTCCATGGACTCGAGCTTGACCTTCTTGCCGTTGATGCCGCCCTTGGCGTTGATCTCATCCACAGCCAGCTTGAAGCCGGCGACCTCGGCCTCGCCGTATGCGGCGGCGGTGCCGGAGTTGGTGGTGACGGAGCCCAGCGTGATGGTATCGCTGTTGGCCGCGCGACCGTTGGAGCTGCTGGAATCGTCCATGCTGCCGCCGGAGCAGGCAGCGAGGGACATCGACATTGCGCCTGCCGCGATCAGGGCGACGCACTTGGCGGAGAACTTCGCGTTCATTCCGTTCTTCCTCTTTTCTTGAAAACGCTGCACATTCCTTTCAACGCGCACCTTGGAAAAAATCATGTTCATCTCAACCCCCGTGCGCGGAACCACGGCGACCACTCATGACGGACGCCCGTTCTCTCTCTGTGCATTCCGATTGTTCTTTATAGCCTGACGGATGGCGGCCTGCATAAAATGTTCTTATAGTGAGACTCAACTTCTGGTTATATCCCCGTCAGCATGGCGCAAAAGAATATAAGTTACTGTGCCGGCTGTTTTTCCGCCGTCAGATAACGTGGCCGTCCGGTGTAGTCGTTATGCACGGTAACGTCGACGAAGCCGCAGGGTCGGGCGAAGGCGGCAAGCCGCTCCCCCTGCGTGATGTCGTGCTCCATCACCATAAGTCCATCCGCGCGAAGCAGTTTCGCCGCGCGTGCGATGATGCGTTCCGGAATGAGCGTGCCGTCCGCCGAACCGCCGTATAGTGCCAGATCGGGGTCGTAATCGCGCGCCTCGGGCTGTTCGGGAATGTCGGCAAGCGGCACGTACGGCGGATTGGTGAGCACGATGTCGATGGTGCCGTCAAGTTGGCTTAACGTCGGCATTTGCGTGGCGTCGGCGATGTCCAGATGATAATTGCCGGCGATTGCGGGATACCGTTTCGCGGTCTCGTCGAGGTTGCGCCGCGTCCACTCGGCGGTCGTAGCGCTTTTCTCGACGGCCCACACCTCGCTGCCCGGCACTTCCGAAGCGAAGGCGAGGCCGATCGCACCGCTGCCGGCGCACAGATCGACCACTTTGGCGCGGTACATGCCGTTTCTGGTGGCCCAGTCGACGCCTTCCTGCACGATCAGTTCGGTTTCCGGACGTGGAATGAACACGCCTGGACCGACTTTCAAATCAAGGTAGCGAAACGGCGCATGGCCGGTGATGTGCTGCAACGGCTCGCGTTTGACACGACGGGCCAGCATGGTCTGGAAACGTTCCATCGCCGGTTCCGCGTCTTCTTTTTCGGCCAGACGTTCGACGCCATCGCCCATGAGCATGGCTTTGTCCACGTGCTGCAGGTCCGTATGGAACGCTTCGGCGAGCAGCAGTTTGGCGTCGTGCTGCGGAGTGTCGACGCCCGCCGCACGTAGTTCGTCCGCGGCGGAACGCACCGTTTCGAATACCGTCGCCACCCAATCGCCTTACTTCTGGTTGGCGAGACGATCGGCTTCGTCCGCCTGGATGTCGCTGTCGATCACGGCCTGCAGATCGCCGTCAAGCACGGCGTCGAGGTTGTACGCCTTGTAGTTCGTACGATGGTCGACGATGCGGTTTTCCGGGAAGTTGTACGTGCGGATACGTTCCGAACGGTCCAGCGAGCGCACCTGGGAATGGCGCATATCGGCGGCCTCGGCGGCTTCCTGCTCGTGTTTCATGGCCAGCAGGCGGCTCTTCAGAACGCGCAGTGCCGCCGCGCGGTTTTGGATCTGGCTCTTCTCGTCCTGCATGTTCACGGTGATGCCGGTGGGGATGTGCGTCATGCGGACCGCGGAATACGTGGTGTTCACGGACTGTCCGCCGGGGCCGGAGCTCATGAAGATGTCGATTTTGAGGTCTTTCGGATCGATTTCGATTTCATCGTCGTCCTCGTCGGCTTCCGGGAAGACGATCACGCCGGCGGCGGAAGTCTGGATACGTCCCTGCGATTCGGTGACGGGGATGCGCTGCACGCGGTGCACGCCGCCTTCGTACTTGAGGGAAGCCCACACGCCGTCCTCCGGCGCCGGAGTGCCTTTGGCGCGGATGGCCAGCTGCACGTCCTTGACGCCACCGAGCTCGGTGGTGTTCTCGCTTTGCACGGTGACCGACCAGCCGCGCTTTTCCGCGTATCGCATGTACATACGCAGCAGGTCGCCGGCGAACAGCGCCGCTTCCTCGCCACCGGTGCCGGCCTTGATCTCCATGATGGTGTCGCGCGCATCATCCGGGTCACGCGGGATCAGCGCGGTGCGCAGCTTCTCTTCGGCTGCGGGCAGCTCGCCTTCCAACCGCTTGGCCTCTTCGGCGAAATCGGGATCTTCGGACGCCATCTCGCGGGCCGCCTCCAGATCGTCCTTCACCTGCTTGTATGCGGTGTAGGCGGAGACGATGGCACCCAGTTCGGCGTGGCGCCGACCCAGCTTGCGCATCTTGTCGGGATTGGATGCGACCTCCGGCTCGGCCATCTGCTGTTCGATATTGTGGTATTCCTCAAGCGCGGTGACGGCCGCGGGGAATTGTTCGTCTGCCAATGTACGCCTTTTCTTCGTATCTGCGCTTCAGCGGAATCACTCGTCGCTGAACCTTACTCAACCTGTCCATCATATAAGGTGGCGCGGAAGTGCGGTCGTCGGAGGTGGGCGACGGCACGTCGGTAACGAAAAACGCCAGCCCACGAATGGACTGGCGTTTTCATTGCCTAAGCAATAAGACTCACTTGGCCTTCTTGCCGTAACGCTTCTCGAAGCGAGCCACGCGGCCACCGGTGTCGAGGATCTTCTGCTTGCCGGTGTAGAACGGGTGGCAGTTGGAGCACACGTCGACGGTCATGTGATCGCCGTTGTAGGTGGAACGGGTGACGAAGGTGTTGCCGCAAGAGCAGGTGACCTGCACTGCGTGGTAATCAGGATGGATACCCTGCTTCATAGTTTGTCTCCTAGAGATTCGGGGGACCCGGGTCGCATTGCCCCGATGGCAAGGCGTGAACCGGATAACCTTATGGAGTGTAGGCGATGGCCGGGACACGGTATGCGCCGTCACACGCAGGGCGTACGGACTGCAATCCGCGGATATGCAAAAGACCCGCCGCTTCCGGCAGGTCCGCATGTGCCCTCGCTGGGACTTGAACCCAGGACAAACACCTTATAAGGGTGCTGCTCTAACCAACTGAGCTACGAGGGCAACGGGAGGAAGTATACCCCGACCTCTGCCCGATTGCGGCAGCGTCGACAGATGACCATTGGAAGACCGACGGCAACACGCCAGCAAATCGTTATTTATAAGTTTATAAATAACGTACTAACCTATTAATTAAATCAATGGACGATATACCCATACAGTACACCTCGTCACAGCCATTTCACCGACGAAAGGACACCCATGCGCTACGGTCATTTCGATGATGCCGCAAAGGAATACGTGATTGAAACCCCGGCGACCCCCCTGCCGTGGATCAACTACCTTGGCAACAAGGACTTCTTCTCGCTGATTTCCAACACCGGCGGCGGCTACAGCTTCTACAAGGACGCCAAACTACGCCGCGTCACCCGCTACCGGTATAACAACGTGCCGGCAGACAACGGCTCCCGCTGCTATTACCTGAGCCTGATGGACTCCGATTCCGCCGATGCCAAGCCGGTCGAAACCTGGTCGCCGACCTTCCTTCCGTGCAAGACCCCGCTTGATTCCTACAAGTGCCGTCAAGGCATCGGCTACACCGTGTTCGAAGCTTCCAAGCGAGGCATCGAATCCAAGCTCACCGCCTTCGTGCCGCTGCACACCAATGCGGAAATCAATCGGCTCGACGTGACGAACACCACCGACGAGCCGGCCGTCATCGACGTGACCGGCTCCGTGGAATGGTGCCTGTGGAATGCCGTGGACGACTCGTCCAACTTCCAGCGCAACCTGTCCACCGGCGAGGTGGAGATCGAACGCGAAACCGATGCCACGCTGCTGTACCACAAGACCGAATTCAAGGAGCGCCGCAACCATTACGCGTTCTACGGCGTCAACGCGCCCGTCGTCGGTTTCGACACCAGCCGCGACGAGTTCCTCGGCCAGTTCAACGGCTGGGACACCCCGCAGGTCATCGCCGAAGGCAAGGCTCACGATTCCGTGGCGCACGGCTGGTTCCCGATCGCCGCCAACCGCGTGCGTCTGGAACTCCAGCCGGGCGAAACCGCATCGCTCGTGTTCATGCTGGGCTATATCGAAGTGGCCAAGGACCAGAAATGGGAGGATCCGAACGATCCGGCCAAGGTCGGCATCATAAACAAGAAGCCGGCCCATGAGCTGTTCCGCCGTTTCGCCACCGTCGAACAGGTCGAAGCCGCCTTGAAGGAGCTCAACTCCTACTGGTCCGAACTGCTGACCACCTACAGCGTCGATTCCGGCGACGAAAAGCTCGACCGTATGGTCAACATCTGGCACCAGTACCAGTGCATGGTCACGTTCAATATGTCCCGTTCCGCCTCCTACTACGAGTCGGGCATGGGACGCGGCATGGGCTTCCGCGATTCCAACCAGGACCTGCTTGGCTTCGTGCATCTCATTCCGGAACGCGCACGCGAGCGCATCATCGACATCGCCTCCACCCAAATGGAGGACGGTTCCGCATGGCACCAGTACCAGCCGCTCACCAAGAAGGGCAATGCGGACATCGGTGGCGGCTTCAATGATGATCCGCTCTGGCTGATCGCCGGATGTGCCGCCTACCTCAAAGAGACCGGAGATTTCTCTATTCTCGACGAGCAGGTTGATTTCGACAACGATTCCACCAAGGCACAGCCTCTGATGGAGCACCTGAAACGTTCCTTCGACTTTACCGTAACCCATCTCGGACCGCACAAACTGCCGCTCATCGGCCGTGCAGACTGGAATGACTGTCTGAACCTGAACTGCTTCTCTGCAGAGCCGGGCGAACCGTTCCAGACGACAGGACCTTCCGAGGGACCGGTTGCTGAGTCCATTTTCATCGCCGCTATGTTCGTGAAATACGGCAAAGAGTACGCAGCCATCTGCCGCCGCAGAGGCAATGAGGAAGAAGCTGTTTACGCAGAAAAAGAAGTCGAAAAAGTTTACCAGGCAGTCCTTGATGCAGGCTGGGACGGCGAATGGTTCCTGCGTGCTTATGATGCAGCAGGCGAAAAAGTCGGCTCCAATGAGTGTGAGGAAGGTAAGATCTACATCGAGCCGCAGGGCTTCTGTGTTCTTGCTGAAATCGGTGTCAAAGAAGGACTGGCAGAAAAAGCCCTGACTTCTGTCCAGAACATTCTGGAAACCAAGTACGGCGTTGTTCTTCTGCAGCCGGCTTACACCAAGTATTACCTGAATCTTGGTGAGGTTTCCTCCTATCCGCCGGGATACAAAGAGAATGCTGGTATCTTCTGCCACAACAACCCATGGATCTCCATCGCTGAGACCGTTGTCGGCCACGGAAACCGCGCATTTGATCTGTACCGCAAGATCTGCCCGGCTTACATTGAGGACATCAGCGAGATCCACCGCACCGAGCCGTACGTCTACTCTCAGATGATCGCCGGAAAAGACGCTGCTCACTTCGGTGAGGCAAAGAACTCCTGGCTGACCGGTACTGCCGCATGGACTTTTGTCAATGTTTCCCAGTACATCCTCGGCATTCAGCCGGATTACGACGGACTGACCTTAAATCCGTGTATTCCGTCCAATATGGAAGAGTTCAAGATCCGCAGATACTTCCGCGGTGCATGGTACAACATTACCTTTAAGAATCCAGAGCACAAAGAGAAGGGCGTTTCTTCCCTGACTGTCAACGGAACTGCTGTAGAAGGAAATCTGATTCCGATTACCGAAGGCTGCACGGAGTATGATGTTGTTGCAGTGATGTAATTTTTTTCAGACCACAAATCTCCATACATAACATACAAAACGAGCCCCCGAAAAAGCAATTGCTTTTTTCAGGGGCTCGTCCCTTTTCTATTCTTTTTCCTACTGTAACTGCCGTCTCTCCCTGACTCCGGAAAGATCCTTGATAACCTCTCCTGCCAGAATCAGGCCTGCTACAGATGGCACAAAGGCTACGCTGCCAGGGATGTCCCGCCTCTCCGTACACTTTCTTGCAGCTCCTGGAGGACAGATACAGTTTGTCCGGCAGCTGATGCCCATATCCTCGAGCGGACGGAGCGCTTTTTCCTCTGAATAGACAACCTTCAGTTTTTTTACCCCGCGCTTTTTCATTTCGCGCCGCATAACCTTTGCCAGCGGGCACATATTGGTTTTATAGATATCCGCCACACGGAACTTGGTCGGATCCAGCTTGTTTCCAGCTCCCATGCAGCTGATAACCGGCACATTGCATGCTTTGGCACGCATAATGATCTCAATCTTTGCTGTTACCGTATCAACCGCGTCTACAACGTACGAATACTTTGAAAAATCGAAATCATCCGCATTTTCCGGCAGATAGAAACATTTATAGACTTCCACCTCCGCTTTCGGATTGATATCAAGAATCCGCTCCTTCATTACATCCACTTTATATTTTCCAACGCTGCTTCTTGTTGCAATGATCTGACGGTTGATATTGGTCAGGCAGACCTTGTCATCGTCCACCAGTACAAAATGGCCGACACCACTCCTTGCCAGCGCCTCCACGGTATAGCCTCCTACACCGCCAATCCCGAATACGGCCACGGTTGCATCTGCCAGAAGCTCCATACTCTCTCTTCCAAGCAGAAGCTGTGTTCTGGAAAACTGATTCAATGCCATTTGTTTTCCTTCCTCCTTGCTTATAAACTCTATCACAATAATAGGTTATTTGCTTTTGTCTGTCAATACCTTACGGAACCAGCTCTGCGGGAATTCGAAGACGAGGAGAATGCCGAGCACGATCGCCACCGCATCTTTGAATGTCAGAAACCCTCTTGCGCCTGCCTGCTCCAGATCGTTTGTCACCACGTAAAAGGCGGTCCAGTAGATGCCGCTTCCCGGCACCAGCGGAAAGATTCCTGCGATCAGAAAGACCGTCACCGGGCAGCGCTTGTATACCGCGAAGCTGCGCGACAGAATGATGACGAGCACGGTTGCAAAAAAGATCGAGACCGGCTCCGTCGTATACGGAAGGATCAGTTTGTAGCAGATCC
>OIEN01001433.1_pt1 | contig 10709 bp, 9 predicted proteins | sample 1581741 | NCBI WGS metagenome assembly OIEN01 (sample SAMN01760944, study PRJEB22395) | human gut metagenome | reverse complement strand
GTACACAAAACTTGGTATGGGGATTGCCCTCTTCGCACTTTTTTTTGCGGAGAGGGCATGTTAAAGATCCCGTAAGGGCGAAAAATAATTTGCCATTTTTAGTATAAATTTGGTTATAATATATCTTTTTATAGGATATTTTATAATAGGGATTAAGTCGTTTTTTAGCGAACTTTGTTAATTCTTCTAACCCTTGGTTTAAACGCGGGGGCAACTACAACAATGAGGATAATGCTGGTGTGTTCAACTTCAACAGCAACCCTTGGTTCAAACTTGGAGGCAACAACAACAACGGGAATATAAAACAAATAGAAAATAACTTAATTAGTAAATAATATTATATGTTTTAATAAGTTTATATGCTAGATAAAAAAAGTCTATTTACTAAAAGTGTGTAAATACAAAAAAAAGTAAATGATAATGTGGATGTTAATTATAAATATAATTAATCTATGAACTAAAAGGACGTAGTAAAAGTATAAAAAAAACAATTGACATATTTTAAATATGTGGTAATATAAATATATGTGAAAAAAAGCAATGATTAGGAATTATTAATGAAATGTTTAAAAGAGAGTTCTTGTTTGGTGGAAAAGAATAAACTATTATTAATATGCTACCTATGAGCAATTCTTTAAAGAAGAATCGGTAATTACCGTTATTGAAATTAAGAAATAAAGGATGGTACCGTGTTATTGACACTCCTTAGGTACTATCTTTTTTTTAATATAGGAGGAAATTATGAAAAAAAATATTATAGCTATTGTAGGTATGTGTGGAAGTGGTAAAAGTGTGGCTTCGGCTTTTTTAGAAGATTTGGGTTATGAAAAGGTTTATTTTGGAGGAGTTACTTTAGATAAGTTAAGGGAAAATGGGATGGAGATAAATCCTTTAAATGAGAAAATAATGCGTGAAAAACTTAGAAGTGAACTTGGTATGGGAGCATATGCAAAGATATTACTTCCTAAGATAAAAGAATTATCGATGGATAAGAATGTTGTTTTAGATGGATTATATTCATGGGATGAATATAAGATATTACTTGATAATTTAGATAATATATCTTTAGTAGCTATTATTTGTGATAAGAAAATTAGGTATGAAAGATTAGAAAAAAGAGAAATAAGGCCACTTACTAGTGATGAGGCTAATAAGAGAGATATTGCAGAGATAGAGAATTTGGCTAAAGGCGGACCAATATCATATGCTGATTATTTTATTAATAATAATGGTACTTTAAAAGATTATGAGATAAGATTAAAAGAAATATTAAATAATATAGAAAAGGAGAGAATATAATATGGAAATTAAAGAAAAATATTTAGAATTTTTTAAGAGTAAAGGGCATAAGGTAATACCAAGTGCTCCAGTAATACCAGAAAATGATCCTACTTGTTTATTTATAACAGCAGGTATGCAACCACTTATTCCTTATTTAAAAGGACAAAAGCATCCTGATGGAGTAAGACTTGTGGATGTTCAAAAATGTTTTAGGACTAATGATTTGGATTCTGTAGGGGATACTTATCATCACACTTTTTTTGAAATGTTAGGTAATTGGAGTTTGGGAGATTATTTTAAGAAGGAATCAATTGCATGGAGTTATGAATTTTTAACAGAGTGGTTAAATATTCCTCATGATAAACTTGCTATTACTGTGTTTAAGGGTAATGATATTGTAGAAAAAGATATGGAAAGTGCTAATTATTGGATGAGTCATGGTATTAGTGAAAAAAGAATTGCTTATTTAAAAGAAGAAGATAATTGGTGGCCTAATATTGAAATGCTAGGACCATGTGGACCTGATACGGAGATATTTTATTTTAGGAGTGAGGAAGAGACTCCAGAAGTGTTTGATCCAAATGATAAGAGATGGGTAGAAATATGGAATAATGTTTTTATGCAATATAATCATGTTGATGAGAAGACTTTTGTACCTTTGCAAAATAAAAATGTTGATACTGGTATGGGAGTAGAAAGAGTAACGGCAATTCTTGAGGGTGTAGATGATAATTATCAAACATCTATTTTTAAGGATGTTATTGCTTATATTGAAAAGATATCTGGTTTAAGTTATAAGGATTTAGAATATGCTAGAAGCATGAGAATACTTGCGGATCATATAAGAGCATCAGTTATGATTATTGGTGATGATTCTAATATTATGCCTTCTAATACTGATCAAGGATATGTTTTGAGGAGATTAATAAGAAGAGCTATAAGACATGCTAAGAGAATAAATATTGATGTAAATACTGATTTTGAACGAGTAATTGCTAAGATGTTTATTGATAAATATAAGAGTACTTATCATGAATTAGATAGGAATAAGGTACATATTTTAGATACTTTATCTAGTGAGAAGAAGAAATTTTCTAAGACTTTAGAGCGTGGCTTGAAAGAGTTTGAGAAAATTATAAAGAATTTGAATGACAATGAAATCAATGCTACGAATGCTTTTAAATTGTATGATACATATGGTTTTCCTATTGAACTTACTATTGAACTTGCTAGTGAATTAGGTATTACTGTTGATAAGGATGGTTTTGATAAGAAGTTTAGTGAACATCAAGAGAAGTCAAGGTTGGGGTCAGCTCAAAAATTTAAAGGTGGGCTTGCTTCAACGGGAGATACGGAGATAAAATATCATACTGCTACTCATTTATTAAATGCAGCTTTGAAAGAAGTATTAGGATCTCATGTGCATCAAAAGGGTAGTAATATTACTGCTGAAAGAATGAGATTTGATTTTAGTCATGATAGTAAGATGACTAGTGAAGAATTAAAGAAAACTGAAGATTTGGTTAATTCATATATTAAAGCCTCTATTCCTGTAATTAAGACAGAGGAAAAGAAGGAGGATGCTATTGCTGATGGGGCAGAGGCTATGTTTATTGAAAAATATGGTGATATTGTAACAGTATATACGATAGGTGATGTGTCAAAAGAGTTATGTGGTGGGCCTCATGTTAATAATACGAGTGAACTAGGACATTTTAAGATAATTAAGGAAGAAGCTTCTAGTGCGGGTGTTAGAAGAATAAAGGCTATTTTGGAATAGACTATAATAGTCTATTTTTCTTCACATAATTTAACATAATTGCTTTAATCTATAGACTTTTTTTAGAAATTTTAGTAAAATAACTTTGGTGGTTATATGAAAAAATGTGCGGTTATTTACAATCCTCATAGTGGTAAAAATATTCATGATAATTTTATTCCTAATTTTATTAAGATATTAAATGATTATGGTTATGATGTTGATTTTATTTATACTGAGTATAAGTATCATGCTTTTAAGATAATTGATGAAATTAATGGTGATACTGATTTGGTTATATCTTTGGGTGGGGATGGAACTTTTAATGAGATAGTAACTGGTAATTTAAAAAGAAAGAAGCCTTTGCTTTTAGCTCATATTCCTTTAGGTACTACTAATGATATTGGAGCGATGTTTGGATATTCTAAGAATATTATTGGTAATTTAAAGGCTTTGCTGGATGGTTCTATAAAGAAGATAGATATATGTACCGTTAATGGTAGACCTTTTGTTTATGTAGCGGGTTTTGGTAAGTTTTTAGATGTATCTTATTTGACCACGAGTAGTCAAAAGAGGAAATGGGGTTATTTGGCATATCTTTATAATGGAATAAAATCTTTTTTTGATAAAACAAATGACTATGAATTAACATATACTATTGACGGAGAGACATATCAAGGAAAATATTCGTTTTTTATGATATCTAATGCTAATAGAATAGCGGGTTTTAATAATTTTTATAAGGATGTTAAATTAGATGATGATAGGTTTGAGGTTTTATTTTGTTCGTTAACTAAGAAGAAGGATATAGTTAAGGCATTTATTAATTTAAAAACAAATGGTATTAATAATGTTGCAGGGATGTATTTTCATAAGACTAATAATTTAACTGTTAAGTTTAATAAAAAACCTAAGAAGAATTGGTGTGTTGATGGGGAAGAGTTGGTGGATAATAGAAAAATATATAATATAAGTATTATTCATGATGTTAGAATAATGCTACCTAATAAGAATATTAAAAACTTATTTATTAAATAAAAGGATGGTGATTGCATGAAAGTTTTTAAGCCACTTAAAAAAATGATTTTATATTTGATTTTAGCTATTTTACTTTTAGTGATTCAAGCTATTTGTGAATTGAATTTACCTAGTTATACTTCTAATATTATTAATATTGGTATTGGTAATAAGGGTATTGAATCTACGTTTCCTACGGTGTTAAGAGAACAAGAAATGAGTAAGATATTAGTTAATGTTAATCACAAAGATGAGAAAAAGATATTAAATAATTATAATCTTATATCACTTTCTACTATTAGTAAAAAAGAATATTTAGTTTATAAGAATAAATATCCTATTATTGATAATGAGAATATATATCTTTATAATAATAAGGAAGATATATCTAATGTTATGGGGGATGCTATTTTTAATTATTTGAATCAAGATAAGAAGATAGATATGTCTTTAAAAAATGCTTCTATTTTAAATTATATTGAGAATGAATATAAGATAGTTGGAGTTGATACTGCTAAGATACAAAGTAATTATATTTTTAAGACTGGTCTTATTATGGTATTGATTACATTACTATGTATGGTTGCTTCAATCGGGGTAAGTTATCTTAGTTCTAGGATAGCATCAAAATATGCTAAGGAGTTAAGAAGTAATGTGTTTAGTAAGATATTAACTTTTTCAACGGTCGATATGAAAAAGTTTGGAACTTCTTCTTTGATTACGAGAACGACTAATGATATAAATCGTGTGCAAATGCTTATAATTATGTTTTTGAGGATTGTTGTTTATGCTCCAATTATGGGGGTCGGAGCTATTTTAAAGGTATTAAATAGTAATGCTTCTTTGACTTGGATAATTGGTTTAGGTATTGTATGTATTGTTAGTTTGATGTTAACTTTATTATTTATTGCTTTACCTAAGTTTGAAGTAGTTCAAAAATTAATAGATAAATTAAATTTAACAACAAGGGAGATAGTTACAGGTATTCCAGTTATAAGAGCATTTAGTAATCAAAGATATGAAGAAAAAAGGTTTGATAAGGTAAATAGGGATTTAGAAAAAACGAATCTTTTTGTAGAACGTTTGATGTCTTTGATTAATCCAATGATAAGTTTAGTTATGAATGGTGTTACTTTATTGATATTATGGGAAGGTGCTAAGAAGATTGATATTGGTGTTATTAATTTTGGTGATGTCTTTGCTTTAATTCAATATGCAATGCAAATAATTGCTTCATTTATTATGTTGTCGATGGTATCTATTATGATACCTAGAGCAATGGTTTCTATAAAAAGAATAAGTGAAATATTAAATTATAATGTTTCAATTAAAGATGGTGAAGATGCAAAAGATATTAAAGAAGTAGAGGGATTAATTGAATTTAAGAATGTTTCTTTTAAATATCCTAATGCTAAGGAAGAGGTATTAAGTAATATTAATTTTACAGCAGAGGTAGGGAAAACTACGGCTATTATTGGTTCTACGGGAAGTGGTAAGAGTACTTTGGTTAATTTATTACCAAGATTATATGATGTTACAAGTGGTGAAATAAAATTAGATGGAGTAGATATAAAGAATATAAAATTGCATGATTTAAGAAATAATATTGGTTATATAGCTCAAAAAGGTGTACTTTTTTCTGGGACAATAAAGTCAAATATTAAATATGGAAATAGTAGTATTAGTGATAAGCAAATGATTTTTGCTTCAAATGTTGCTTTAGCGGATGAATTTATTAATAGTAAAGAAGGAGGATATAATTATAAGATTGCTCAAGGTGGTACTAATGTAAGCGGAGGTCAAAAGCAAAGATTGTCTATTGCGAGGGCTATTGCTAAGAAGCCTAAGGTATATATATTTGATGATAGCTTTTCGGCTTTAGATTTTAAGACTGATGCTAAATTAAGAAAGAATATTAAAGAAAAGTTAGGTAATGTTACTACTTTAATCGTGGCTCAGAGAATTAGTACTATTATGCATGCTGATAAAATAGTGGTTTTGGAAAATGGTAAGGTGGTAGGAATTGGTACTCATAAGGAACTTATGAAGAAATGTAAGGTATATAAGGAAATAGCCACTTCCCAATTATCAAAGGAGGAGTTGGCATGAGACCAAGAGAGAATACAAATGATAAGATAAATGATTTTAAAGGTACTATTGTAAGACTTGTTAATACTTTGAAAAAGTATAAAATAGGTATTATTGTTGTTATAATATTTTCAATTATAAGTGCAATATTTTCGGTAGTATCACCTAAAATACTTGGTAAAATTACGACGGAAATTGCTACTGGAGTGATTTCAAAATTTCAAACAGGAGTAGGTATTGATTTTGATAAAATATTACATATCTTAATTATTTTGATAGTAATTTATTTAGTGAGTGCAATATTTACTTATTTTCAAAGTTTTATTATGGCTTATATTTCTAATAATTATACTTATGAACTAAGGAAGAAAGTAATAGCTAAAATGAATAAGATACCTCTTAAGTTTTTTGAATCTAAGAAAACGGGGGATATTTTATCTAGAATTACTAATGATATTGATACAATAGGAGAAAATTTAAATCAAAGTTTAACTCAAATAATATCATCATTTGTAATGCTTATAGGTATTATTATGATGATGCTTAGTATTAGCCCTTTATTAACTGGAGTTTCTATTTTGATATTACCAATAGGAATATTATTACTTATGTTTAGTGTTTCTAAGAGTCAAAAATATTTTAATCAAACTCAAGAATATCTTGGACATATTAATTCTCATGTAGAAGAAGTTTATGGGGGACATTCTATAGTTAAGGCTTATAATGGGGAAGAGCAAGAATTAAAAAAGTTTGAAAATTTAAATGACACTTTATATAATGCGGCATGGAAGGGTCAATTTTTATCTGGTTTAATTCATCCTATTATGAATTTTTTGGGTAACTTAGGTTATGTAATCGTGGCTATTATAGGTGGTTATTTAACTACTAAGGGTAAATTAGAAATAGGTTATATTTTATCGTTTTCACAATATGTGAGAAACTTTAATACTCCAATTATGAGTATTGCTCAAATATTTAGTTTAATTCAGTCTATGGTGGCTTCAAGTGAGAGAGTATTTGAATTTTTGGATGTTACAGAAGAGGTTGATGGAACAAAAGAGGTAAGTAAGAATGTTGTTGGTAATATAGAGTTTGATAATGTATCATTTGGATATGATAAGGATAAGATAATTATTCATAATTTTAATGCGACTATTAAAAAAGGTCAAAAGGTGGCTATTGTCGGTCCAACTGGTGCAGGAAAGACTACTATAGTTAAGTTATTAATGCGTTTTTACGATGTTAATGATGGTGTTATAAAATTAGATGGAATAGATATTAGGAAATTTAAAAGGGATAGTTTAAGAAGTATATTTGGTATGGTTTTACAAGATACCTGGTTATTTAATGGTACTGTTAAGGAAAATATTAGTTATGGTAAATTAAAGGCTAGTATGAAAGAGATAGAGGAGGTTGGTAAGGCTTCATATATCGACCATTTTATTAAAACTAATTCACTTGGTTATGATATGCAGATAGATGAAGAAACTAGTAATATTTCTGCTGGTCAAAAGCAGTTGCTTACGATTGCTAGAGTTATTTTAAAAGATCCTAAAATTCTAATTTTAGATGAGGCTACTTCTAATGTTGATACAAGGACAGAGATTTTAATTCAAAAGGCTATGGATAAACTTATGGAGAATAGAACTAGTTTTATAATAGCACATAGGTTATCTACTATAAAGAATGCTGATTTAATATTAGTAATGAATGATGGTAATATAGTAGAAGTAGGTAAGCATAAGGAATTGCTTAAGAAGAATGGATTTTATGCTAGTATTTATAATTCACAATTTGAGAATAATTGAAAAAAGATAAGCATTGAACTTATCTTTTTCTTCTTCCTACAAAATTATTATTGTTACTATTTTGGGCGGCTTCAACTGAGGCTATTGTTTCAGACATGCTACTGTTATTTGTATTGTTGCCAACAATATTAACAACTTTACCATTTGGACTATTAGCATAAATATAGCCATTGATAAAGCTATTTATTTGTTCACTTGTCATACCTGATTTTTCTAAAAGGCTAAATAATTGTTCTAAAGGTATGTTTTGAAGTTGTGCTCTTGCTTGTGCTTCAGCGGCTCCTTTAATTTTAATTTTTTCGGCTTCTAAATCTGCGATTTTTTTATTTGCTTCCGCTTCGGCAATTCTTCTTTTGTTTTCGTTTTCTTGCATTAATGTTTTTTCATAGTCTGCTTTTAATGAATCAGGTAATTCGATGTTTTCAAATTGAATATCAGTAATTCTAACGCCATATTTTTGCTCAAATTTAATAAATCTACGATCTTGATAGATATTATCTAAATTGTTAATATCTTTAGTTAGGTCTTTAGCCTCTAATGATTCAACAAAGTTTCTTATTACTGATTTAGTAACAACCGCTAATTCTTGAAGTGGGTTTAAACCTTTTGTTTCAAATTTATAAGGATCTACCACTTTAATTGTTGCGGCTATGTCTATTTTAACCATAATGCCATCGTTTGTTTTAAATTCCTCAGGTGGAAAATCAATGTTTTTTGATGCTACTGATATTAATTTAGTATCAAACCATGGAAAGAATCTTAAACCAGAACCTTTAACAGTAATACGTCCTGTTATCCATCCTTTTCTAATTACAGCGACATTTTCAGGTACTACTCTAAATAGTTTAAATTTAAATTCTTTGTAGTCTTCGTCGTTTGCACCTTCAGGCATTAAATTAATTTTCTTGGCATTTTCTCTTCTTTCTTCTTTATTATCCATAATAATTCCCCTCCAACTGATAAAATTATAGCATATTTGTTTGATTTTGTCAAAAGTAACATGTTATTTTAAAAAAAAAGTATAAATTGTTTGTATGAGTAAATAATAAAATTGGTGAATAATATGGATTTTAATACAATTATAGATGTTATTATAAGGACAATAAGTTCTTTAATAACTTTGTTTATGTTTACTAAATTGATGGGGAAAAAGCAAATATCTCAGTTAAATATTTTTGATTATGTTGTGGGTATTACGATAGGTTCAATCGCGGCAGATATATCTTTGGATACAAGTAAAAATTTAGTAGATGGAATCGTGGCAATGCTTATTTATGCTCTTTTTAATGCAATGGTTTCTTATCTTACATTAAAGAGTATTAAATTTAGAAGAATTTTTACTGGTACTCCAACTATGATTGTTGAAAATGGTAAAATAATTGAAAAGGGTTTAGAAAAGGCTAAGTTTGATATTAATGATTTGTTAGAAGAGGCTAGGAATGCGGGATATTTTAATTTAGAAGAGATAGAGTATGCTATTATGGAGAGTAATGGGCGTATTAGTTTTTTGCCTAGTGATAAAGATAAGCCTGTAACTAAAAAAGATATGAAACTCACAATAGAGAAATCTGTCCTTGTTTCTAATGTTATTATAGATACTAAAATTATGAAACATAATCTTAATGTTATGAATAAAGATGAATCTTGGTTACTTAAGGAACTTAAAGTGAATGGGTATGTACTTGATAATATTTTATTAGCAACGCTTGATAGTAATAATAAGTTAGTTATTTATGAGAAAAATGTTGATTCTAAGTATAGTACTATTTTGGAATAAGAATTTTAGAGTTAAATTTGTTGTAAATGATATGAAATTATGTTACAATTTTTTTGTGAGGTAGTTTATGATAGGATTTTATAATTATACAGTAATACTTACTTATTTAGGTTTTGCTACTGGTGTTTTTGGTATTTTTATGGCTTTAAATGGTAATTTATTCTATAGTATTTTATGTATTCTTTTCTGTGGACTTTTTGATATGTTTGATGGGAAAGTAGCTAGGACAAAGAAGAGAAGTAAAGAAGAGATTAACTATGGTATTCAAATAGATTCACTTAGTGATTTGGTTTGTTTTGGTATTTTACCTATTGTTATTGGTTATGCAATTGGATTAAATAAATATTATCATTTTATTTTTTTGATTTTATATGCATTATGTGCTTTGATAAGGCTTGCTTATTTTAATGTTTTAGAGATTACTAGGCAAGATAATGATAATAGTACTTTAAAGTATTATACGGGGCTTCCTGTTACTAGTGTAGCCTTAATATTTCCACTTATTTATGCTTTAAAGGATTTATTAGGGGCATATTTTGAATTGGTTTATTTAATTAGTATTATTTTAATATCATTTTTGTTTGTTTCTCGTATTAAAATAAAAAAACCTAGTTTAAAGGTTATGGTAATATTTATTTTACTAGGTTTAATCGAATTAATACTTGGTTTAATTTAGTATGCTTAACTAAAATAAAAGTAAGTGATGAAATGATGAAGGAAGCTAGAATGTCAATTAATAAGTGCTGTTTAATAAATAATGTTGATAATATAATTAATATAGATAAGATTAAAATAATTATTCTATATTTTTTTTCTATATTTTTATTTAGTAGGGTGCTAAAAATAAATAGAAAGCAGAAACTACAATGCATACTAGGTAGTAAGTTTATTGGGGGATTATCTAATTTGTAAATGATGTTAACTAGAAATGTGGAAATGTTATTTGGAATAATACTTGGTCTTAATATTTTGGTGGGAT
>OIEN01001421.1_pt1 | contig 10780 bp, 6 predicted proteins | sample 1581741 | NCBI WGS metagenome assembly OIEN01 (sample SAMN01760944, study PRJEB22395) | human gut metagenome | reverse complement strand
AAGGCATACTGTTGGAAAGTTTGCTCGAAGGTATGAACCAATATTACAGCGAGGAGTTATCCCAGAAAACCAGACGCGGACAAAGAGAAACTCGGATAAAAGGGCTGCATTGTGCAGGCAAACTCAATTACGGTTACTACACCGAGAAGAAAAAGGTCTTTGTCCACAGCGAAGAAGGTCCTGTCGTAAAAGAAATATTCGAGAGATATGCCGCAGGTGAACGCGGCAACGAAATTGCCATAAGTTTTGCAGAACGCGGCATCCTCTATCGCGGCAAGCCTTTCAGCGCAGCAAATATTTACGTTATTCTTCACAGTGAAAAATATACGGGAAGATATGAAATACACGGCGAAGTTTACGATAATATTTATCCGAAAATTATCGACAAGGAATTGTTCGAGCGTTGCAAAGCAAAAATAGACGCCAACCGTTACGGCAATCATATTCCGGACTATTCCTACCTGCTCCGAAAAAGAGTTTATTGCGGAGAATGCGGCACAAGAATGACTTCATACAGCGGAACTTCAAAATCCGGTAAAGTGTCAAAGTATTATAAATGCTGGAACGCCATAGGCAACAAGAACTGCAAAGCAAAATTTATGAAAAAGGATTTGCTTGAAAGTATTGTCCTAAAATCCTTGCAAGAAACGTTGACGGGTAAAAACTTATCCGTAATCGTAGACGAAATATACAAACAACATAATGCAAAACTGTTAGGCGATAATCCCGTCAAAACACTTGAAAAAGAGTTGTTGCGGATAAACAAATCAATAAACAATATTATGAACGCCATCGAACAAGGCATTATTACTGACACTACAAAAGACCGTTTGCAAGAACTTGAATCCACACGCAAAGACTTACAAGAAAAACTTATTTTTGAGCGTATGCAAGAAAAAACGGTCTTGGATAAAAAGACTATTGAAACCTATCTTAAAAAAGCCGTCGAACAAGAGCCTGAATTGATGATTGAATTGCTCGTCGAAAAAGTGTATGTGTACAGCGATGACCGTATCGAAATTATGCTACACTATGTAGATACACCCATTACCCCTAAACCAATTGAATACGATAAAGACGAGAGCCCTGAAGGTGAAAGCCTTCGGGGTTCTCTTATTTATACGACTAAAATCTTCGTCGATAACGATATCTTTAAGGGTATGAATAAAAAAATCCTCGAACCCACGTTCAAGGAAACTCAAAAATTACCTGTTTTTATTGAAATCAGAGGATAAAACTATGGTTTTTACTACTAAAAAGTGTTCGTGCGAGGTTAAACAAACGCATAATTACCGATAGAAGTAACGTAATCGGGGATTATTATTTCGGAAACGGTTTTCTTTAACCCCGTTATATTGCAAGTATCAACGGAAGAGTTAAAGTTAAAGTTTGACATTTCGTCTTTAACTTTAAATTTTGCGGTTACGTTATTTTCAATAGTGAACGTAAATTCTTTTGCAATAGAAAGTAATTCTTCCCCGTTATACCAACCTAAAAATTCGCAGCCCAGATACTCGGTCGCAACGCTTGTTATATTGCTTCCGTATTTTTTAGTGACGGCGTTAGTTATTTCGCCGTAATAAGTATTTGCGTTTGACAGGGTGTAAGTGTTTCTCGTGTAATATACTTTTAAAACAAGGCTTCCGTCGCCCGAAACGTTTCCGCTTGAAATACTTTTATTTTTATAAAACGTGAAATGGTCGTACGTTTTTATTTCAGCCGTTGCGGTAGTGTCGGTGGTTCCTTGTAAATTACTCGTTTCGTATAAAGAATAATTACTATCCTCGATGTTTTCCAGATAATATTCGACTTTATACGCCGTGTTTGTATTTACAATCCAAGTCGCCGTTATAACAGTATCTTCCGTTATCGGTTGAGTAAAGTCGTAACTCCAACTTATGAAAGTATAGCCTGCTCTTGTAGTAACGGGTTCGGGAATAATAGTGTCCTCTTCTACCGTCTGACTGTTTACCGCTGTTCCGCCGTTTGCGTTGAACGACACTTTGTAAAGCGGTCTGCGACGAAGAGTAATGGTATAACTTGCAACGTCGTTGCCGTTAGTTACAAGTATATAGAAAATATTATCGCCTGCAACGATATCGGTTTTTTTGCTTGCTATTTTATTGTTGCATTGCTTATCGGTACAAACGTCGAATCTCGCGCCGTCGGCAACGGTGAACTTATCGCTGAAATCGTAATCGGTAACGGTATTAGCAACTTTAAGATAGCCCGTTTTATTCGACTTATCGATATTGAATACGGACGATTGTAATTCAAGTCCCAAAGGTTTAACCGTTATATAATCGCAAACGGTACATTTTTTGTTTTCGTCAAACGTATGCGTTGCGCGGTCTTTTTCCACGTTATGTCCGCAAGTTGCCGAATGCCAATGTTCGCTTTCGTTATACGTCCATTTTTCGGAATATGTATGTCCTTTGGCGGAACCTATGTCGATTACAGTATCCGTTTCATCACAACGGTTGCACTTTGCAGTTTTTGTGCCGTCCTCGGTGCAAGTGACGTTGCCGTCCGAAATGTAGTTAGTAAACTCGTGACCGAGCGGTTCGCCGTACTCAAATGTTTCCGTTCCTTTTTCGCCGCATTTGCAGGAAAAATAATATTGTGCTTTTTCGGTACAGGTTGCCGCTGTCGCCAAATATTCATCGGAAACCGCCTTTTCGGTATATTCGTGTGTATGCGTAAGGGCTGGGATATCTTCGCTTTCGGAATAGTTACAACCCTTTCTCGTGCAATTTCTTGTCTTTAAGCCTTTTTCGGTCTCTGTCGCTTTTTTCTGAATTTTCCAGTCGCTTAAATTATGACCGAGCGGCTCGCCGTACTCAAATGTTTCCGTCCCTTTTTCGCCGCATTCGCAGGAAAAATAATATTGTGCTTTTTCGGTACAGGTTGCTTTTTTACACAAATAGCTTTGCTCAGCGACTTGCCGGTCGAAGGTGTGCGCATGTTCCGTTCCGTCGCAAGCGGAAAAGAATGCTGCGCACGAAAGAAGCATTACGACTAACAAAACTAAAGTTACTTTTCTTTTCATTTTCTTTCTCCTTAAAAAACAAAGGTGCCTTGACAAATAAAAAAGTGCCGTATCCAAGCGAATACGACACCCAGCAAAGCGTCCTCATCGCTCAGCTGCGACACCAATTGACAAATAACTTCTACAAAAAGTTTTATGTAATGCGAAAAAGGTAAGTATACATTTCGTAAAAGTTATTTAATTGGAGTCGCAGTTTGATTATAGAACATTTTTCAAATTTTTGCAAGTAAATATTACAGGTGTTTCTCGTTAACAAAATATAATATCTCGAATTTTTTTATGCCGCCATCATCTTTATGAAGAGGAAACCGCCATTATTTGTGTTGTGACCTAAAAAATCTGTTCCACGACCTCCCAAAGATTAACTATTTTTACGTAAAAAGACGCTGCGGATTTGAATAAGTCGCAGCGTCTTTCGCAATTATATTATCAATGAAGTGTAAGCGGATGCCGTGTTCTTTTGCCGCTTCCGCCACTCTCGGCACCCAGTAGTACGTAAACGGACATTGATCGGTATAATACAAAACAAACCCCGTCTCACTAACAGTCGGGTGTTTGGCGCATTCACAAAATTTCGGAGGCACGGCGTCGGAAACGACAGGCAGATACATAAGCGTAATGCCGCAATCCGATTTATCCGCTATCGAAAAGCCCTTGTGCTTCAGATATTCCGCATCGGAAAGAAACTCTCTTTTTCGTCCCTCTGCCGAAAGAATACAAACGCCTTTTTTATTATGCTCTTTAGCGTCCTTGATACATTCGCCGAGTAAGTCGTTAGAATACCCCTTTCCTTTCATTTCCCCTGCAATCCACAAACAGTCTATATACAAGTAACCGTCGGCATCGATAGGAACCCATGCGTTTTCGGCAGGAATGTACTCAATAAAACATTTACCTCTATCTTCGCTGCGGTAAAATACAAGTCCTTCGTCAAATCGTCGTTTTAACCACTCCTTTTTCGCCAGACTCTGATTCCCGGACATTGCGCAGCAAATATGCTCCTGGTCAATATTCTCTTTGGTTATTCTTACGTACTTCATCTTTAATTTCCCCGGAATTACGACGCCGTTATAACGAATGGATACCCTTTTCCCAAACGGCTGATACTCGCATTTTATAGTGACGTTCCAAATCGAAATGTTTTTTATCTCATCGAATGCCTTCTTGCGCAATAACGTGCTCGACCTTACATGCGTTTTCCTCTGCCAACTCAAAAGCGAGTCCGATTTTTTCACAAGCTTTAGTCAAAACCTCATGTCGAGATAAGACGCTTTCGGCTTTCGCCCGTCCCGGTTAGGTAAGCTCGATAACTCCGTCCGAGCGAACAACTATGTAACAGCTCTTTTTCATAAATGCTTACAGCCCTGGACACGCTCGGCTTACTGTAACCCAACTCGGCAGCGACGTCGACAGCCCTTACGTTTACACCTCGCTTTTGAATTCTCAGAAGCGTTTCGAGATGCATTTCCTGAGATTCGTTATCTGCCATAATACTTCCCGTCCTTTCTGTATCGTTAGGCTTGCACCTGCGAAACAGCGGCGACATGCAGCTTGCTTTAAATCGTTAACGCTTACATTATTAAGTGCTAAATATCGCAAGCAGCTTGTAAAATCGCCCCCTGATTTATTGCAAAACGCATAAAATATAAGGCTTATATTTTATGCGTTTTTCTTGCTCCGTTACGCACCTGCAAGCAGCCCTCCGTTGTTTGCTCCGTCTTGTACCGTCTCTCGATTCAGCCGTCACAAAAACACCGATACGCATATAAGTTTTTTATTCAAGTACTGCTTTAATTCTTCTTACTCCGGCAGAAGAAGACTGTTCCTTTACAACACGGAAATGTCCAAGCTCGCCGGTACGCTTTGCATGCGGTCCGCCGCAGATCTCTTTAGAATATTTTCCCATAGTATATACTTTTACTTTTTCGCCGTACTTAGAGGTAAATAAGCCTACTGCGCCTTGCGCTTTCGCTTCGTCAACAGTCATCTCTTCACATGTGATTTCCACGTCTGCTTTTATTGCTTCGTTTACTTTGTCCTCTACCTCTTTGATTTCTTCGGGAGTAAGCGCTCTCGGGAAAGTAAAGTCAAAGCGCAAACGTTCTTCGGTAATATTGCTTCCCTTTTGGTTTGCATTTTCGTCGTGCAATACTTCTTTTAACGCCCTGTGCATAAGGTGCGTTGCCGTATGAAGTCGGGTTATCGCCTCTGTATGATCGGCAAGACCTCCCTTAAACTTTTGTTCGGCTCCTGCATGACTCTTTGCCTGATGCTCCTTATAAGCTGCGTGGAAGCCTTCTACGTCCACCTTTAACGAGTGCTCTTTGGCAAGTTCTTCGGTCATTTCTACAGGGAAACCGTACGTATCGTAAAGACGGAAAGCCGCCTTACCGGAAATCGTGTCTCCTTGCTGATAATGAACCAGTTTTTCAAATTCTTTCATGCCGGTAGAAAGCGTTTTTTCGAATCGCTCCTGCTCGAGCGTTATTTCTTCTATTATGCGACCTTCGTTGGCTGCTATTTCGGGATAAACGTCTCTGTATATGTTTATAACGGTAAGTGCGATTTCTTTAAGCGCATTGCCCTCGAAGCCGAGCTGACGGCCGAAACGAATAGCTCTTCTGAGCAACCTTCTGAGTATATATCCTTGGTCAACGTTAGAACACGTAACGCCCTTTTCGTCACCGATAATAAACACCGAAGTTCTTATGTGATCTGCGACGATTCGTTCTGCCTTTTGATCGGACACGGAGGCAAGTTCTCGTATCTTATTGATTATAGGTACAAAAATGTCTGTATCGTATACGCTTTTTTTGCCCTGCAAGATACAAAGAGTACGCTCCAATCCCATTCCCGTATCGACGTTTTTTTGTTTGAGCGGCTCAAACTTTCCGTCTGCAGTTTTATTGTACTGCATAAATACGTCGTTCCAAATTTCCAAATATTTGCCGCAATCGCACGAAGGGTCGCACTTGTCGCCGCAGTCAGGAACGTCGGCTACGTAGAACATTTCGCTGTCCGGTCCGCACGGACCGGTAACTCCTGCCGGTCCCCACCAGTTATTCTCCTTGGGAAGATAGAATATACGACTCTTATCTATACCGCACTGTTCCCAGAGTTTTGCGCTCTCATCATCTCTCGGGCAGTTTTCGTCGCCTGCGAAAACCGTAACGGCAAGATGCTTAGGATCTATACCGAGATACTTCTGATCGGTAAGGAACTCATAACTCCAAGCTATTTGCTCCTTTTTAAAATAGTCACCGAGCGACCAGTTTCCGAGCATCTCAAAGAACGTGCAGTGGCTTGCGTCGCCGACTTCGTCTATATCTCCCGTACGAACACACTTTTGAACGTCCGCCAGCCTATTGCCTGCCGGGTGCTTAGCTCCCAGAAGGTAGGGAACGAGCGGATGCATTCCCGCAGTCGTAAATAATACGGTTGGATCGTTTTCGGGTATAAGCGAAGCGGAAGAAATAATAGCGTGACCCCTCTCCGCATAAAAAGTCGTCCACATTTTTCTTAAAGTATAACTGTCTATGTTTTTCATGATAAAATATCCTGCCTTTACTGTTTTTTGTATCCGTCTTTCAGACTAACGACCCTATTGAAAACCACGTCATCGCTTTTGCTGTCCCTGCAAAAATACCCCATTCGAAGGAACTGAAAAGACTTAAGCTTTGGTGCGGTCTCCAAATATTTTTCGACGTAACCGTCGCATATCGTCAGTGAGTCAGCGTTCATTCTCTCCGAAAAATCCACTTTTTCCTCGCTGTCGTTCAACAAATAATCATATATACGCATTTGTGCTTTAGCGCAATTCTTAGCGTCTACCCAATGAATAACGCCTTTGGTCTTGACAGCGCAATCCTGCCCGGACTTGGTACCCTCGATGATTTCCGCATTTACGGAAACCACCTTACCGTCCTTGACCTCGTAACCTACCGCCTTAATTATATATCCGCTTTTAAGTCTGACGGTGCCTTGCGGAACAAGTCGCTTAAATTTCGGCGGCGGAGTTACTTCAAAATCCGTTCGTTCGATATAAAGTTCGTTACTTATCGTTATCTTTCGTGTAAGACCGTCACCTTTCAGAGGATTTATCTCAAAATCGAGTTCCTCGCTCCAATCATCCGGACGATTGACTATCTTTAACTTAAGCGGTTCGGTTACAGCCATTGCTCTTTCCGCTTCGTTATTAAGCTCGTCTCTTATGCAGCTTTCCAAAAAGCCGGTTTCCACTTCGCTGTTCGCTTTGCTGACGCCTATGTTTTCACAGAAAGTTTTTAATGCGGACGGCGTGTAACCTCTTCTTCGCAGTCCTGCGATAGTCGGCATACGAGGATCGTCCCATCCGTCTACGGCGCCGCTCTCCACAAGCTTCTTGAGGTAACGTTTGCTCATTATCGTACGCTTAATATTAAGACGTGCAAACTCATACTGGTGCGGCGGATTTTTGTACTCGCACTCCGTCACTACCCAATCGTAGAGAGGTCTGTGGTCCTCGAACTCCAGCGTACATATAGAATGAGTTATACCTTCTACCGCATCTTCGATAGGATGAGCGAAATCGTACATGGGATATATACACCACTTATTGCCTTGACGGTGATGCTCGGCATGAAGAACTCTGTACAAAATAGGATCTCGCATATTGATGTTAGGGCTAGCCATGTCGATTTTTGCCCTGAGCGTCAACGCTCCGTCCTCGATAAGACCGTTCTTCATATCCTCGAAAAGTTTTAAGCTTTCTTCTATAGGACGATTGCGGTTTTTGCTCTCTACGCCCGGCTCGGTAAGAGTACCTCTCGTTTCCTTAATTTGCTCCGGCGTCATATCGTCGACATACGCTTTGCCTTTTTTTATCAACAATACGGCTTTTTCGTACATTTCATCAAAGTAATCGGACGCAAAAAGTACTCTCGACGTATCCGCTCCGAGCCACGCTACGTCCGCTATGATAGACTTAACAAATTCGTCGTCCTCTTTTGCAGGATTGGTGTCGTCAAAACGCAAATTAAACTTACCGCCGTATTTTACCGCAGTTCCGTAATAATTAAGACAAATAGACTTAACGTGACCTATGTGAAGGTAACCGTTAGGCTCGGGCGGGAATCGTGTAACTACAGATTGACATCTGCCCTCTTTGAGATCGCTTTCGATTATCTCTTCTATAAAATTTCCCATATATAATATCTCCCTAATGTCCGCCGCAAAGGCTTCCCTTAAAAGTTATTTTGTCGCTTTTTACATACATATAGCCGTCGGCTTCCGCCTCGAAACCAAAAGGTTTGTAATAGTCATCCGCTTTTACTTTGACGGTCATAGGCACGTCGAACAAATTTACGAAATTCAGCGTAGATCTAGCAAGCAGATCGAAAAATCTGAAATCGTATTCGTTTTTTACATACACTTGTCTGATAAGCACGTCCTTTCCGTCAAGCGCAAGCACCGAAAAACCGATGGGACGACCGTCGTCGTCCATGATAAGAACTCTCTCGTTTTCCCCGAGCGTTCCGTTAAGTTCCTTAAGCGCCGCCTCGGTATAATCGTTATCTCTTTCCTTTACCGTCAACATAAACTCTCCTCCGTTATCGTTAAAAACGAATTTTTTGCAAGTCGCTTTACTCAAAAAACAACGTCTTGCTCTGCTTGTCCGTCTCCCTCATAAAAGCGCTCAGCGCACTGTATCGCTTGGCAATATAATTGTTTTCCACCATTCGTTTTAAGTTATACTCTTCGCCCACCATAGCTACAAATCTTTTTGCCCTCGTTATGGCAGTATAGAGTAAATTTCTCGTCATCATCATCGGACTGCCGCCTACGACAGGCATTATAACTCCTTCGTATTCGCTACCCTGACTTTTGTGAACGGTAATGGCGTAAGCAGGCATAAGCTGACTGCGAATATCCGGCGTATATATTATCTCCCGTCCGTCGTCTAACGTTACAAAAATGTCATTGTCTTTAACTGCAGTAACGATACCCGCATCTCCGTTAAACACGCCTTCGCCCGTTTCGTAATAAGGCTTGTTTCGTACCCATGACAATTGATAATTGTTGGTTACGTGCATAACTTTGTCGCCCGTTCGAAATATCACGTCTCCGCATGTCAGCTGCTCGCCGTGCGGATTCATCTGCTCTCTGAGCAGCGAGTTCAAATTTATCGTGCCGCATACTCCGTTTTTAAGCGGACAAAGCACTTGTATTTTTTGTGCGTCTACGTTCAGATATTTAGGTATTCGTCTCGCCGCAAGGTCCACCACCGTGGCAGCTATTTTTTCGGGCGCCGAACACCTTACGAAAAAGAAGTCCGAACTCTTGTTGCTCAGCGACGGCATGATTCCGTTATTCACCGCATGCGCCGATTCGGCAATAGAACTGCCGTCTCCCTGTCTATATACCTTAGACAACATTGCCGTAGCGACAAGACCGCACTTAAGTACGTCGGAAAGGACGTTGCCTGCGCCTACGGATGGGAGCTGATCTTTGTCGCCGACCATAACCAATCTCGTGCCCGACGCCAAACGTTTGAGCAACATATTAAGCAAAAACACATCCACCATGGAAACCTCGTCTACAATCACGAGATTACACTTAAGCGGAGTCGTCTCCGATTTAAAATCGTTAATCCCCACGCCTTGCATAAGAGCCCTGTGAATAGTCGCAGCTTCTCTCCCGGTGCTTTCGCTCATCCTCTTTGCCGCTCTGCCGGTAGGAGCCAGTAGCATTGTCTTAAATCCAAGCTTTTCCGCAATATCGATTATGCACTTTATCACAGTGGTTTTTCCTGTTCCGGGACCACCTGTTATAATCGATACGCCGGAAGTTACGGCAGTTTTTACCGCTTCCTTCTGAAGTTCGTGCAGCTTGATGCCTCCGACCTGTTCGAAATGCTTTATATCTTCGGTCACATCGTAAGTTATCTTGTCCGATTCCCTTATCAAACGTAAAAGACCGCTTGCCGATCCGTTTTCCGCTTGAAAAACGTTTCGTCGGAATATTGCATCATATCCGTCTACGTCCGCCCGTTTAAGCTTAACGTCAATGACCAAAGCGTCGACCTGTCTGTCTACCTCTTCCTTATCGACGTCCAACACGAGGCTTGCCGCATCTACGAGTTCCTCCTTAGGCAAAAACGTATTGCCGGCTTCTTCGGCTTCGGATAGTGCGTGCGCAATTCCTGCCCTGATTCTAAAAGTGCTGTCTAGCGGCAATCCTTGTTTTACCGCAATCCTGTCCGCTATCTTAAACCCTATTCCGTCAACGTCCTCTATCATGCGATACGGGTTTTCGGAAACGATTTTTATAGTTTCCTCGCCGTAAATTTTGTAAATCTTCAGAGCGGTACCGAGCGCAATGTCTTGCGCTTGAAGGTACATAACGGCATCTTGTATTATTTTGTTTTTAATGTACTCTTCGTGAATAGCCAACGCCTTGGCTTTGGAAATGCCTCGTATAACCGTAAGAGAGGTCGGAGACCGCTCTATAACGTCGAGAGCGTTGCTCCTGAACGTCGACACTATTGCAAGCGCGGTTTTAGGTCCAACGCCCTTTATCAGTCCGCTGCCCAAAAATCTGACTATCCCGTCCGGCGTGTCGGGGGCGATTCGAACTACCTTTTCCGCTTTAAACTGTCTTCCGAACCTAGGGTGCGTTACAAATTCGCCTTCGGCTTCGATGTCTTCGCCCTCGACTACCGGCGGAAACGCACCCACGACGACTATCGGCTCC
>OIEN01001419.1_pt1 | contig 10784 bp, 7 predicted proteins | sample 1581741 | NCBI WGS metagenome assembly OIEN01 (sample SAMN01760944, study PRJEB22395) | human gut metagenome | reverse complement strand
CAGGCAAAGCTCAGCCCCGCCAGCCGCACAGGATACGATGCCGCCGGGCAGTGGCTTGGCCCCGATTTTGCGGATGTGCGCGGCCAGGCGGAGGCCCGCCGCGCGCTGGAAGTTGCCGCTGCGGGTGGGCACAACCTGTTGATGGTGGGCCCGCCGGGCACCGGCAAAAGCATGCTGGCCAAGCGCCTGCCGGGCATCCTGCCGCCGCTCAGTTATGAGGAAGCGCTGGAAACCACCGCGATTTATTCCGTTGCCGGGCTGGTGCAGGCCGGGACCGGATTATTGCAACAGCGACCGTTCCGCAGCCCCCACCACAGTGTCAGCGCCGCAGCCATTGCGGGCGGCGGCACAGTGCCCCGCCCCGGCGAGGTCAGTCTGGCCCACAACGGCGTACTGTTTTTGGACGAGCTGCCGGAGTTCAGCCGCGAAGCGCTGGAGGTGCTGCGCCAGCCAATCGAGGACGGGTGCATCTCCGTGAGCCGGGTACACGGCACCGCCACCTACCCCTGCCGTTTTATGCTGGTTGCCGCCATGAACCCCTGCAAGTGCGGGTATTATGGTTCCGGCGTGCGGGAATGCAGCTGCACGCCCAGTGCGATTGAGCGCTACCGGCAGCGGATTTCCGGTCCGCTGCTGGACCGCATTGACCTGCATGTGGAGGCCCGCCCCGTGGAGTACGACGCCCTTGCCGCCAAAACCGGCGGCGAGCCGAGCACCAATATCCGTGCGCGGGTGGCCGCGGTACGCGCCATTCAGGCCCAGCGCTACCAAGGCCTTGGCTTTACCTGCAACGCCCAGCTGCCCAGCGGTATGCTGCGCCGCTACTGCCCGCTTGCACCCGCCGCCGAAAAGCTGCTGCGCGGTGCGTTTGAACGCATGGGCTACAGCGCCCGCGCCTATGACCGCATCCTGCGCGTTGCCCGCACCATTGCCGACATGAACGGCGTGGAACAGATCGGCGCCGCAGAGCTGATGGAAGCGCTGCAATACCGGAGAATGGACAGGGCGGTTGGCAAATAAGTGCTTGACCTTATTTGCCCAATGAATAAGTAATAAAGAATAATTAAAAATGTTGGTGGATCGCAGTGCTACGCACTGCTCAGAATTATTAGTGCTCTATGGATTACAGAACTCTAATATTTTTTGAGCGTTGCGTCAGCAACGCGGTCCACCTGCATTATTCTTTATTCTTTTTTCATTATTCTTTCTATTTCACCCGTTCCTTTTCGGAACGGGCGAAATAGAACATCCACTGCTGCAAAATTCCGGCGTTGCCATAGGCTGGGAATGGGTTCTGCCCGGCGTAATGCTGGTCAATCACACGCTGGATCCACACATCCACGGGGGCACACTCCATGCGGCCATAGGCAAACAGGGCTACGCAGTTGGCCACCTTGATGCCCACGCCGTGCTGCTGCATCAAAGCTTCCAGCAGCCGGGCATCGGGCAGGGTTTCCAGCGCGGCAAGGTCCAGCGTTCCCGCTGCAACCGCCTGGGCGGCAGCCAGAACATACGGGGCGCGGTAGCCCAGCGCGCAGTCCCGCAATGCCTGCTCCCCTGCCGCGGCGAGCGCCTGCGCCGTTGGGAACGCATACAGCACATTCCCGCCCGGCTGCAGCAGCGGCGCACCGTACCAGGTACACAGCGTTTCCACGCAAGCCTGAATGGCCGGGATATTTTTGCGCTGGCTGATGATAAAGGTAACCAGCATCTCCCAGGCGTCCTGACGCAGAATGCGGATGCCCGCCCCGGCCCGGGCCGCTGCGCAAAGGTAGGCATCCTGTTTGGGCACCGCGGCGCGGATGGCCGCATAATTGCGGTTCAAATCAAAATAGTGGTGCCAGAAACCCTGCCATTCTTCCGGGGTACAGCTAGCTGTATACGTATCACCGCTGCCGGGCTGCAGGTACAAAAGCTTATCCCCGGCCAAAAACCGCCAGCCCTGCGGCGTTTGCGCAATGCGGAACGCCTGGCCGCTGGCGGCTATTTTTTGCAGATCGAAATCATCCGGTATCGTTACGGTCATGGCTCGCGCAGCACCTCCAGCATGCGGCGGGCGCTGCCTTCCCACGAGTATTTTTGCAGTACGGCGGCGGCATCCCGGCCGGGGGTTACATGGTCCACACTGCCGTGGTTGGTGGAAAGGTCAATGTAATCAGCGTGGGAGCCGTAAATTTCCCGCATACAGGGGGTATTGCTCACCATCACGCGTGGAGCACCGCAGGCAATGGCTTCCAGTGGGGGGATGCCGAACCCCTCATACAGCGTGGGGAACAAAAACGCCTTGCAGTTTTCCATCAAGCTTTTGGCTTCGCCGTCCGTCACATAGCCAAGGTACATCACGTTGTTCAGGTGGTCCAACCCCAGGGCAGCGGCCTCTTTGGCAAGGCTGCCGCCGCCCGCAATTGCAAACATAACCTGGGGTTTGCTCTGCGCAGCGCGCAGCACCCAGGGAAAGTTCTTATTTTTAAGTAGGTTGGACATTGAGAAATAATACTCACCCTTTTTCAGCTGCGGCCACTTGCTGTACTCACCAAACAGCATGGGGTCAGGGCGCACGCGCTGCATATGCTGCCAGGCGTTATACACCACGGTGATCTTTTCGGGGTTCACATGGTAATATTTCACGATCTCGCTTTTGGAAAATTCCGAGACCGTCACGATTTTTCTGGCCTTTTTGGCAATGGCCGCATACTGCATGCAGTGCCAGACAGCGCTGGTGCGGCCGCGCAGGTCGGTATAAAAATCCGGGCGTGCTTTATAGCACACATCATGCACCACGGCAATGCCCTCGTTCCCACGGTGGAACATGGGAATAACGTTGCACATGCCCAGCCAGCAGCGCCCGCTTTGTGCCAGATATCGGCCATACACCCGCTGCCAGCCCAAAATGCCGCTGGACTGCGGCAGGGTGACCACCTTGATATTGCGGTATTCGGGAACGATACAATCCGGCGGAACCGCCACTTCCAGCTCGCCGGGTTCCAGCATGGGGTCCATAGCAGCGAGTATTTCCCGCGCATAGCGCTGGATGCCGGAAAGCTGCTGCACAAAAAACGAACCGTCTACTGTATACTTGGGCATTTTCATTCTCCTTATAAACGGCACCGCGTTACTGCGTCAGGATGCCGTATTGGTATTTACACTGCAAAATGCGCTGCACGCTTTCGTCCAGTCTCTGCTGGGGGATGGTACCATCCTGCACAGCTTCCAGCACGGCGGTATAGGCATCGGCAAGGCCGTTGGGCATCAGCAGCAGGTCTGCACCGGCCTGCAGCGCCTTGACCGCCGCCTGACCGGGGGTATACACATCGGTGATGGCCTGCATCGCCAGCGAATCCGTCACGATCAAGCCCTGATAGCCCAACTCCCCGCGCAAAAGATCGGTCAGCATGACGCTGGAAAGGGAGGCCGGGGTATCGTCCCCTGTTACCTGCGGCACGGTAATGTGGGCCGCCATAATCAGCGGAGCATTGTTCACATTTTGGGCAAAGGGCACCAGCTCACAGCTGCGCAGGTCATCCAGCGTTTTGTTCAGCGTTACGGTGCCAACGTGGGTATCCTCGCTGGTATCGCCATGGCCGGGGAAATGCTTGAGGGTGCAGGCAATGCCCGCATCGGCAAACCCGGCGCACGCCCCGCCCACAAGGTCGGCGGCGGTCTGCGGTTCACTGCTGAACGCGCGGGTACCGATGACCGGGTTATCGGGGTTGGTGTTCACATCGGCCACAGGGGCAAAATCCAGGTTAAAGCCGTATTCTTTTAAGTAGCCGCCAATGGTGCGGCCCATGGCGCGGGCATCTTCCGGGTTACCGGATGTTCCCACCGCCGCAGCGCTTTCGTATTGGGGCAGGTCAAACGCGGCATTGTTGGCAAGGCGCGCCACCAGGCCGCCCTCCTCATCAATGGCAGTAAAGAGCGGCGTATCGCTCGCCTGCTGCAAATCGTCCAGGAATTGGGTGATCTGCTGCGGGCTTTCCAGATTTTTGCCAAAGATCACCACGCCGCCCACCGGGTACTCCGCCAAAGTCTGGCGCATGGCATCCGTCAGTTCGGTCACGCCGTCCGCCTTGGCATCGTTGATCTGGTCCTGCGTTTGGCTCAAGTCCAGGGAATCGGGTCGAACAAGAAAGAGCTGCCCCACCTTTTGTTCCAGCGTCATCTCCTCCAGCAGCTGCTGCACGAGGTCCGGCTCCGGGGTGGGCTGTTCCGTGGGTGCTGCCTGCGTGGTTTGGGCTTGCTGTGTTGGTGCTTCGGTCGGCTGGGCCGCCTTATTTGGGAGTACATCTTTTGGGGCAGCAGAACAGGCGCACAAGACTGCCGCCAAAACAGTTGACATAAATGCCGCGAATCTTTTTTTCATGCTTACCGCCCCCTGCTGTTTGTCTAGGGTGTATCCTCTAATAAGATAAACGAAGAAGTCATCCAAATTGTTACATAAAAGGCATTTTTCCTATCCATATTTTCACAGGGAAATATCTTTGCCTTAAGTTGACGGGCGCACAATGTGCGCCCCTGCGGTCACTATAGGGAAATGCCATTTTCCCCGCACAACGCGCCCTGCTGCATATGCCGGCCTTGCGGCGTGTTTTGTTGTATTTTGATTATACCATGTCTCGCGGCAGAATGGAACGGAATTTACAGGAATCAAGTGGTAAAATCCCGCATTACTCTGCAAAAAGCCCTCGGCACAGTGGTTTGGCACCGTGCCGGGGGCTTTGCATTGGTTCAGGCTTTGCTGCCGGACCGATTATTCATCATCAACGGTATTGTCATTGCCAACCGGGTCTTCGGCGGCAACATCGGCGGTTTCGGGGGTGGCTTCCTCCTCGGCTTCCAGCGCTGCCTTGTCATAGGCAAAGGCGTTCAGGGCGTCAGTGCTCACTTCATACACAACGCCTGCTGCGCCGGAGCTGCGCAGGTAGCACAGGGTATCGTCCTCGGCGTCGTTGCCGCCAAAGCTGCACTGGATGCTGGTGCCGTCCGATGCGATCAGGGTAACGATGGCATTGGGGGTATCCAGACCATACATGGCATCGGCCTGCGGTTCGGTCACGCTCCACTTGGTTTTCAGATCGCAGATGGTGCTCGCCATCTTTTTGACGATATCCTGATTCAGGTTATACTCCGCATCATCCGTCAGCGTCCAGGTGCTGTCATTCTGGGCAAAGCTCAGGGTTCCGCCGTTGGCGGTCTGCACCACCATCTTGGTCACATCGTCCACATCTATGTCCGTAATGCTCTGGGCGGCATACAGCTGCTTTGCGGTTTTGCAGATGCCGCTCAGGGCCGAACTGTCCAGCGTATACACCGGGCCGTCTGCGCTCAGGCGGGCATACCAGTTGTTTGTAATGGAGTTCTTGCTGCCAACGGTCAGCGTCCATTCGGTATCTGCCGTTTTCAGGCTCAGCTCATAAGTCGGGGTATCAAAGCCCATGCTGGCAACGTCGGCGTCATCGCTCAGTTCGCGCAGCGCGGTCAGAGCGGTCATGCTGTCGGCAACGCCTTGGGCCTTACTCTGGTCAAGGGGCAGCGCGGGGTCAGAATCCAGTGTCCAGGTATCATCCGTTTTGGTCAGGGCAGATTCCAACGTTGCGCCATCGCTGGCGTCTTTGTAGGCGATCGCGGTCACACTGTCAGCATCCAGGCTGCACAGTGCAATGCTGGTATCCTCTTCCTCGGTGTCTGCATGGTTCAGCACACCAAGGGCAACGCCCAGCACAACCACCACGGGAACCAGCACAAAAAGGGGCAACATTTTCTTTGTGTTCATTGGCTGTTATCTCCTAAGGTTTCTGCAGTACCGGAACACTCAACGGCGGCGGCGCACCAAAGTGATGGCAATACCGGCCACGATAAAGGCCAGCGGCACCACGATGGTAAACAGCAGGCCAAGCAGCATGGTGGCCTTGGCAGGTACCGTCAAGGTTTCGGCGCTCATACTCTTGCTGTCAATCACCACACCGTTTTCTTCGCCGGTCATCCAGTTCACGGCGCTGGTCAACAGCTGGGCATTGCCGCCGGAAACCGCGCTGTTCATCTGGCTGTTCAGCATGTTGGGGCAGTTCACCCAAACCACTTTGGCGCCGGTAGCGCTGTTGCTGGCGGCAACGGCAATGTTAAAGGGGCCGTTGGGGTCATTTGCCCCCTGCTCGGCGGTGGTAGCCTCGGCGTAATCCTGCATGGAGTATGCCGTGCTACTGGTGCTCAGCAGGGTGGTCAGGGTCAGGTCATCGGTGCTGTCGCCTTTCACAATGCCCTGTGCCACGGGGGTAAAAACATGCATGCCGTCAGTTATGCCCGCGGTGATATCATTGGAGCTCAGGCTCGGCAGCAGGTAGGTCTGCGGGTAGCGGTAAGCGTAATAGCTGCTGTCATTTTCAATCACAAGGCCTTCCTGGCGGGTCATGCCGTATTCTGCCAGCAAGGCATCCAAATTGGGGGTATCCACTGTCAGATCAGTGGTCACAAACAGGTGGCCGCCGTTTTCCAGATAGGTCTTGATGGCAGCGGCATCCAGGGCGGAAAGGTCCGCCTGCGGGTCGTTGATCAGCAGGGCTGCGGCATCTTCGGGCACTGTATCGGTGGTCAGCAGGTTCAGGTCCTGCATGGTAACGCCGGAATTATCCAGCGTTTCGGTAAAATCGCTTTCCAGGCTGGATTCGCCGTGGCCGGTCAGCTGGTACAGCACATAGCTGTTCTCCCGCGTGACCTTGGCAATGCCGGAGGACAGCGCGTTCTCAGCGGAGAAGCTCATTGTGTAACTGCCGGTGGTATAATAGCTGGAATAATCCGCCGTATACATATCATTGTAGTCCACCACGGTGTGGTTATCCCCGCATACAAGGATCACGCTGGAGGAGCTTGCGTTCTGCGCGTCATACTGCTGTGCAAAGGTGGGGTACAGCGCGGGGTCGCGCTGCTGCCAGGTAAAATGGCTGCTTTCGCCCGCATAGCGGTCCAGCATTCGCGTAATGTTGGAATCCTCGTTGCCGGTTTCCGCCAGGTAATAGGCGGTCACATCGGTGTTCAGTTCCTGCAGCATGGTTTTGGTGGTATCGCTCAGGGTGAACATTTTGCCGGTGGAAATATCAAACTGGGTAAACTTGGTGGGCACCGCGCCCACCACAAGGTTGAGCAGAATTACCAGCACCAGCACCACAACGGCCAGCACGCTGGCGTAAGCACCGCTGCGCAGGCTGCGGCGGCGCGCTGCCTGCTGTGCCTGGTTAGGGGCAGGGGCATTGGCCGCGTTCTTTTTCTTAAAGTTCATCGTCGGAACCCTCCCCTCTTTAATTCCAGCGGCGGCGTTCCAGTGCCTGACCCGTCAGGAAGAGGAACAGTCCCGCCACCGATAGATAATACACAATGCCGGTCACGCTGAACATGCCGCCCACAAAATCCGTAAACGGCTGGAACAGTGCCAGCGCGCCAAGCACGCTGTTAAAGCCGGTCAGCAGCCAGGCCGGGCGCAGCTTAAACAGCAGCACCAGCACCACGGCACCGCCGCAGAACACCGCGCTGCCCACCGTGACATTTTTGCAGGCCAGACCGACCAGCAGAGCCACAACCGCCAGCACCACGCAGAACACGATGAATGCCAGCGTGTTGCCGCTGGTGAACAGGCTCTTGATGCCGTTCATCAGGTAGCAGATCAACAGCGCACCAAAAGTAGCCAGGTACGCAATGATCTGGTTTTCCGTCAGGGCGGAGACAAAGGTGCCGATGGCAATGCAGGCAGCGCCCATCAAAAAGTACGCCAGCCAGGTGGCGTAAGCGCTGGTAAGGGAGATGGTGCCAAAGGCCGTGAGCACCAGCGGCATGATGGCCGCTGCCGCCATGGGCACGGCAAACACCGCCAGCTGGGCAAAGTACTTACCCATCACGATAGAAGGGATACCCACTGGGCTGGTGAGCAGCAGCTGGTCGGTTTTATTGCGGCGTTCATCCGCAAAGCTGCGCATGGTCAGCGCCGGCAGCAAAAACAGCATGACCAGCGTGGTAGAATACAAAACGGTTGAAAAATCCGACGTGCCATACACCAGGCAGTTGGCGGAGTAATATAACCCGGTAAACGCCAGCATAACACCAATGACAACATAGCCGACCAGGCTGGTGAAATAGCTGCGCAGTTCCCGCTTAAAAATGGCAAACATGGCTCACTCTTCCTCCTTTTGGTCGTTTTCGGCTTCCGGTTGTTCCGGAGTATCATCTGCCGGGGCCTGCGGTTCGGCAGGCTCAGCAGACTGTTCCGGAGCCGGTTCTTCGGTTTCTTCCGGCTGGGCTTCCTCCGGTGCAGTCTCGGTGATCTGTAGGAAGATATCCTCCAAACTCATCGTATCGCTTGTCAGGGATACAACCGGGCAGCCAGCTTCGGCCAGCGCCTTGGACAGGGCCGCGCGCAGGTCTGCACCGGCGGTGCTGGTGGCGGTAAAGCTGACTTCATCGCCCTTTTCTGCGGTCACGCGCAGGTCGGTCAGGCCCTCCACCTTGGCGGCAGCGGCCAGAATCTGTTCTTTGGTGCCAAGTGCCGTGGCGGCAATCATGCCGCGGGCAGCCAGCTGGGCGGCCAGCTCTTCCGGCGTGCCCTGGGCGGCCACTTTACCGTGCGCAATAATCAGCACGCGGTCACAGATCGTCTGCACTTCGCTCAGGATATGGCTGGAAAGGATGACGGTGTGGGTCTCTCCCAGGTCATGGATGAGGTTGCGGATCTCGATCATCTGGGCGGGGTCTAGGCCAACGGTGGGTTCGTCCAGAATGATCACCTTGGGGCTGCCCAGCAGCGCAGCGGCAATGCCAACGCGCTGGCGGTAGCCTTTGGAAAGGTTGCGGATCAGCCGCTTTTCCATCTCCTGCAGCCCAGCGCGCTGCACGGCCTGCGCTACATCCTGCACGCGGTCCGCTTTTTTCTTTTTGCCTTTCAGCTCGCTGACAAACAGCAGGTATTCCTGCACGGTCATATCGGTATACAGCGGCGGAATTTCCGGCAGGTAGCCGATGCAGGCTTTGGCCTCCTTGGGCTCTTCCTGAACATCATGGCCGTCAATGGCAACGGTGCCGCCCGTGGGCGCAAGATACCCGGTGATCATGTTCATTGTGGTGGATTTGCCGGCGCCGTTGGGCCCCAGCAGGCCGTAAATACAGCCGTCCTGCACAGTGAAGCTGATATCATCGACCGCGGTGTGTTTTCCGTAACGCTTGGTCAAATGCTTGACTTCGATCAATGGATGCACTCCCCTTTTCTTGGGGGCCGCCCGCCGCAGGGCAGGCGTACCCCTGAACTATCCAGAAGTATACTGCCTATTTGTGAAAATTGTGCGTCGTTTTTTTGCCAGGATGTGAAAATTGTGTGCACATGCAAAAGCACCCCTGCGCGGCTGCAGGGGTGCCAAATCAGCTTATTCTTTTGCTGCTTCGTTTCTTTTTGCGGGGGGGCAGCTTTACTTTTTCTGTTTTCTCCGCTTTGCTTCCACAATGACGTCCGCAATGTGCATGGCAACATCATCCTTGCTTTGCAGCGGCAGCGCGGTGGAAATGCTTTCGGTAATCAGGGTTACAACGTTGGTATCCACGCCAAAACCGGCGCCGGGCACCTTGACATTGTTGGCCACAATCATATCCATGTTTTTCTTGTGCAGCTTGGCAGTAGAATTTTCGATCAGATCTTTCGTTTCCATCGAAAAGCCGCAGACAAACAACTGCTCCGGCTTGTGCTCGCCGACCCAGCCCAGAATGTCATCCGTGCGTTCCAGCTCAATTGAAAGTTCACCATCGTGCTTTTTGATCTTATCCTGCGCCACCTGGGCCGGGCGGTAGTCCGCCACAGCGGCGGCCATCACCAGGGCATCCGCATCCATGGCGTTGGCCTTGACAGCTTCAAACAGTTCTGCCGCGGTGGCAAAAGGCACCATTTTGACAAACGGAACCGGCGGCAAGTCGGAAGATGTCAGCAGCGTCACATCCGCGCCGCGCAGCATACAGGCGCGGGCCACGGCATAGCCCATTTTGCCGGTGGAATGGTTTGTCAGGTAGCGCACCGGGTCCATCGGTTCGCGGGTGCCGCCAGCGGAAACCACCACTTTCATGCCCTGCATGTCTTTTTCGTGTTCCAGCTCCCGTGCCACATAGTCCACCAGAACGCCCTCATCGGGCAGGCGGCCGGAGCCCGTATCGCCGCAGGCCAACAGGCCGGAACCGGAGGGAATGACGGTGAAACCGTAATGTTCCAGCGTTTTCAGGTTATCCTGGGTGATGGGGTTTTCCAGCATATGGGTGTTCATGGCGGGGGCCACCAGCTTGGGGCAGTGGGCCGCCAGGGTAACGGTGGTCAGCATGTCATCCGCCAGGCCGTGGGCCAGCTTGGCGATCACATTTGCGGTTGCCGGGGCGATCAGCATCAAATCCGCCGCGTTGGCCAGCGAAACATGGGCCACATCATACTGGAAGTTGCGGTCAAAGGTATCCACAATGCAGCGGTTGTTGGTCAGGGTTTCAAACACCAGCGGAGTGATAAACTCCGTGGCGTTTTTGGTCATCAGCACATGCACATTGGCGCCGGCTTTGGCCAGGGCATGGGCCACATTGGGCATTTTATAAGCAGCAATCCCGCCGGTAATGCCCAGCACAATGGTTTTGCCTTTCAGGTTCATGATAACACATCCTTATATTTGGCCGGGCTTCTGGCTGCCCGTATTGTTCTGCTTTTAAGTATATCCTGCCGTGGGGCAAAAGTAAAGGCAATACCGCATAATTCTAAGTGCCGATACGGCGAGCGAGGTGCG
>OIEN01001416.1_pt1 | contig 10794 bp, 9 predicted proteins | sample 1581741 | NCBI WGS metagenome assembly OIEN01 (sample SAMN01760944, study PRJEB22395) | human gut metagenome | reverse complement strand
CATCGCTGCCGGTGGCGGGGGAACTGGTGCCGCCGGTAGTAACCAGAACATGGGCTGCGCGGTGGGTTTTGCCATCCGAGGTGCGCACGCCAACACAGCGACCATCCTCAATCAACAGCTCTTTGGCGCTTCCATGCACAAATTTGGCGTCGGCGGCATAGCTGCGCAGGGCGGCCAGCACATCGGCGGCACGGTCGCTCTGTGGGAACACCCGGCGGCCGCGTTCCGTTTTGAGCGGCACGCCAAGGGATTCAAACAGTTCCATAGCGCTTGCCGGAGAGAATGCGTACAGCGCGGAGTACAAAAAGCGCGGGTTATGGCGCACATAGTTCAAAAACTCGCGCACATCACAATCATTGGTCACATTGCAGCGGCCCTTGCCGGTAATCAGCAGCTTTTGGCCGGGGCCTTTGGGGTTGTGTTCCACCACGGCGGTGGTCAGCCCCCGTGCGCAGGCGGCACCGGCGGCCATCACGCCCGCCGCACCGCCGCCAATAATCAACAGATCCGTCATTCGGCGATGACTCCTTTATTGCGGTAGCAGATCAGGCACCCGTATGTGTACAGCAGCAGCAGCGGGTGCACGGTGGAAAGATACATGGTGGATGTGCCAATGCCAAAGCTGGAAACCTCAACAAAGGCGATCATGCCGCAGCGCAGGGCTGCCATAGCCAACAGGCCAAACAGAAGCAGCCAAGGCAGTGCTGCCCCTGCCGTGCGGCGGCGCAGAACCATGGGCCATGCGCACAGATGCCGCACCACAGCCCACACAAAGGCCAGCGGCAGCAGCACCGCGTACACGCAGCGCAATACGCCAAGCGCGCGGTAGGCCAGCTTTTGCAGCGGCGCATAGTAGGGCGTATCCTTGCCCGCTTCAGCGGCATTATTAAAGTTACAGTGCAGGTAGGCAGACCATTGGGCAACGTCCTCGGTGGTCCCGATAGAGCGCAGGGTCTGGTAATAGGCCGGGCAATCCTGGAAGGTCAGGGCCCAGAGGGCGCTCTTGGCAGCTTCCCGGATTGCGGGCAGTACATACTGCGCACGGATGGGCTGGCTGGTGCCGCTGCCCCTGCCGCTGCGGGCGGGCAGGGTGCCGTTATCACAGGCAGCATTGATGGCATCGGCTGCGCTCTGCCAATAGGCATCGGCGGTGGCAGCGTCGGCGTAAATGCCCTCATACTGGGCGGCACGGCGGATTGCCCAATAAAAGCTGCCCGCACGGTAATCGTCCAGTTCCGGGTCGCGGAAATCATTTTGCAGCTGGGGGTCCTCCTCCAGCCAGTATTGCAGGCATTGCAGCTGCGGGATCTCGGCATACAGCTTTTCGCGCGCATCGGCGGGCACGCTAAGCAGCGGCTCGTCCGAATCCGTCGCCACGCGGGTCATGGCACCCATCGCATCGGCAAAAGAGCCCTCGCTGAAATCCGAAAGCCCCCACACACCGTACCAGTGCTGGTTCAGCGCGCAGAAAATGCCCACCCCTGCCGCCAGAACCGCATATGGAATCACCTGCGCCGCGGCGCACAGCCAGCGGCGGTGCAGCAGCACCACCAGCATGCAAAGGGTAGCCGCAATGGCAAAAGGCAGCAAAAACAGCCCGGCATCTTCACGGTTCAGGTAACCGCAGGCAAGGCCAACGCCCGCTGCCAGCAGCCACGGCCAAATGGGTGCCTGCTGGCGGGTATAAAACACAGCCCGCAGCGCCGCCCCCGCCATACCGGCAAAAAACAGCAGGCAGAGCGCCGGGAAGATATTATCCCGGTAGACGCGCAGCGTGTAAGACGCCCAGCTGGACGGCAGAAATGCCAGCAGCGCATACAGCAGCAGGGTCAAGGCCCTGGCCTGGCCTGCCGGGCTTTTGCGCCACAGCGGGCGCAGAGCAAACGCCGCCAGCAGCGCTGCAGCACACCACAGCAGTGCCCCGCCCAACAGGTAGGGCAGGTGCAGTTTGTTGAGCAGTGCCAGCCAGACGGCAAAAAACATGCTTTTGGAAAGCGTTAAATAGTCGTATTCCCCCAGCCACTGGCCGCTGGTGATGGCGTTGGCCGCGCGGAACATCAGTTCATCGTCCAGCGGGGCGCCGCCAGCCCACATATAGGCCAGCTGAAAATGGGTGACTGCGCAGCGCAGCAGGGTGATAAGCGCCGCCCACAGCCAGAATGCGCGGCGGGTCAGCGCTGGCCGCAGCCCGCGCAGGCGGGATAACAGGTTCGGCATGCCGGGTCACGGCCTCCTTTATGGCATCACAAGGGTGCGGGCCGGTCTGCCCGCGGGTGTTTTGCCGTGTGTTTCGTTTTCTAAGCAAGGCGTTTATTCCAGCCAGGGCAGCGGGCGCACAATGTGTGCCCCTATGGAATTATCCATTCTGGCTCGCCTGCTGCAATGCCGCCGCATGGCGCTTGGCAGACTGGAACACATAGTACAGTGTTGCCATAATGGCCACTGTTTCCAGCAGTTTAGCCCAGGGCGAAACCACATCTTTCGGCAGGCCGCACAGCAGGGTGCAGACTTTGGGTACTGCAAAGGCAATGACATCCACCAGCAAAATCAGGATACTGCCCCATGCGGGCAGGCTGATATGCGGCAGGCAGAAAATAGCGATGGCAGGCAGCGCCAGAATGATATAATCATGGCTCTGCTTATAAAACCACATAACGGAAACCACCGCGGTAACGGCGTACCAGAGCAGCCAGTCATTATCCAGCTTTTTGCGGAACATCCAGGCCGCAGCAGCCAGCAGAATCACACCGCCCACAGCGACATCCAGCAGGAGAACCACCTTGGTGGAGATGCCAAAGCCCAACAAAAAGTTGAACAGCCCATAATAAGAGGTATTATAGCTCAACCCCTGGTCCATGATATCTGTCAGCATGGAGATGGGGCTGCTTTCGGTTAAAATGGCCGCCAGCAGCCAGGACCCCAGCACAGTGCCGGAGGTAACGGTTATTGCTTTCCAGTGCTTTTTGCAGAGCAGCGGGAACAAAAACACAAACGCCACCTGCGGTTTGCACATGGCAACAGCCAGCAGCAGGCCCGCCAAAGTCTCACTGTCCTCCAGCACACACATGGAAAGGATAACACAGCAGCACACAATGCCGCTCTGGTTGCCAAACAGCACCGCATTGGCCCACATGCTGGGGGCAAACACCAGCAGCGATGCCAGCACGGCCATGTATTTATCCTGCACATAGCGGTGGCGCAGCAAAAAGCGGCCCATGCACAGCGCCGTGACAAGCGGAGCGATAAAATCCAACGCCAGAATGTACACGCACATCGCGCTGTACGGCAAAAAGCCGGGGTTGATTACATTGCCCAGCACATAGGCCCAGGGCACTGTGCCCCCCAGGGAAGCATCCAGCCAGCCGATAGATTCGATGGACGGCACGCGGCTGTGCATCACATCAAAGGGGTTCAGCCCGTGCAGCACATAGGCACACTCCTGCCAGCGCAGGCGGGCATCCCACAGGTACAGGCCGTCAAAGATCAGATAGCGCCCCAGGTTGGCCGCCATGATTCCCAGAAAGAGCACCACCGCAAACAGCCGCAGGCGGCGCTGGTCATATTGCTGCATCAATGCGGTGGCTCCCTCCCTTCCCCGCCTGTGCAGGGTTTACTTTTGGATTTTCTCGATGCTCTCGATCAGGTAGTTCTGCTTTTTGAACACCAGGTCCACCAGCAGCGAAAGATATTTGATGATGATGGTCAGCACAGCAAACAGCCCGGCAAAGCCAAGAGTCAGCACAAACATCATGGTGGTCCACCCTTCAATGGGGTGCCCGGCGCAGAAAATGATCAGCGTGTAGGCCAGCTCCGCCAACGCCAGGAACATCATCACGATGGCAATGCCTGCACTGAGCTTATACCCGGCATCGGTATACAGCGCCAGACTGTCCATGGCAAGGGCAAAGCGCCCGCCGGAATTATCAGTCAGGCGGCCATCAAATTCCAGATCGGTCATTTTTAAGCCGGATGCCGCATAGGCCGCTTTGCGGTAGGGCAGCGTTTCACTGGAAGCATGCACGCGGTTGATGGCGCGGCGGCTGACGAGGCGGAACGCATCGGTGCGCAGCTTGTAAGCCGAATGGCTGTTGCCGTTGAACACGCGGTAGAACATTTTGCTGCTGCCCGCCGTGGACCGCGGGCAGACGGATACAATATCGCTGCCCGCCATGGCGGCACGGTAAGCTTCAAACACCAGCTCAATGGGGTACGGTGTCTGGGTGGAGTCAAACTCATACACATAATCGCCGATCGCGGCATCCAGGCCCGCGTTCATGGCGGTCTCGCGCCCCTGGTGCAGGCTCAGGTGCAGGATGGTCAGCGGCTTTTCCAGCGCTTTGGCCCAGTCCCGCAGGGTGGGGATGGTATCATCGGCGCAGGCGTCATCCACGGCAACCAGCTCATACTGTTCAAAGTGCTGGTCCAGCACGGCGTTCAGCGCCTTAAAAAACCGCACGGCCTGGGCACCATCGTTGTGCAGGTAGACCACAGCCGAGATAAAATTCTTTTCTTTATTTGTCACACTCATACGTTCAATACCTCGTCCAGGTCATACACGGTGTTGATCTTGCCGGAAAGTACGCTGACCAGCATCGGTTCGGTGTTCATCACGCGCACCACGGTGGGGCGGGAATCATCTATTTCGCTGGCTTTCAAAATCGGCTTCATGCTGAACAGGCTGCCCTGATAAGCAAAGCCGTACTCTTCTTTCAGGTATTTGCGGGCCAGCTGGCTCATGTAGGGCCAGGCGCTCTGCGGCTTAGCCGGGCATTCGTTGCAGTTATACAGGCTGCCCGGCCTGCATTTGCCCTCGCTCTGCTGCTGGCAGGGGAAGGTTGCTACCGCATCATAGCTGGTTTCGTGGGGAGTAAAGGTCACACTGGTCAGGCTGTGCAGGCCGGTCTGGCCAAAGGGCATCAGGCTGAAAAACGGGCCGTCCATCACGGTAATGCCGGTATTTTTCAGCCGCTCATCCACCGTGCACAGGATGATCTCGCACTTTTCGTATTTGATTTTGAACGGCGGCAGGCCCAGCATGGCGTGGATATCGTTCACGCCCGCATAGGTTGCGTTCAGGATGAACGGTGCTTCCACCGTGGTATCCCCTGCCGTTACCCGCCACACGCTGCCGGCTTTTTCAATTTTGTCCGGCTTATGGCTGTACAGAACCTGCACATTGGGCAGCTTTGCCAGCTGTTCCAGGAACCAGTTTTTCAGCACCTGGGCATCATAAGTATACTCGGTGGTCAAAAATGCTCCATCGCACATACCATTATTAAAGTAGCGCTCCGGGGCAACATCATCACAGCGGATCTTGGCCGCGGCGCAGAAGCGGCGAAATTCGGCCGCATTGGTCCAGCTGAAATGTGCGCTGGTGGCATAGATCTGGTCAAAGCTTGTGTGCAGGCAGAAATCATAATCCCGGCAGAAGCGCTGGAAGTAATGTGCGCTCTTGATGGCCGTGGAGTAGCTGCGCGGGTAATGGTAGCCCATGTGTACGCGGGCCTGATTGATATAGGTCGCGCGCATGAACGGGGCGGGGTCCCGCTCCAGCACCAGTACCCGCTGGCCTGCCGCGCCGCACTTTTGGGCTGCGTACAGGCCATACAGGCCAGCACCAATAATGATTTTATCCACTGTCATGCACAGGACCTCCGATAATCTATTACTATGCCGGGCACCCCTGCCCGATTACGGGTTATACTTGCCCGTTGCGGCGGCAAACAGCACCTGCAGCAGATTGCTGTTGCCCTTAAAGCCGCTGATCTTGGTCGGCGTTTTGCCGGATGCCGGGTATGCGCGGGTCACGGGGACCTCGCAGGCGCGCAGACCCAGCTGAGTGGCACGAATGCTGAGGTAGGCCAGCAGCTCGTACCCCATAAACACATCCCGCAGCGGCTGCACATCGGGGTGGGTCAGGTATTCGCGGCTGTAGGCGCGGTAAGCGTTGGTGGTATCGGTAAACCACTGGTGGGCTGCCGCGCTGATGATTGGCGCATGGATCAGCCGTACCGCCGCATAGCGCGTTTTGGGCGTATTGATGGCATGACCGCCGGGGATAAACCGGCTGCCCTGCACAAGGTCATAGCCTTCTTTCAGCTTGGCAACAAATTCCGGAACATCCTCGATGGAATCCTTATTGTTGCCGTCAATGGTCAGCACGCCCTTATAGCCAAAGGTCAGGGCAAAATGCAGGCCCATGCGCAGCTGGGCACCCTGTTTGCCGGGGCCGGTTTTGACCAGCAGGGTGTTCACCCCGTACAGCTCCAGCGTATCGGGGTTCATGCTGCCATCGGTGGAGCCGCCGTCGCAGATGACAATATCCACCAAACGGTCCACCCCGGCTTTCTGGGCGCGGCCCAACTCGGTCAAAATGCGGGAGCCCTCATTGATGACGGGGATCAGCAGGCAGTAATCGCTGCTTTTGGGTAAAAAGGCGGTGCAGGTATAATCCGGCACGCCGGGAACATTCTGGATCGGCACTGGCTGCAGGCTCATGCAAACACCTCCGCAATATAGGCAAGGGTCTTGCGGACGGTTTCCACATCCGTCCGCTTCATCTCAATGGAAACATCGCCGCTGTAGCCAACGGCTTTCAGCAGCATGGCAAGTTCTTTGTGTTCCTGGCGCGGAACAATGGGTTCCAGCCCCGGCTCGCTGATATGAACATGGCTGACGTATTTGATATCATCCACAAAATCCCGCAGGCGCTCGCCGTTGGAGATCATGGTGGAAAGGTCCAGATTAACCGCAAGGCCGGGGCTTTGCAGCCGTTTGACCATGGCAAAAGCATCGGCTGTATTGTTCAGGTAGTTGGTGTATACCGGGGGGTTGGCCTCAATGGCAAGCACCACATCATAGTGGGACGCCAGCGCACCGGCCTTGGCAAAAAAGGCATCGCCCTCCGCCGCGGTGTGCGGCGGGTCCAGGCGGCGGTTTTTGGGGCAGCCGAACACCAGACTGGGGCAGTTGATGGTGTGGGCAAACTGGAACGCCTCGGCGGTATAATCCAGCAATTCTTCGGCTTGCACGGGGTCAAAAATATTGCCGGTCTGGCCGTACCAGATGCTTTGCATGCTGGGTACATGGAACCCCCAGCGGTTGAGCAGGTAGCCGCCGAACAGAGCGGCTCCGGTCAGGTTTTCATACGGATATTCCGGGAAAATACGGGTGGGGGCAATTTCCAGCCCGGTAAAGCCGTTCTGCTGCATGGCAGCGTAAACAGCTTCGTCATCCGCTTTATCCCACGCAATATTGGAAATTGCAAGTTTCAGTTCGGACATCCTCAGTTCCTCCATGCGCGCATAAAGGCGCAGATCTCATCCAGCTCCTGCTGTTTTGTACACAGGTATCCGTCCGCCCCGCCCAGCAGCGCAGCATGCCGGCTGCGCAGGTCATAATCAAACGGGGGCTTGGGCAGCTCGTTGTGCCAGTCGGCTTTGCCGGTCACTGTGGCGTAAACCTCCGCCGCCGTAACGGGCGGGGTGGTCAGGTTGAGGGTGGTCAGGCCGTTTTGCAGCGCGGTCTGCACATCCTGCCACAGGCGGGCCAGGTGATAGAACTGGTAACGGCTGCGGGAATCCGTGAAGGCAAGGGCGTTAAAATCATTGCCCGCAAAAAATTCCCGCAGGGCCGCGGCATCCACCGCACCGTTGAGCTTATAAAAGCCGTTATCTGCCAGGGTATAGCCATCCCGTACCAGGGGGGATTTTTGTGCAAGTTCGGTATATTTTTCCGGCTTGAGCATAGCCGGGGTGATGGTGTGCAGGTCAAACAAAAAGTTCTTTTTCAGCCCAATGCCGTATAGGGCAGGCAGCCGCACAATCAGCGCGTTGGGGTAATCCTCCCGCACCCATCGTTCCAGCTGCAGACGGTTGCGGCCATAGGCGGGCAGGCCGTCCGGTGTCATGGGGCTCTGCTCGTCCTTTCCCCTGCTGTCGGCATAGACAGCGATGGAGGAGATCAGCACCAGCTGTTTGGGGGCGATCTGGCGCAGGTTTTCCCGCGCGGCGGCCATCACGGCAAGGTCGGCATCCGGGTCTGCATTCGCCAAAAACATGGCGGCGGGCACCCCGGCATACACGCACAGATCCGGCTTGGCACCGAACTGCGCGGCAATATCGGTGGAATGGCATACCGCGGCAAACGCATGTTTTGCCGCCAGGTTGCCCCCCACAAAACCGGTGGAACCGACCAGAAGATCCTTTGCCATATGCCCTGCCCCTTTTGCTGTTGATTTTTGCCGCAAAGCAGCGCCCTGCTTTGCAGATTGATACAGAATAGATTATAACATACCCCGGCGGTAAAAGCAATTAAAGCAATTTCAGACAGCAAATAAAAAATCCCATCATGCCAAAGCGGCACAATGGGAATAAAAAACAGACAGTATCAATACCGGGTGCGCGGGATCTCCACACGGTTGGCCACAGCGGCTTCCAACTGGGCAACAATGGTTTTCATGCTCTCTTCAAACTCTTCATCGGAAGAATTGTGGAAGATCAGCAGCGAATCGGGCTGGTTTTCCAGCTTTAAGCTGAGCGGCGGGTTAAAGTTGACACCCAGGATATATTCGTCCCAGTGGTTCAGCTTCCACATGTCACGGTCGCTGGCGCGGTCGATCATGCGCTGGTGGCACACTTCGGGGTTAGTATCTACCCAAATCACAACCAGCTCCGCCTGCTTCTTTTTCAGTTCGGCACGCAGGGTGGTAATATAGTCAAGGTCACGGATCTCCTGCGTAAAGGGGGCGTTAATCAGCACAATATCATCGTACTCCAGCGCTTCCATAGCAAGGTCCAGAACCACACGATATTCCAGGTCACGGATATATTTTTCAAAAAAGATGCTGCTGCGGTCATACGGCTGGTGCGCCACCGCAAAGATTTGCTTGGACAAAGGGATCAAGGTATCCTTATCCAGATAGACAACGTGGTTCAGCGCTTTTGCCAGCTGCTTGGAAATAAAGGTTTTTCCGCAGGCCGGCGGGCTTGTGACCAATATCAGCTTTTTCATGCACAGACACCTCTCCAGAAAGATTGTCATTTAATTAACCAAGTTACAGGTATTATTATACACCAAACTTTTGTCCTTGGGAATAGATAAATGACCATTTTTCGGACTTTTATGGACTTTTGGTGCCATTTTTGCAGGCAAATTTGCACCAAATTGTACAACTCCGCCCAAAATTTACCCATCAGTTTAGCAAAACCAACAACAAAAAGGGGAACGCTCGCACAGAACGTTCCCCGGCATTGGATTATCTTACGTTTGAAAATCCGCTTTATTTCCCTGTTATTCTGCCTGGGCGCACAGGTCCAGGTAGGCTTTGATAATGCCAAGCCCCACCGGGCCGGATTTTTCCGGGTGGAACTGGGTGCCGATCACGCAGCCCTTTTGGGCAGCGGCGCACACCTTGCGGCCGCCATACACGGTATCGGCCAGGCGGTATTCCTCCGCTGCGGGCTTTGCTTCATAAGAGTGGATAAAATAGCATTCCTGTCCCGGCTGCACATTCTGCAAGGCGGTACCGGAAAAATCCGTGCGGCCGCCCGCCGGGTACAGTGGGTTCCAGCTGATGTGCGGCACCCGCTGGGGGCTGCCGTCCGCGTCCACATCCGGAATGCGCACCACGCGGCCGGGAATCAGGCCAAGGCCCTTGTGCAGGCCGAATTCTTCGGATTCGTCAAACAGCATCTGCATCCCAAGGCAGATCCCCAGCAACAGGGTACCCTGGGCCGTCTTTTGCTTGATGGGCTCGATCAGCCCCAGCTGTTCCAGCCCCTGCATGCCGTCCTGGAAAGCGCCCACGCCGGGCAGCACCAGGGCATCGGCTGCCAGAACATCTGCCGGGCTGCTGGTCACCTGTACTTCTGCCCCAAAATGGGCGAACGCATGCTGCACGCTGAGCAGGTTGGATAGACCGTAATCGATCACTGTTACTTTCATACCCGGCGCACCTCCACCCCGCCTGCGCGGATTTCATCTTTCAGTTCCTGCACGGTTTCTTTTTTATAGTGCAGCACTGCGGCGCAGGCCACAGCATCGGCACCGGCTTTGGCACCGTCCACAATGTCATCCCCGCAGCCAACACCACCGCCGCAGATGACCGGCACATTGACCGCCTTGGTCACAGCCTCGATCAGTTCCAGGTCCATGCCGCGCTGCAGGCCCTCGTTGTCCACGCTCATCAGCAGGATCTCCCCTGCCCCAAGCGCCACGCCGCGTTTGGCCCATTCCACTACATCATAACCAGAATGGGCGCGGCCGTTGTCATAATAAGCTTCCCACTTGCCGGGCCAGGTGCGGTTGCGCTTGGCCTGGATGGAAAGCACCATGCACTGGCTGCCAAAGGCGTTGGCAACCTCGGTGATCAGCTCCGGGCGTTTGATGGCCGCCGTGTTGATGGCAACCTTATCCGCCCCCATGGAAAGAATGTGGCGCACATCCTCGACGCTGCGCAGACCGCCGCCCACGCAGACCGGGATATACACATCATCCACGGTTTTGCGCACAATATCCGAAAGGTTGTTACGGTTATACAGGCTGGCCACAATATCAATGTACAGCAGCTCGTCAATGCCCTGCTCATAATATTCCCGTGCAAACAGGTTGGGATCCCCCAGCTTGCGCAGGCCCTCCAACTGGATGCCTTTGACGAGGTTGGTATCCTTGACATCCAGCCGTGCAATCAGGCGGATTTTTTTCTTAGCCATAAAAAATTCCTCAGTTCCAGAGCTCTTGGGCAACACCGCACAATTCCCGCCTTGCGGCTTAAGCACCGCTCCGGCAGCTGCG
>OIEN01001411.1_pt1 | contig 10843 bp, 8 predicted proteins | sample 1581741 | NCBI WGS metagenome assembly OIEN01 (sample SAMN01760944, study PRJEB22395) | human gut metagenome | reverse complement strand
CTGTTTCAGCAGATTTGCAATCTGCTGCCATGCCGCCGGCGAGCTCAGCCTTGCACTCTCATAGACGGCACTTGCGATATTCTCCATTATTTTTGCATTCCCGGCATCCGTTTCTTTTGAATCCTTTATAATCACGACAAGATAACATTTACTGCCGTCAGGCATATAAATCACTCCGGCATCCCCATCACCTATTTTAATTCCAGTCTCTGTTCGGTCTGAACTTCCCGTTTTATGCCCAAAACGTACGCCTGCAGGCAATCCCGCTTTAAGTTTGTCGGTTCCTGTCGAACAATCAAGCATTGCTTTTTCCAAGAATCTAAAATACTCATCGGTCAATATGGCTTCAGTGTATACCTTTTTCAATAGTTCCGCCACTGCCAAAGGGGTGCTCCAATTATTATAGCAGCGCATTATATTTTCATGCATGCCGGCTTCTGTTTCTGTCAGGTTCTGCGCATTGATTCCAATGGATTTAATATATGCATCCACTACTTCCATCCCTCCTGCAAAGCCTATGAGCCAATCGCATGTATTGTTATCGCTATGAGTTATGGTATATGTTATCATATCGCCATACGATATATGTATTCTTTGCCCGGGGTATTTGTCCCTTAACGGACTGTATGTATTTGTGTGCATTTGTCCGGGCTCAATATATACCATAATGTCCAATGCGATATTTTCCTTTTCCATTTTCTTCAATGCGGTTACAGCCACATGAAATTTGAAAACACTCATCAAAGGGTATTTTCTGTTATTGGATAAGGTATATACTTTGTCTTTGTATAGGACAGCTACACCAACCTCAGCTTGTTTGTCTTGAATGATTTTTCTTATTGCTGATGTATCAATCTGAGAATATGCCAGTGTGCCACAAAAGCACAATATCATTGATAGAATAATATTTCTCATCTTTTCAGTTTCTTTGTTTTATTAATGCTTATCGGGGAGACTGATTCTTGAAATCTGAAGAATATGAAAACACCCGACTTTACATTCTTGGGTGTAAAATCGGGTGTTTCATTTGCAAAACATTGATTTTCAATGTTTATTGCGGTGCGGACGGAAGATGAACCTTACAGTCAATCAATTCGTCCTCAATATCTTGCAACTACAAATTCTTTAAGTCCTCCTAATAGTCCTCCTGGTGGAATTCACTGTTTCGCGCCAACTTGCGACAAAAACATTTGGACAATGCAAATGTAATAAAAATTCATCATGTCCGCTCAAAGTGCAGCCACAAGTTTACGGACATATCTCAGACGTGCAGCAAATGATTTGTCATTTTTGACCGTCTGCATATCGTAGTCTGACTGCATTTCCATGAGAATATGCTCATCCTGCAAAAGTTATCCAGAATGTATCGACTCGAACGGCTCGGTATTGTTTGCTATCATTTTCAGGCCTACTCCTTTATGCATTTAAGAAAATTCACAATAAAAACAATCAAAGAATATCTCTAAGCACTTAATATGATGATAGCACTCATTACACATATAATTACCGAGTAAGATAAGCCTTTGATGCGCTATTATTGGCTTTTTGACTATTACGAGCACTTTCACGAGCAGCTTGCTTCATAAAGAGGTTGAACTCTTTGACATCAGAGGAATTCATAGGTGTAACTTGCACTCTCTTTAGAGCTGCCAATTCGTTACTAGATGCAAACTTTTTCATCATTAAATTATTTTAAATTTTCATTAAATGCTTCAAAATAGGACGACAAAGATATAGGAATATTATTAAACCACCTATCTTTTTTGTCAAAAAATGTACCAATGCCTTTAGTCTGATAAAAAAGTAGAGATGAATATCCCTCGTTATCAATATTACTGCCTGTTGCGTCCAATAAAATCAAACTATTTACTTTATTTGCTACAAAAGAGGCCATGTCAGAAATTTCAGTCACCCATACAAATTTTGGCATATCAATTTGTAAATAGATAAGCTTTTCCTCTTCTGTCATGTCCACATTCCTCATAATATATTCTCTATATGTGCGATTAGATGCCAAAAAAGTTCTGATTACAGACTTCTTCGGGATTTGCAGTTTATTAATCGCAAGATAGTTTGAGGCTTTTATAGCTAATTCGGCATCCACATAAACTTTAGGGTGCAAAGGTACGATAAAATGTGTAATTTTTCCATCATTCCATTCATCAATATTGTAATAATAGGTTGGGGTACTGAATGTAGTCGGTTGGTAACAAGGGAAATTGTCATCGTTGAAGATGAATTTATCAATGCTTTTATTCCAAAAATAATAGTCATTCCCTTCTATGCTTGATTGATCTATACCACTATGTTCTATGCGATTTCGCCCTATACATACTACTGCATGACCAAAAGTTTCGGTCTGAATGCATACGGCCAAAGGTATACCGCTTTCTATATAGCAAGTAAAAAGTTCTTTGAACATAGGATTGCTACACTCATAAACTTTGCAACCGAATCCTTGGCTTTTCAAAGCTATTGAGATCTGTTCAAATGATAATCCTCCCGATGGTAGCTGTCGTTCATATGCAAAAGGCTTTAAAGCTGTTAAAATATCTGAAGGCATAACAGGACGATAGTCAGAATATTTGTTTCCAAAATATTCTAATATGGCCCATACAGTTGTTTCGGCACAACTCATCATTTCGCCATCTTGGGATGAATGAGGAAATCCTGTTGCCAACATCTTTATTCCCAAACAAGTGGACGGAATGCTTGCTTTGCAAATACACATGTCGGGATATGTGTTTTTTTTAGCTGCCGGGGAAATTACATTTCGTCCAATGCAACATTCTGCTAATGGACGTACAACAAGAAAACCTAAATACGCATCTCTTATCGTTCCAATATTCTCCACATTTATTTCTGTACTCTCATTAAAGTCAGGTTTGAAGAATGAAATTCGCACACAGTTACGGTGATATTCTCTTAGTTTTGTTGAGTATAGAGCATAATAACTATCTCGATATACTTTATCCACATATTCGGTCTCCACCAATATAGTTAAATCTTCACATAATGTTTTAAGAAAATCAGCTATTCGCTCACCTACATATCGTCTACTATCTTCGTTGTCATGTATTAGATGCAAATTATCAATAATAATTTTAGCGACCTCTTTTTCTCGTAAAAATTCTTTTACTGTGGATATATAAAGTTCCATTTTACTAATAGTTGATATTTTCGTAGCAAAGATAGCGATATTTTAATACAACCTTCTTGTTTTATAGTTTGCTTATTCCATGCATAATGAACATTGTAAATGTACTTCGATTTTGTAATTCATCTTTCTTCTAGCAAATGGCAATGATTTTTTTGCGACAAGACTCTTTATATTTGGCAGATTCCATTATAGGATATCAAATAAAATTTATTAAAATAAAGCACATTTCATTAATTCACCACTATCTACCATCACACTCAATTATCACAATTGAAAGAAAAGGGTTTATATGTAATCTTTTATTCAAATTGTATTAACTAATAAACTTCTTTGCTATAATTTTTGTAATCTAGAGGACTCTGATATTTTTGCGGAACGTACAAATCTGGATTAAAAAACAGAATTTCTCCTCCATCTCTGGAGGAGTGAGCAGTATGCTTAAGGCTATATTCAATATTTTTAAATTGAGAATATAAAGCATGTATCTCTGGAACATTATCATACGACACTATCCATTTGTAAGTTAATGAAGTTATTGCCTCAGAAACTATCTTATGATCGTTCTTTCCATAATGATTTAAATACAAATACCCACCTTTTTTATAGTAAGGTGGATCAAAATAAATCAATGCGTTATTCAAATTCTTTGTTTTTTGCACTTCTAATTTGCGAATCAAATCAATTGCATCAAGATTGTATACATATATTCGATCTTTTTGTTGTGCAATTTGGTTTATGCGCTTGATAATATCTTCTTTATTAAATCTACAATCTATTTTATATGTCCCTGCCTGTGAAATGCCTCCTATTACACCTCCAGAAATAATACCAGAACGATTTGTTCTATTAAGAAATAGGGTTGAGAAGCCGAGTTCTAATAGAGTCACTTCTTTTTTCCTATTTTGTATGTTTTTTTGTTTATGCCAATTATCTACAGTCACATCTGTTTCTCGTATAAGTTGACATAATTCATTTGTGTGATGTAATACTGAGTACCAGAATGCATATATAGACCTATCTTTATCGTTTATTACAATTTCTTTCACGATATTAGAAAATAATAGATATAACGCAACAGAAGCACCCCCTGCATAGGGTTCTACATATAAACCAGAAACATCATTATCTACACATACTTGTGCAATAAAATTGGCTATCCTATTTTTCCCTCCAGGATATCTTAATGGCGATCTATGCATCTTTTTCCTTTACATCTAAAATTTCCTTGTACAAAGGAAGTAAAAAATCCCAGAACCCATTCAAATATTGTCTATTTAAATATGGAGTTGATATTTCACTATGCACAAATCCATTTAAAATATCTAATGAATACAATTCATACGGGTTTAATAACTTACCAATAATATTCTTTGATTGCGTAGATAATTTACAATGCTTCTTTATGTATTCTAAACGAGTGTTTAAAATTATTTTCCTCAAATCGGTATTGTATTCTTTACAAATATCAGATCTTATACCCTCAGAATCAATGTATTTTAAAATAGACAAGTCCAAAAACACACGCATGGCAGCAGCTATACATGCAGTATATCTAAATGGAATATGTTTTAATTCCTCAAATAGGCTTTGCATCCTATAACTATCAGTATTTATCTCATATATCGGAAGGATGACTCTTTTACGATTAGGGTCTCCTTTTAAATCTTTTTGTCGCGCCGCCGTGTTTGTATTCGAACTTACCTGCTGTGAAGTGTCTGATAGAGGCTCTTTAAAATACTGTGGATCAATCTCCCATTCTATCTCTCCAACTTTCACAGAAGGCAACATGTTGATAATCTCAGATAAATTATTTGTAATAGTTCGTGTATCTATTTTAATATCAGTATGTCCAAGTATTGATTTGATTAAATCAGCGTATGCAACAGCAAACGAATCTTCATCAGAAGTAATCTTTACTTTACTTCCGTCAACATTAATTCCCCATTGCTCACGAACTAACGAGGATTCAAAAAAACGCTCTAAGACCGTCATAGGAAATTTATGCGAATTAGCTTCTTTTATTTCATCCTCTCTCAATAAGGTCATTACCTTAGGCGTATTTATAAAATCTCTAATTTTTAATGTTCGAATGATAGTATCTAATTCTGATGGTGTCAATCCCGTCTTTTCTTTGAGTATTTCATAATTTCCTTGATATTTCTTGTATTGATTATATATCCATCTCTGCTGTTGAAGCCTTGACCATGGACGGGCTAATGAAGATAAGCTATTTCGCTGATTTATATACCATTCTGCATTTTCAAATGATGGTGCAACAATTACATTTATTTTCTCTACTGAATTAGCATTAAAATCCTGTGCTAATTTTCGAAAAAAAGCCCGAACACTCCTAGGGGCTTGTTCAGGATGACGTAACAATTTAAGGACTAATACTCTTCTATTTCCTTCAGCAACATAAAAACGATTATCGTCCCCTTGCCATACCACAATAGGTTCAAATTGCAAAAAACCTTTATCTACTATTGATTTTGCCAAATCGAACAAGGCTTGTTTGTCACTTTGGTCCGTAGTTAAATCTTCTGCAAAGTCTTTTAATGTTCTATGTTCCTCCATTGGATTCAACCTAGGATTCTCATTCCATAATTTAAGTTGATCTACAGATCTCAAGTAACGTTTTTCAGACCATGAATAATCTTCCATTTTTTCTTATTTTTATAGCAATTTTACGGAAAAATTTGATTCTCCAATAGAATATTAATTATAATCACCATTTAAATAACATACTTTTAAGTTTTTCTATTACAATTTCACATTTACTTTTCTGCAAAGTTACGGGGTAAAACGGACAAGCTGCAAGGCCGGGCCTGCGGTTTTGCACACAATCTCCACCCCTCATGCTTCGGGTAGTATTCTGCGCAAAAGTCTTGCATGAAGTCCGTTCTGACCCCGGTGTCCTGAAAGCAAAAAATAAATGTTTCACCTTTAATTTTTTGCAATATGGATAATCTTTCTTTCCCTCAGATTACCGTCAGCTACAAGGACGCTGACTCTTCCAGAAGAACACTGATTCGTTCTTCAAAGGACTCTTATAATATCCTGCGGAGCATTTACGAGGACAGCATGCAGCACCACGAGGAGTGCTGGGTGATGTTCCTGAACAACTCCGGCAAACTGCTCGGCGTATCCTGCGTATCCAAAAGCGGCATAAACGCCGCTCTCGTGGATATACGGATTATCCTCCAGACGGCACTGGTGTCACATGCGACAAGCATCATCCTCTCGCACAACCATCCGTCAGGGAACAGTGTGGCCTCCAATTAGTCCACCTTCAGACTGGGTATAATTGACATTTTTGGTTGGTGACAATGACAAAAGTGGTTGGTGGAAAGCGGCTGCATTCCACCAACCACATGGCTTTTGAAGATGGCATATCATTTATTCTTTTTCTTTTCGTCATTGAAGTAGAGATGCCATTTTATGAAGTTGTCGACACGGTTTTCCGATAGACCGCGATGAAGCCTCAGCTGGTCTTTGAGATGCCCGAAGAACGCCTCGAGGGCGTTCGTGGTCTTCGGAAGCCCGGGATGGTCGACGAAGGTGAACAGGTTGGGTATCGCTCTTTTGAGATGCACGTAGGCTTTCCTTAGGTCGTCCCTGACGAAGTAGGTCTGCCCTCCGGGGCGAGCCGCTTTCTCGCAAGCGAACGCGGCATTGAGTTCATCCCAGTCGCGGAACGACCTGAGCCACCACAGGCGGTCGTTGGCGGTCCTGACATCGCCGATTCTGAGCACCAGGTCCTTGAGCGCCCTCGCCTCGGGAGAGCGTGGCTGGAGCGTTATGCGGTTCAGGCACTCCCTCCGGACATGGACCATGCACCTCTGCCTCGGGACGCCGGGGTAGACATATTCGGCCGCCCGGACGATGTTGTCCCCGCCGTCCGTCGTAATGCCCGCTATCTCATAGCCCATCTCCCTTATGTCCATCAGGTCTGACGCGATCTCGTCGTCGTCCTCGGCCCTCGCGAACCGGTAAAACAGCGTCCGCCTCAGGTTCCCGGCCCTATACACGATGAGGCAGTGGCCGTCCGAATAATATGTACCGTCAATAAGCAGATAGATTGGAGCCGTCGTCTTTATATTCCATGTCGGATATTCGTCCAGATATTCATCGAACCACCGGCGGAGCTGCCTGCTGCTGTAGCCGCTGGCCCCTGAGATTTCCTCGATCGTCATCCTTCCTGAAACCCATTTCCTGAACCACGGAAACCGATTCGATTTCGAGACGTCTTTCCTCCGGGTCGAAAATAGAGACTTGCAATTTCTGCACTTTAACCTCTGAATGCCGTTCCGCACTCCCCATTTGATGACGTCCAAAGACCCGCATTCCGGGCAGCGTTGGCGCCTCCTTATTTTTCGATTATCACTCATTAGATGAAACGCATTTCATCTAATTTCTTTATATTGCAGAATCTTAACAAGTTATAGAGGTTTCACCAACCAAAAATGTCAATTATACCGCAATCACGCTGGATTGCAAATCCAGCGCAACGGGGCACCTTATCAGGCGCAAAGGCAAGACAAGCCGGGGACATAAAAAGAAATGAGTTGGTACCTCACGGCAACAACTCACACTAACCACATAATTAATAACACTAAAACTAATAACCAATAGGTTGACGGGCCAGAACGGTCACTTGCTCAACCCGGATACAAAGGTAGAACTTTTATTTTAATCTGCAAAATTTTTTTGAAAAAATTTTAATAATCTTTTCCGCACCTACAAATCAAGCAGTTACGATTTTGTAAATTTTTTGTTAATCCAGAGCGGCAATATGGCCCGACCTGCGCCCGGACAAGACTTGCAGACCCCGAAGGCGGGCATCTGACGTCAGTTACGACAGTTTCAAACCCCGGACCGCCCGCAGACGACGGAACGGCATTCTGCCGGAACATTGGATAAAATTACGTATTTTTACCGACAAATCAACTCATACAGGAAAAAATGGACACTTCTATTCTCGGCAACCTCGAGAGCCTCGGCAGCCCCAGCCCCGGGCTGATTACCGGATTAGTCCTTGTCGCGTCAGTCCTCGGACTGGTCCTTGCCATCGCTTTGATTGTGTTCTGCATATTCTATCTGTTCAAGTTCGACGCGCTGAAAGACTGGGTCAACGACCTGGCAGACGGAGAAGAAATCGTAGAACACCGCCTGTCATTCTCCATGCTGCGTCCCATACTCGCCACGTTCGTCATAACCGGAGGCTGCCTCGCCGTCGCAGTGCTGGCTCCTGAAACATACTGGCTCATAGCCGCGGTGCCGCTGCTGTACTGGGCTGTCGTGCTGGGCATACGCGGAAGGAAGCTCGGCACGCGCGCCGCGTTCTGCGAGATGATCTACCTGGCATTCGCAACTGCCGCCGCCCTCTCCCTGATCACGGTTTTCATCTGGCTGCTGCTGATATACGCGGCTATCCTGCTGCTCGGCTATCTGACTTCCGGCTCAGGCTCGTCCAATGATGACAACGCACGCGACGAGTCTGTCGACACCAGACGCTGTTGCGGCACCTGCCTCTACCACGGCACCTCGAGATGCCCTGATGACGAAGAATTTCAGCGACCTGGCTACTTCTCCGATCCTTGCGGAAGCTACCAGCACTACAAGGGCTACCTGTAACCACCACCTCCCTTGCTGATAATGGAAAATTGAAATATCTTTGTCCCCGGACTTTAAGACCGTGTACTTATGAAACCTGAAATCGTCTCGCTGATCGACGGAATCGACGTGACCCTGAACGCCGGCGGCATGAACACCATCAACATCGTGCTCGCGTTCGTGATGTACGGAGTCGCCCTGGGCATCAAGCCCGGAATGTTCGTGGAAGTGTTCAAGAAACCCAAGTCCGTGCTGGTCGGCGCATGCAGCCAGATAATCCTGCTGCCGCTGTTCACCTTCCTGCTGGCCCTCGCGCTCGGCTCTTCAATATCCTGGACCATGGCCATGGGAATGATACTGGTGGCCTCCTGTCCCGGCGGCAACATCTCTAACTTCATCAGCTCGCTCTCGAAGGCGAACATCGAGCTGTCGGTGAGCCTTACCGCCATCAGCACCGCCCTCGCGATACTCACGACCCCCTTCAACTTCTGGTTCTACGGCAACCTCTACATGGACCTGTCGAACATCGCCGGAGAGGTCCCGCAGCTCGCAATCCCGCTCTGGGACGTGTTCAAGACCATCTTCATCCTGCTGGGCATTCCTCTCACCCTCGGCATCCTGACGGCCCACTATCTGCCGAAAATCGCCGAAAAGCTCAAGAAGCCCATGCAGATATTCAGCATACTCTTCTTCATCGCGATGATAGTCCTGTCGTTCATGGGCAACATCGACGCGTTCCTGAAGTGCATCAAATACATCTTCCTGATCGTTCTGATACATAACCTGCTCGCGCTGCTGCTCGGCTACGGCACAAGTTCGGCATTCAGGCTCAACGCCCGCGACCGCCGCACCATCACCATCGAGACAGGCATACAGAACAGCGGACTTGGACTCGTGCTGCTGCTCGGAACATCGATATTCGCGGACTTCCCTCCCCACGGAGGCACCCTGGTGATCACTGCATGGTGGGGCATCTGGCACATCGTCAGCGGACTTTTCGCCGCCCTGCTCTTCAACCTCAGCGACCGCAAAAAACGCATCCGCGCGTGAGAAAGATCTGGAAAGAGAGCTTCTGGTACAACATCGGCAGATACTACGTCGACTTCTGCACCAGAGCGTCGTTCTCCTCGGTGAAGGTCGAAGGAAAGGAGAACATCCCCTCCAGAGGCGCAGTGATGCTCGCCCCCAACCACCGCTGCGCACTGATGGACGCGCTTCTGATGCTGCTCATCGACCACCGCCCCATAGGCTTCGGAGCCCGCATGGACATCTTCCGCAAACCCCGGATTGCCGCCGCGCTGCGCTGGCTGCGCATACTTCCCATAGCCCGCGAACGCGACGGTCTGAAGAAGGTGATCCGCAACTACGACACCTTCGACGAAATTTCCGACTGCTTCGCCCACGGAATGCCGTTCTGCCTGTTCAGCGAGGGCACGCACCGGACCGAACCCGGCATGATGCCTGTCCACAAGGGCATATTCCGCGCTGCGAGAATCGCGTCCGAGAAACTCGGCGAACCAGTCTACATAGTGCCGGTCGGACTCGACTACGAATACTTCTTCCGGCAGACAGGAAAGGCGGTGATACGCATAGGAGAGGCGTTCGAAATCAACGAGTTCATGGCCATGCACCGCAGCGACAGCGACTCGCAGATGTGGAAAAGCCTCTGCGACGAACTCCGCGGCCGCATTCTCCGCCTCGTGGACCGCATACCGGAAAGGAGGCACGACCGCATCGCCCTGAGACTCGCCGCAGCAGTGCTCTCGCTGCCCCTGTTCGTCGTCTGCGACCTCTGCGCCTTCCCCATCTGGCTGCCTTCGCGCCTGGTGCTCCGCACGATGAAGGACAAAGCCTGGACCCATACCGTGTACTACGTGTTCCGTCTGCTGCTGCCGCTGTTCATCCCCTTCTTCTGGGTGTCCACGCGGCTGCTGGACTTCTACGATAAACTGATAAAAGACCTGAGATAGATGCAAAAGATCATTCCCCTTCTCGGAGCCGCGCTGCTCAGCCTCAGCGCCGCAGCCCAGGATTCCGAAATCGTCAAGACCGGCTACAACTTCGGCCCGC
>OIEN01001410.1_pt1 | contig 10844 bp, 11 predicted proteins | sample 1581741 | NCBI WGS metagenome assembly OIEN01 (sample SAMN01760944, study PRJEB22395) | human gut metagenome | reverse complement strand
TATGTACTGCACCGCGTCGAGGGGCTTTTTCAATCCGGTATGATCTTCCGCGCACAAGAAGACCCGACACGCTCGACACGTGCCGGGTCAGCTGCGGGGAGCCGCGATCTGTTCGAGTCTGGTTAGCAGATCGTGACGGTATGGGGTGCTGTGGTTAGGAGCACGAGAATCAGTATACACTCTCGAGGCTCAAAAACCTAACGTTCAATTTCTCGCGATCGTTAACGAGCATGCGAGCGAATGCGAGAGCATCCTCAATCCTAGTGCAAGTCTTCACGCGCTTGTCGTTGTAGTTGAAGTCGTAATACCAGACGTTGAATTGCTTGAAATCTGTCATCTGAAGAACTCCTTTATTTCCGTCCCTGCCTTACAAGAAATATAATAGCACTACCCATTACAAAAAACAACTTGAAATTATAACAACAGACGTTAAAATAATAACCAAGTTCCAACAGACGAGGGAAAGGATCGTCATGAACAAGTCTGAAATCGAGAGCCTGTGGAGGGCACTGTGCGCGACAACGTGCAAGGCCGGTACACACGCACCCTACGACAGCGTGTGCGTACATAACCGCGTGGTCTACGCTACAAACAGCTATGTACTGCACCGCGTCGAGGGGCTTTTTCAATCCGGTATGATCTTCCGCGCACTTTATGGCCACAGCCTCGCATATATCGACCGTACCGATGTGCTGGACGGTCTGCTCAAATACAGACCGGATAATCGCGAATTCGCAAACATGATTCCAGATTACGACCCCGCAAAGCTCATGCTCGCGCTGCGACCGCATCGAGCGTTAGGCTCTACGGTCAAGTTCTATAGCGGGGCGCGTCGCGAGTACGCGCCCCTGGTCATCGTGAGCAAGACGGCCACCTCCAAGGAGCCGGTCATCATCACGACCGTCATCCAAGGTGAGAAGAACGGGTGGAAATAGTTCTGAGTTGTTAAAAACTCTTTAGCTACAATACCGTTAGGCTTACGGGACTCGGCAAAGGGCCGGGTCCTTTTTTCTGCCGGAAAGGAGGCAACGGAATATATGGACGTCAATGTAATTACGGATTTGGTGAGCAACGTGGCATTTCCTATCGCGGCATTCGTGATGATGTATTACACCAACACGAAGACCATAGAGGAGCTTCGCAAGACCATTGAGGAGAATAACCTTATCATGGGTAAGATCTCCGAGAAGCTCGACGACCTTACGACCAAGGAGGTCTAGAAACATGAAACAAAACCGCATCGAGCGGAAGAAAGGCGCGGTTCTTGCCGCGTTTTTCTTCGCGCTCGCGATCGCATTTTCGGTTCCGACCGACGCGGAGGCATACCAGAGCGTCAACAAGTACGTATCCAACGGGCATGGTTACCTTAATGCCAGCTATCTCGTCATCCATGAGACCGCTAACTACGGTGCGAGCGCCTACAACCACACGCTGCTATGGGCCCGTGACGATACCTATGCGGTACATCACGTGATGGAGCTCGACGGCTCGACTGTGTATAACACGGTGCCCGAGAACCGCGTATGCTGGCATGTGGGTAACGGCAACGGGTACACGATTGGTATCGAGCTCGCGCATGCCACGAACGCCTCCGATTTCGCTAAACAGTGGGGCGAGGCCGTCAAGTGGGCCGGGGACGAGCTGCGACTCCACGGCTGGGACACGTCCCGCATGCTGAGCCACTACGAGGCAGCCCAGCGCTGGGGAGGAAGTGACCACACCGACCCGAACGGATATTTCCGTCAGTACGGGAAGACGTGGATTGAGTTCAAGCAAGCCGTTTCCGCATATCTAGGTAGCGGATACGTAGCGCCTATCGCACCCACCGACGGCAACGGGGGCACCTATCAGCCCTCAACCTCCGCGACTCGCTCGTCCTTCCCCAAGTCAACCGGGAAGAGTGTGAACGTACACTACGCCCTCCACAACCGCTATGGCGCGTGGAACGAGGCCGTGACCGATTTCAACGACAGCAACAGCGAGGGCTTCGCAGGTATGCCCTACGGCTCACACGATATGCTGATCGCGTGGACCGATACCGGCACCCTTCGCTACCGTGTCCACACCAAGGAGAGCGGGTGGCTAGGTTGGGTGCAGACCGCAAACTACAACGATTCGGTAAACGGTATGGCCGGTATCTGGGGCCAGACCGTCGACGGCGTGCAGATGTACTACATCACGCCAGACGGTGACTATAGACAGGTCTATTACCGCTCACAGGACGTCGCACACGCCGGTTACTGGGATGAGGTCTGCGATGACGGTTCCACCTACGGAGGCGACGACTACGCGGGCGTGTACGGGTACTCCCTCGACCGCCTGCAATGCTATGTATCGGACGGCACGCGCCGCTGAGTGAAAAATTTTATTAGAATATCCGTTGACACACAAAGCGCCCTCTTACTATAATGTTCATGACAGCAACGGGAAGGGGGTGCATTTCATGACAAAAGTAAAGAAGGAGCGCGGTCGAATCGGACGGCGAATCCAGATCTGCCATTGCATCGGCAAGACAGTCGCCAATGGCAAGCTGATTGATTTCGAGTACGACCTCTACGGTGACTATTCGAACCCTGTGAAGGCCACTAATACGCTCCGCCAACGATTAGGTGATTCGTTTATCTCGATCACAAGCGTCGAGACCGAATCAGACTATTATTCAATCCCTACAAGACTATTCTTGAAAGTAGCTATGAACTACGCAATCGGAAAGGAACCTCATTATGACTAACGACAATACCCAGCTCGCACCTATGGACAACTGCACCGACCTCTACACTCCTGCAAGCTACTCCAGCATCCAGGCTACCGATACCGCGACAAAGAAGCTCGTCGTCAACGCGATGAACAATGCCGAGTCTCTGTCAGACCGCGAGGGCGAGACCCTCAACGTCATCGGCGTGTTCACCAAGCCCGGCATCCGCCGCGCTCGCGACAAGAACGGCGTCGATATGCCCTGCACCAACACCACGCTTGTCTGCGAGGATGGAACCGCCTATTTCTCCCAGTCCGAGGGCGTGCGCAACGCTGCGGACAATTTCATGGCCGCGGGCCTGTTCGATGAGGGCGAGGTCGTCCCGATGAAACTCGTCTCCAGCAAGCTCCCCAACGGCAACACGCGAAAGACGCTAGTGCTCGTCTAGTCAAGACTTAATCCCCAGCTCCCGTTGCTTTAACATCAGGCGGTGCGGTCTAGGCCGCACCGCTTTTATTTTGGAGGTCGAGCCCTATGGCACGTGCGAAAAGGACATCGGACGAGGTATACAACGGGCGACGCCGCGCCAAGCGACTGCTGGCGCGCTTGGAGCGCGAGGACGTGAGCGGCATGAGCGCGTCTCAGAAACGAGCGCGCGCCGATTATATCGCGAGCTTGCGCGAGCAGATCGCGCAGTCCTACCAGGGGACGCGGCAGGTGCATCAGGTGCCCGAGGCGCAGACGCGCGCGAAGAGGGCCGCGGAGCGCTTGGACCGCATGACGACAGCGCCGAGAAAGGCGAGGTCGCGCGCCGCGAGGTCGAACCTCATATTCCAGCGTCAACTCAACTTGGCGAGGTCTGGCGCGCCGAGTACGCTCGGAGACAGGGGAAAGGAGGCCGTGTCGGTCTTCTACGCCGCGACGCGCCGGTTCTGGCGCGGGAAGGACCCCAAGGAGCGAAACAGGCTGATTATGGAGGGTTTGGGCGTCACGTTGCTCTCCGAGGCCTACGACCGCGTTATCGGAGCCAATAGGAAGGCGTTCGACAGCCTGGTATGGTCCTGCGCGCAGGCGTCGCTGTCCGAGGCCTACGGGCGCGTTATCGGATCCGATGGGGAGGAGCTCGACAGCCTGGTACCGACCGGCGCGCATACGTCGCTCGTCGAGGGACTGACCTCGGAGAACGAGGCCTTCTACGGCGAAGTGGATTTCGACGCGGAACTGGCCGGTTCGGCGGTATGGGCGTCCAAGATCGTTATGTTTGGATAGGAAAAAAGGTGCGGGGATGGGATTCAAATCAAAGATGCCGGAGTTTCGGGTAGCGGCGAGCTACGATACCGAGACGTGCAACATATGCACCGACCGCGCGGAGAACACGTGGCGCGCCTATCCAGTGCTGTTCATCGTGAACGACCTGCGCGGGTGCGACCTGCGGGCCTATGAGCCCGGCGCGGGCCGTATCGGATTCTATCGCCACGAGGCCGAGATGCAGGCCGCTATAGACGAATATATCGCATGGGGCGAGCGCGAGCGTTGCATCCCGATCATCTGCGCCTACAACCTCATGTTTGACCTCCAGCCCCTCATGCACGACCTCAACGAGCGCTGGGGTATGAAAGTGTCCGCACAGAGTGCTACTAGCGCTTATACCGTTGATATCGTGCGCGACGGTGCGGTGAAGCTCCGTTTCTGGGACACCTTTTATCTCGAGATGCGCGGGCTCGCGAAGATGGGCGAGGCCGCAGGCCTTCCGAAAGCCGAGGGAGATTGGGACTATTCCAAGATAAGAACGCCCGAGACCCCACTCACGCAAGAGGAGCTATTCTACGCAGGGCGCGACACAGAGGTCATCCCCGCATATCTGCGCTACCTGCTCGAGTCAAACGAATGGCTACGTCCCGAGTGGCTCGGCGTGCGCGTGCTGACCAAGACATCGCTCGTGCGACAGGCGGGAAAGATGGAGACGGGTCGTCTACGCATTCCCAGGGCAAAGGGCAGGCCGATTTCGGTGCAGGCGGCTTTCGAGCGCATGTGCGCCGAGGAGCTCGCGCCGACCTATGCGCAGTACGCGCTACGCAAGGCGTGTTTCCGAGGCGGTTTCACCCTCACGTCGGCGCGCTACTCCGGCATCGTGCAATCTAACGTCTACTCGATTGACGAGACGTCCGCGCACCATGCCTACATCAACGGGCATATGTGCCCGGTTCACTTTCGCGGCCTGCTGCCGCCGGTGCTCCAGTCGATGGCCGAGACCGTGTGCTCGACCGGCCTCGATACGGCGATGCGCCACTGGGAGGAGCCGTTCGGGTGCGCATTCCACGCGCAGATAAGGTTTACCAATATCCGCCTTCTCGAGGGGAGCGCCTTCGCGTGCTGGGATATCGCGTTGCTGTCCGAGGGTAAGTTCAAGGCCAAGGGTCAGCTGGGCGACTGGGGCGGGCAGGCCGACCGAGACGGCGTCACTGCGGTGCGAAGTGCCGGTTACGTCGATACCGCATATAACGGACGCTTCGCGTTCGGAAAGCTCGTCTCGGCCGACTCGGCGATCGTCAACGTGTCAGAGCTGGAGCTATGGTGCATGAGCCGCGTCTACTCTTGGGACGCGATGGAGGTTATCTTGGGTGAGGGCACTATGAGTTTTGTAAAGCCGCCCGACTATGTGACCCTGCTGTCAAACCTCTTCTACGCGCGCAAGGCCGCGTGCAAGGAGATCCTCAAGACCTACGCCACCGGCACGCCGTACGCGCAGGACATCCCTGAGACGATTCCCGATGGAATAGCCGCTCGCATCCGCTCGGGCGAGATGGAGCGCGCCGATCTCGAGGCGTACTACAACTCGACCGTCAAGGGCATGTTCAACTCCATCTACGGCATGGAGGCGCAGGACGTGTTCAAGCCCGGTTACAAGGTCGAGGGCGGCGAGATATCGGTCGACCGCTCGACCGTCGTGTCGCGCGAGACCTATGCGGGGCATTACGAGGAAGCGAAAGGCAAGCTCGTGCTCTACCCCTACGGCCTGCGCATCGTGGGCGGGTCCCGTATGGCTATCGTCGCCGCGATCGAGCTCATATACCGCGAGCTCGGCGAGCGCGTGCGCGTGCTGGGAGGCGATACCGACTCGCTCAAGATATCGTGCGATGCGGATGTCACGGCGGGCGACCTCATGGACGCACTCGAGCCGTTCCACGGGGCCGTCACGGCCTCCATAGACTCGTGCATGGGCCGCATCCGCGCCAACTTCCCGGGGTACGCATCGACGCTCGCGGGCGTCGGGACGTTCGAGGTCGAGGGCGAGGCCTACCCGCTCCATATGGACGCATGGAACAAGGCGCGCGTGAGCTGGGACGGGGCCCACGCGCATATCACGTGCGCGGGCCTGTCGCGCCCGACCGGCATGTACCATATAGAGAATTGGATTGACGACATGAGCGCGGGGCACGGTTTCGCCGAGGTCGCGCCGCGCGTGCTCGGCTGGGGTGTGCGCGTGTCGCATGCCGTGTGCCACGCGCTCGAGCATTACAGGCCGGCATCCGCCGACGTGCTGGACATGGACGTGACCGACTACCTCGGCGAGACCGCGCACGTGAGGACGCACGAGTCGATAGCGCTCTATCCCTCCGACCGAATGCTCGGCGATTCGGAGAAGGGCGGCAACGCGCGCACGGTGGCATACATGCGCGAGCGGTACGGGCGCGTCGTGGACACGACCGAGCGCGTCATCGACTGTGACGGGACGCGCGCGATCTACACTTATATCGACGACGAAGGGAACGAGGTCGAATGGTAAACCTGAACGACGGAATACACTACAACTGGGAGAAGACCCTGAGCTACAACGCCGACATAACGATGGTCGTAGGCGCGCCCAACAAGGGCAAGACGTACGGTCTTCGCGCCTACGCGCTCAACGCGGCTATCAAGCGCGACGAGCGTTTCGTCGAGGTGTGCCGCACGCTCGACGAGCGCGACTCCGTGAAGAAGGGTTACTTCGACAAGCTGGTCGCGACCGACGAGGAGTTCGGGAGGTACGACTTCAAGTGCGAGAGCAACGAGTTCAAGTACCGCCCCGCAGACGCCGAGAAGGGCACGCCGTGGAAGGTGTGCGGGTACGTCGTCGGCTACGCCGAGATGCAGGGAACCAAGAAGAGGACGTTCACCGACGTCAAGAACATCATCTTCGACGAGGCGATCATCGAGAACATCGACGCGACCCACACCTACAAGCGCAACGAGTGGAACATCCTCGCGCGTATCATCGACTCGTGCGTGCGCGAGGACCCCTACGACGGGCGCCGCATCAAGCCCCATGTCTTCCTGCTCGGCAATGCCGTAGACCTGCTGAACCCCTATTTCGCGGCGATCGGCGTGAAGGGCGTGCCGAAGTTCGGCTATACCTGGTACCTGGACAAGATGGTCCTGCTCCATTACGTCGAGCCGGACGAGCGCGACCTCTACCGCATGGACAACACGCTCGCGGGCCGCATGGGCAAGGTAACAGGTTACACGAAAGCAACCTACGCCAACAACTTCGAGGAGGACGACCGATACATAGCAAAGAAGCCCCCGCGCGCCAAGTACGTCATGGGATGCGTCCATATGGGCGATAGATACGGCATATGGATCGACATGAGCGAAGGGTACTACTACGTGACCGGGAAGATTCCCAAGAACGCCGATCCGGTATTCGCGCTCACGAGGCGCGACAACACACCTAACCGCATCGCCGCGCAGCGCGCCGTGAAGACCCTGCGCGTCATCGTCCAGATGTACTACGAGGGCAGCGTGCTCTTCGACTCGGTGAAGGTGCGCGAGGGCTTTCTGGACGCGATGGCGCTCTATGGCGTAAAATGACCGCGACGCCCGCGACGACTCGCGCGGCACGCGGCGAGTAGGGACGATTCGGGGCAGCTATATCGTTCGGTCGATACCCGAACCCCGCACACTCGGCGGTGTGTTTCAGCCGCACGCGCCATGTTTCGCAAAGGCGTTATATAATGGGCGCGATGCACGGGCGAGAGCCGTTAGCATCGCGCCCTATTTTTATAGCTATAGAAAGGAGCTGACATGGACGAGGACGAGAAGCCCAAGACCGAGGGCGAACTGACTCCGGACGGGCAGATGATCGGGGACGGGACCGACACGTCCGGCGAGGAGGCGCACCGCATCGGCGAGTTCGACGACCTGCGCGGCCGCCTGGAGCGCATCGAGGGCATGCTCGGCACCATCACCGAGACGCTCGATTCGATGCGCGCGACCGCTTCCGCGATCGACATCGACAACGGTGCCGACGTGGTGGACGGCGACGGCGACGGTGACGCCGATGTTATCGCCGACGATATCGAGATTCCCGATTACGAAGACATGGACCTTGACCTTTAAGGGGGTTAAAAGATGGCAACTACCAACACCACGATCGCGGGCCGCGTGTACCTGTCCGCGACCAATGATTTCCAGCAGCGCGTGCCCGACCCGACCGTCTCGGGTATCGACGCGACTTCCAAGTTCCTATTCCAGCCCAACAACGGCCGATACCTCAACGAGTTCATCGACGCCTACGTGAACCGCATCGGCGACCAGATCATCCACAACAAGGAGTGGGAGAACCCCCTGCGCGCCTTCAAGGGCGCGACGATGCGCTACGGTTTCAGCATCCAGGAGTCCGCTTTCAAGTGGGTCAAGGCGCACACCTACAAGGTCGACGACGCCGTGCTCGAGAAGGTGAACGCGCCGGAGGCCGCAGTCTGGTACCACAGCGTCAACCGCAAGGACCGCTACGACATCTCGCTCGAGTACCCCGACCTGCGCCAGGCATTCCTGGACGAGTACGGCCTGAACCGCCTCATCGACGCCGTGCTGACCGTCCCGCGCAATTCGGACAACTACGACGAGTACCTTTGCATGCTCAACCTCATCGCCTACTACGAACACAACTGGGGGTTCTTCAAGCACCACGTGAGCGCAGCCCCGACCGACGAGGCGACCGGCAAGGAGTTCCTCAAGGCCGTTCGCGCCTACGCGAGCAAGCTCGAGTTCCCGACCGCGCTCTACTCCCCCGTGTCGGCCGAGTACGGAATCCCCGTGTTCGCCAAGCCCGACGAGCTCGTGCTCCTCATCACCGCCGACGCTATGGCCTCCGTGGACGTCGACACGCTCGCGGGCATCTTCAACCTCGACAAGGCCGATATCAAGTACCGCACCGTCGTCGTCCCGGACCTCCCCGTTGCAAACGCATTCGCGCTCCTCACCACGGATGCATTCTTCGTGTGCCAGGACGTCGTATATAGCAACGAGAGCTTCTACAACCCCGCGACGCTCAACACTAATTACTACCTGCACCACTGGGAGGTCGTATCGGCGTCGCCGTTCGTCCCCGCGATCCTGTTCACCACGGACACCGCGACCGATATCCCCACGCTCACGCAGGCCGTGACCGGCGTCAATATCACCGCCGCATCCCAGAGCCTCAAGCCCGGTGAGACGACGCAGATGACCGTGGAGCTCGTCGGCACCATCACGAACAACGGCCTCGGCATCGAGATCGAGCCAAATGCCGTCACCTGGAGCGTGAGCGCCGAGACCGCCTCATCCGAAGGCGAACCGATCGCGCTCAATTCCGCCACGCGCGTCGACCGACTCGGTGTGCTCCACGTGCAGAAGTCCGGCCTCGAGGCCGGAAACGTCCTCCACGTGACCGGTACGACGTCCTACGTCAACCCCTCCGGCTCGACCACGCTCCACACCAAGACTGTGAGCATCACGATCGCCTAGTCTATAATCTATAGTGCAAGGCGCCGCGCCCCCGCTCATGCGTGAGCGGGGGCGCATTTCTTTAGGAGGTAAAATGAGCGACTTTCCGAACCTCGATAACGTAGATGTCTATAGGTACGACGACACGCTCGACTATTCACGATTCAAGCCGACCGCAAAGCTCAAGATGTGCAACGTGCCGTGGTGCGGTCAATACGACGATGTCGTGAAGTTCGACGACGACGCCGCGCGCGATGCGTGGTTCGATTCGCTCGAGGGCGAGGTCATCAACCTCGACACCATGTTCAACGTCAAGCCGGATGGCGCATCAAAGGTGCCGGTGCCGGTTACCTCCGCGCAGGGATATAACTATCTCGTCGTGGACCTTCCACGCATGACGAGCGACGCGCAGCCGCTCGCGTACGCCGCGGGCGAGCGCAAGCGCCGCTATTTCTATTTCATCCAGGACGCACGGCAGCTCTCCCCCAACTCGACGCGACTGATCCTCACACTCGATGTGTGGACGACATACATCAACGAGATGCGATTCGACTACGTGCTGCTGGAGCGCGGCCATGCGCCGGTAGCCGCGTCGAGCGTGGCCGACTATCTCGACAACCCACGCGCCAACAGCGCGTACCTGCTCTCCGATGACGTTAACACCGGTGGCGAGCCTTTCGTCGAGACCGCGCGCGCCGTCAAGAACTACAGCGCCGAGACGCAGCGCGCGTGTATAGCGACATATGCCGATTTCCAGAGCGATCTCGGAACCGCGTCCGCGCCTAAAGTGTCCGCGATTTCCGAGCCGGACACCTCGGGCGTTCTCGCGCCGCGCGTGTACTCCGTGGCCGTAGGCGACCTCCCGCCGTTCCCGCGCGCGCTACAGGCCAACGCGCCTTGGATGAAATCGACCGTGCTCGGCGTGTTCTTCGCGCCGTCCGACCTGCTCACGCAGTCAGCGCCGTTCGCGCTCTTCGGTATATCGGTGACGATTCTGGACGCCGTCCAGAAAATCGAGCCGTTCATGCAACCGGGCGTGGCCGATTTCGGATACCCTGCGCAGGCCGCAGGTTTCGCGAAGCTGTATACCTACCCTTACGCCGCGATCCGCATCGGTGACGAGCGCGGGCAGACCTCCACGGTGAGAATCGAGGACCTCGGCGCGAACGGCATCCAGCTCGCGAGCGCCGTCAACCTCGTCATGCCATATATCTCGATCGACGCGCGCCTGCTCGGTATCGCGGGCGCGACCGATTCGCTCACGTTCCAGACAATCGAGGGCCGCACGTACAGCTACGGCGGGGCGTGGGGTAAATACCTCAAGAGCTGGAACCTCCCCGTGATGCAGGTGAGCCAGAGCGCGGCGAGCCGGGCAGCGTACACGACCGTATACACCCGCGCG
>OIEN01001407.1_pt1 | contig 10871 bp, 11 predicted proteins | sample 1581741 | NCBI WGS metagenome assembly OIEN01 (sample SAMN01760944, study PRJEB22395) | human gut metagenome | reverse complement strand
AATCTCCTGAACCTTTTCAAACACATCATCGTCAATAATGCGCTCATGTGTATCTGGGAAGATAGCCTGATTTTCCACGGGATTCAGATGTCTCTTTTTATCCCAGATAGAGTTAGTATAGGTCTTAAAGTTGACTGTGCAGCCAGTGTACTCCAGGCGTTCCAGAATCGAACTTACTGCTCTTTTATCCCAGCGATAAGGGTCTTCCGGGGCGGGTGAGTTCGTACTCAGGCCATGGCTCAACTTATAGGCGGTGGGAGTCAGAACTTTGTCCACCCACAGTTGGTTTGCAATTTGGGTCGGGCCACGGCCTTCCATGCACATGGAGAAGATGCGCTTCACGATTGCAGCCGCTTCTGGATCAACAAGCCAATGTTTCAGGTTCTCCGGGTCTTTCACATAGCCGTACGGCACATTGACCGTCAGCGGTACTCCACGCTCTCCCTTGGCCTTCTGAACAGCCCGAATCTTGCGGCTGGTATCACGGGCGTAAAACTCGTTGAACCAGTTCTTAATGCCCGCAAAATCGTTGTTTACGCTGTTCGGGTCAATGGTGTCGTAGTTGTCGTTAATGGCAATGTAGCGAACGCCATACTGGGGAAAAGTGAAGTTTGTGTACAGACCTGTCAAGGCAGAATTGCGTCCCAGTCGGGACAAATCCTTCGTGATAACGATTCCTACACGCCCCGCTTCAATCTCGACCAGCATACTCTGAAAGCCGGGGCGGTCGTAGTTCGTGCCGGAATATCCATCGTCCACAAAGAACACCGGGTTCGGAAAGTGATTCTTCTTAGCGTATTCCAGAAGAATAGCCTTCTGGTTCTCAATGGACAGGCTTTCGCCGAGCCGTGCGTCCTCTTGCGACAGTCGGCAGTAAAGTGCGGTGATTTTATTCGTTGCTCCAGACATTGTTGTGTCCTCCTTATTCTGTGGAGCAACTGTCAGTACAGGATTGGTTACCGGATCAAGTATAGCAGAATTGGACGCAGTTGTCATTCGTCTGCACCCTCATCTTCAAATTTTTGCTGGGCGTTCTTGGCAACAATGCGCTCCAGCTTCTTCAAAAAGGACTCCTTGCCCTCATAGCTGCCGGTCACGGTGTAGGTGGTGTGACCGACTTTCTCCGTGGTGGTCAGTTCTGGAATCCAGAAAGCGGACAGGTTCTTGACATGGAGGTTGCCGTTCTCGTCCACATAAGAGCTGTGTTTCTTCTGCTCTTCGGTCAAGGGCTTCCGCTTGAAATAGATTTCATTTTCGGAGATGCTCACAGTCTCGCTGGTCTGCTCTTTCGGGGCATCGTCATACAGCTGGGCGAAAAATGCCAGTGCATCTTCGGGTGAGTCTTCCTCCATGAGTTGCTCGAAAACTCGCTGTTCCTCTGCCGAGAGGTTGTTCCATGCGGCTTCCAACTCCTGCTCGTTGGCTGCGTTGACAAAGGCTTCGATCTCTTTTTTCATGGTGCATCCTCCTTTGGCTGCGGAAAGCGTTTTTTCAAAAAATATGGGTTTTCGTGAGAGCAAGAATCGTCCCGTGGCCACAAATTTTCAATACTCGAAAATTTCCTGTCCCCTTTGGGACTGTTTCTTGTTGGGGCGTGCCTGCCCCAAACCCTGCTTAGAGCGAGTACGGCAAACTAGAAGTTTGGGTTACGAGTGTCCATTCTCATCGCTTTCGGGCGGACGAACATAACGCAACATTTCTTCTTCACAGGCGCCAAATTCCAAATAATTGGCTTTTGCTTCGTTTAGAGTTATTCCGTGGTTTGAGTCGCTGGGGTCATCATCAGAAGCAATAAATGGATCGTTTTCCCAAAAGCAAACGGGGCAAATATACCCGCAGTCTTCTTCCGGTGGAACAGTATAGGTAAAATGCCCACAACATGGACATTGATGTTTTTTCAAATATGCTCACCTCTGCAAGTACTATTTTATCGAGTTTAGCTAGTCGCGCTATTTGGTATATGGCTCTGTGTCTTTTCCATCATATACAACGACCCTAATGTCAGCAGCTACACCAACATCCGCATGAATACCCACCGTATATTCTTTATCCGTAACATTCGTAAAAGAATAAAAACTGTTCGCCGGAATATTGTCAGATACGACTTCCTGTTCACCTTCGCAAAGCAAATGAACTACAATGTCAAAATCATTTTTATTTTGAATTGTTAGTGTACCTGTTTTGGATAAAACTTTTACATCAGAGTATGTGATTACATACTTAGCAGAAGTTGATTCTTCTGTACAGGTCACAGAGCAGTCCCACTGTATTGCTGCCTTTGCCTTTCTATAGGATTCCGAAGACCGGTATGCAGAAAATACAATAATTGCAGCTACAGCAAGAATCCCAATGATAACAGACACTATTGTTGCTTTTTTCTTCATAATCTTTGCCTCCGAAAATTTCGATTTACTGGGCTAAGCCGAGTATACCATACTCTCCGATGAAAGAACACCCCTATATAGGAGAACTTGGCCGTTTTATTGCGTACGTGCGTACCAACTTCTCCCGTACGCACGTACACAGCGATTTGCTCGAAACGCACCCTATACAGCCGTTCCCCCTCGGAGAGCCCACTACACTTTGCAGACCGCAGGGATGAAAGTGTCATAGTGGGTTATTACACTTCCGCAGAAGTGCCTTTTCCTCGCCGCAGACAGCCCGGTGCACCTTTGTGAGAGCTTTCTGTCCGGCGAATCCACATCGCCCACAGGCGATGTGAGCAGGGATTCCAAAGGGGCGCAGCACCCTTGGCACACGACTTTGGTACAAAGTCTAGTGTGTTACACCTTTCCAGAGGTGTATACGTTCCTGAAATGCAAAAAGCCCCATACCCAACACCTTAACGGTGCGGACATGGGACTTGATGCTTCCTCGGCCTAGCCGGGTACTCCGTAACCAATCCTGACAGGCAGTTGCCGTGTCATTTTTCGAAAACTGTTTTACGGATACCCAGCAGTCTGGCACCCTCTCCGGTCTCATAGTACAGGGGATATTCCCGGCGGCTTGCTCCGTGGCGTGGCTGGCCGCCCTCTGTGCCTCCTGCTCCGCCCGCTTCTCCTCTGGGGTCATCCTATTCCAGCACAGAAATCTGTCTACCTCCTCTAAGGACTCCTGCACGGTCATCGTCTTTGGGTCCTTGGAGGGGTGAAATTCCGGCTCGTCCCCCTGGGGCACCATCAGATGATCAAAGACACCGCCAGGCGTCACTGGTTTCTCTATAGCCGTTTTCATTGCGTCTGGTCCTCCTATAATAATGAGGCGCACAGCCCAGCCATCCTGCCAGACCATGCGCCGGTTTGTCAGCACCTGCCAGAAAAAAGCTCTGGTCAAACGCTTCGTTCTGTGCTATTATAGGGGCGGGAACGCACACACACAGATATTCCCGTCTCTACAGCCGCTTTGCCTGTTGCCGCAGGTAAGGCGGTTTTTGTTTTATTGTTGCACATGGGACCCTGCCTCGAGTGCTACCGCCGCTTCTGCAAACGTCTGCATGGCGCTGCTGTAGCCGATTTGGAACGAATGCTCGGCAACGGACGCGACCAGCCCTTCCAGAATATCGGATAGGGTCTCGTTCTGTACTTCGCCCAAATATGGTCGAACAAGTGCCGCCGCCTGACGACTGCTTGCATCTATGGCATCCTTTAACTTCTCCTGACTCTGCTTGATCTCGTCAGCGGTCTGAAATACATCCTTTAAAAAGCTCATTTTAATCTTCTTTTTTATGTAGCACCTTCCGGGGTGTTATTGACCTTCTGCGCCTTGAGCCATTCCATCAGTCCTTCGCAGACGATTTGATAGCTGTTGCCCACCTTTATCACAGGTTTTTACCGATAAACGCCTTGCATGAGTCAGGCATTTTTGTTTACGATGGCATATTACCAGCACATGGCTCATCAAAATCGTAATTCGAGCCCCTCTGGTACACCTCCTCGACAGTCTCCTCCGTCACGCATGTGATCAGCAGCTCCGGCTCTCCCTCCTTATTCAAGAAAGGCTTGATCCGCAGCGTTGTGCCGTCGTCCAGATTGATCAGCACCCCCTTGCACATGGGCGCATGGTAAAAACAGGGCCAGATGCACATCTCCGTGTCGGTCGTTTTTCCAGCCAGCATGATGTTGAGCACCGTCTCTGCGGACTGCTCATCTTCACGGCTCTCAGGCAGAAAATTTCCATCATTAAAGTAAAGTTCCAGCATATAGTCCCTCCTATTTATGCACAATTGTTTCCGTTCTTCAGAGCCAGGTCCAGAGCCTTGTCTGCAGGGCTGATAGACTCCAGCAGCCCCTGGACCTCACTCTTCAGCCGCCGGAATTCGCCGCACAGCTGCTCCCACTTCGTCAGCTTCCTGCTTGCGACCCCCTCTCGGAGCCCACGCCGCACAGCTTCTGCCAACGCCTCCTCCAGTCTGGTGTGGTAGGTACAGACATCGTACTCCAGCTTGCCGTCACCTTTCACATGAGCTTTTTTCAGCACATAGCACACACTGCTTGCGTCCAGATAGTAGTTGTCAAAAATCTTTAGCATAGAATGCCTCCATTATTTTTTACCATTGTTTTTTCAGGCGATACACGGCCCAGGCCCTATGAGCTATCCATCCTGTAATCCCTCCTTTATTGTATTTTGAGACGGTCTAGCCGCCTACCCCCAGTGACCCAAGAATCAGTCCAGCCAATCACCTACCAGGTCTATGGGATTTCAAGCTGTTTCCAACACCACACACTTTCTCCTCCTTTCTGCCCCCATATAACGGCCTTTTCCTTGCAAAGCACCACAGCCTTGCAAGGTTGCAGTGCCCGTTTATGTTCTTTGCATCGCTGTTTTTATTCAACTTTGCAATCTTGCAACCGTTATGCCACCGCAGCACCCTGTTCAAGGCCCGTAACCCAGCAGCAGCCACCCTCTAGCGTCTTTTGCCGAATGTTTTTGACGATCCCCACACGGCTCAGATCACTGCGAGCATGGTTATAGGTGCTGTCACTGCATCCAGTTTCCTCCTGAACCAGCCTTTGCAGTTCCTTGCTGACCATGCACTTGTCCGGGGCGGCATTCAGCATGGCCAGGATCCTGCTCTGAACACCTGCATACTTCGGAGCCGCCCGATCCGGCTTTTCCCGGCAAAAATCCTCATCCTTCCAATCCGAGGTCGAGTCAAATTTTGCCCTTGCCGTCTCAACCCCCTTGACCGTCACCGTCTCCGTGGTAAAAAGGATCGTGTCTGCCGGGGCATCATAGCTGCTCTTCTCGTGAGAGACATAGATCTTGTTGCCGTTCTTTGCATGACCCATGATCAGCACATTGCGGGCAGTATCCCAAAGCTCGCCCGAGCCATTGAGGCATTTGCGCCCACACGCACCTGGATTTTTGTTGGTATGGGTCACCAGCAGGATCGCAAACCCGTGCTGCTGCGCCTGCATCCGCAACAGCTGAAGCAAATTCCGGATCTGCTGACGATTGTTTAGATTGACAGAATCTGGTAAAAACGCCTGAAACGGGTCGATGACCAGCAACAGTGGGTCCCCTGCGGCGATCCAATTCATCAGGTCCGGGTCCCCAAGTTGCGGCATCTTATGCATCTCCTCGTAGTATGTATCGGGAGCGATCACAGCAACCTTGTTCAGATCCGCCCCTGCGGCATCCATCCGTGGGCACAGCACCGTGTCGATAGGGTCCTCACCTGCCAAGATCACAATGTTGCCCGTCCCTTCAGATGCCTGGGGGAAAAACTCTGTGGGCTCGCCCGTCGTCAGCAACTTTGCAATCTGCGCCACGAACTGCCCCTTGCCTACGCCTCCATCACCGCAAAGCAGCGTGATTTCGCCACGGTGCAGGAACCCGGAGGCCAGCTTCTCGCATTTTTTAGGTGTCACGTTGCTCAGCCGCCGGAGCACTCCTCCGTCCTGGGCCAGCACATCCAACACAAGCCCCTCTCTCATGGCAGGGGCCGTGGGCTCTGCAACGGGTGCGATATTCTGTACCACCTCCTCGTCAGCCACCTGTGCCTTCAGGGGCAACTGCAGCAGATTCGTATTGAAAATGTCATTTTTTTCCATGTTCACATTCCTCCTTGTCCAAATAAATTTTTGACGATGTTCCGTTGTCAAGGTGCTTCGCCCCACTTTCACAGAGGAGCCGTCTGCTCCGCCGTTCAGGGTCAGTTTGCGAGTCGCCTCGGTCACCGCCCCCACACACAGGGCACGCTTGTCAGGATGTCGAGCTCGTCCGGGGCTTGCCGGCTGCGCTCTCCTCCGTGGGTGCACAAGCATATCACACCTCGAAGGATTTGTCCAGTGGTTTTTTGAAAAAACTTCACCAGACCAGCTACAAGGCATCTCTGGATCATTTTCCAGATTCTCACCGTAAATCACTGCTCAGGCAGTAAAAATCCGATGTGGAGCCTCCTAGCCGTGTTTACGTCCACACAAACACCATATCATAGGTCGTTAAAACTGTCAAGAGCTGCTCGCTCCCTTCTGCCACCCACACAATCAGCCTACCAAAATACTGGTTATGTAATTTTATTGGTTTATTCTGCCCCCGTAATCCGTGGCATATCATATCAAAACACTAGGCATTCAGTTTTATCGTCACGTTTCATTTCAGCAGCCCAATCTACAACATATTAACTTACTGGTTATATCGTATTATTGGGATCAACTCCGCTATTGTGCCCAACCCAATTTCCGTATACTACTGTTGTCAAAGCTCTCGATTTCCACTCCTGCACTTTCCTCAGTCATTTGAATCTATCCTGTTAAATCCAAAATGTTGCTTTTCGTATTAGGATTCCTGAATCCTAAATCAGCAAAAAATCACGAAGTTTTGCGCTCATTCTTTGTCAAAGTCATTCACCTTACCTTATTATAAATAGATGAGTACATTATTATATAATATATATGCGTTCCACAGCCTTTCTTTGGCGCAAGAATTTTCTTCGCATCATCGTCTATTTTATTCATTATTTCTCAAGTCATCATGTTTCTATTCATAAACAGATATTGACTCCGTTCAGCACTTCTTTATATTTTCGTTTTTTCATCGTGTATACGCCATTTGACGTCAATTGAATTTTCTGCTTTCTGTTGTTTTCTCTTACATAATCAAATCAACAATGTTTAAACAAAAAAGCAGCCCCACCACCCGGCGGAACTGCTCCTATGCACACGATCTTCTGTTCTTTTACAGGTTCATCAGGGGGCTGGTCTGGGTACCCCGGTCCACGATGTCCTTATCCTTGATGCCCAACAGATATCGCTGGGTGATCATGATATTGACGTGTCCCATCAGGCGAGAGACACTGTACAGGTCCAGGCCATTCTTCAGCTGCATCTGAGCGAAGGTATGGCGGCAGGTGTGGGGGCTGACCCGTACCGAGGAGGAGACTCCCACTTCCTCTGCAGCGTGCTTCAGCATCCGAGCAACTGCCTCATCCGTGAGGGGCTTGCCTGTTTTGCTGAGGAAAAGGTTTCTGTGGCAGGTGGGGCATTCTTTCCGGTAGCCATCCCGGAGCGCACAGTATTTGATGAGCTGCTTGGACAGTGCCGGAGATTTCGGTACCACACGCTCCTTGCCGCCCTTGCCATGCTTCACCAGAATGTAATCCGGTTTGATGTCCTCGGGCTCCATCAGGATCATCTCGTTACAGCGCATTCCTGTGTCAAACAGCAGCATGATGATGGTCTTGTTCCGCACCTCCAGAAAGTCCTTGCCGTCGTAGAACTGGATCATCCGCTTCATTTCTGCTGCGGTAAAGGTATCAATGATGGTCCGGGGCTGCCGCAGCGGCTTTACCTTTTTGGCTGGGTTATCTCGCTCCTCCAAATAGCCCTCCTCCACCAGATAATTGAACCAGGTGCGCCAGACCTTCAGCAGATCGTTGATGTACCGGGGCGTATTGCCTGCATCCTGCTTTTCCTTCATCAGGTCCCGAAGGTGCCGTGGGCGCACATCCTCCAGTTCCGTGATCTGCTTCCGTTCCAAAAATTCCAGCAAGAACCGGGTAGATGCCCGATAATTCCGCAGAGACCCTTTTGCTAGGTGGCGGCACTCACAGTCATACAAAAATTCGTCCCGAAGCTCTTTCAAACACATAAAAAAACACCCTTCCTTTTGCGGCGGACCACAAAAAGAAGGGCGAAAAATTCCTAGATATGGTTGTCGTACCTAGTCAGGCTTGTTCGTAGTTGAGCAAGACAAACTCTGGTAGACAAATCAGGCGATTTTTAACGGCAGAACGTCATTAGCAGTTCTCAGCGAAGTACTTAATGGTACGGACCATCTGAGAGGTGTAGGAGTTCTCGTTGTCGTACCAAGACACGACCTGGACCTGGTAGGTGTCGTCGTCGATCTTAGCGACCATGGTCTGGGTAGCGTCGAACAGAGAGCCGTAACGCATGCCGATGACGTCGGAAGAAACGATCTGATCCTCGTTGTAGCCGAAGGACTCAGAAGTAGCAGCCTTCATGGCAGCGTTGATGGACTCAACGGTAACGTCCTTACCCTTGACAACGGCAACCAGGATGGTGGTAGAACCGGTGGGAACGGGCACACGCTGAGCAGAGCCGATCAGCTTGCCGTTCAGCTCAGGGATGACCAGGCCGATTGCCTTAGCAGCGCCGGTGGTGTTGGGAACGATGTTCTGAGCACCAGCACGAGCACGGCGCAGATCGCCCTTGCGCTGAGGACCATCCAGGATCATCTGGTCGCCGGTGTAAGCATGAACAGTGGTCATGATGCCGGAAACGATGGGGTAGGTCTTGTTCAGGGTGTTAGCCATGGGAGCCAGGCAGTTGGTGGTGCAGGAAGCAGCGGAGATGACCTGATCCTCAGCGGTCAGGGTCTTCTCGTTGACGGAGTAGACGATGGTCTTCAGATCCTTGCCGGCAGGAGCAGAGATAACGACCTTCTTTGCGCCAGCCTGGATGTGAGCCATGCTCTTCTCCTTGCTGGTGTAGAAGCCGGTGCACTCCAGAACGACATCAACGTTCAGCTCGCCCCAAGGAGCATCCTTTGCGTCCTTGACAGCGTAGATCTTGATCTCCTTGCCGTCAACGATGATGGAATCCTCGGTAGCCTCGACGGTGTGCTTGCCTTCGCCGATCTTGCCGCAGAAAGAACCCTGAGCAGTATCGTACTTCAGCAGGTGAGCCAGCATCTTGGGGCTGGTCAGGTCGTTGATTGCGACGACCTCGTAACCCTCAGCGTCAAACATCTGACGGAAAGCCAGACGGCCAATGCGGCCGAAACCATTGATAGCAACTCTAACAGCCATGTTAATAGTACCTCCTAATTGTTTTTACCCTAAAATGGATAAATCACGGTATCTTTATTTTAGACCAAAACGCAGAAACTTTCAAGTCTCTGCCAAAAAATTAACAAGGTAAATCCATCATTTTTTGCTTTTGTACGATTTTATCGAATTTCCCTCTCCCGTTTTGGGCAATTACACCAAGAGAACGGGCGGTGTTTTCGTCACTCCGGACGCCGTGCGCAGGCTGCGGCGCACACGCCGCCCAGCGCTCCCACGCAGCACAGTGCCAGCGCGGCAAACAGCTCCGGCAGCAGGGCCGGTTCTGCCGCTGCTCCAACCGCCAGGACCGCTGCATGGGGCAGCTCCCAGCACAGGCACAGGCAGAGTGCTGCCAGACCGGCGGCGCACAGGGTGCGGCCGTTTTCCGGCTTTGGCAGGTACAGCGCCCGGGCAAGGCTGCTCAGCAGCAACAGTGCTGCCAGCGCCTGCCACACCGCTGCGGTGGGGGCCACCCGGTGCCAGCTGGAGCTGTTCTCCATAAAGCGCATCAGCACGTTCCAGTAGAACAGCACACTGCCCGCCACCGCCAGATACAGCCCGCCCGTAGGCTTTTTCCAGCCGGAAGGGGTAAGCCAGCAGCGGCCCAGCGTGCTGAGCCACACCGCGCAGATGCACTCCAGAATGGACCGCACGAAGCTGCTCGTTGCCGACAGGCCCACCGCCAGCTGCGCACCGGCAGCCGCCAGAAAGCACACCGCTCCGGCAAAGGCCAGCACTCCAGCCAGAGGCTGACGGCTGCGGACCGTCTCGGCTTTTCCGGCGCAGTGCCGACCGATGAGCACTGCGGCCAGCACCACCGCGCCCAATGCCGCATAGCGCCACCACACCGAGCCGACCGTACACAGCCCGGTCACGGCATCGGTACCAAAGGCAAGATCTGCCCCGCGGGCGATGCCCAGCGCAGCGGACAGGAGAATCGAAAGCAAAATCAGTGCATTCATCAGCGTTCCTCGATCGGCTTGTATTTCTGGCGCACGCCCAGATACTTGTAAGCGGGGCGAATGATGCGGTTGGCGAATACCACCTCTTCCACCCGGTGTGCGCACCAGCCCGGCACACGGGCAATGGCAAACAGGGGGGTGTACAGGTCCTCGGAGATGCCCAGCATATTGTAGATCAGGCCGCTGAACAGGTCCACATTGGCACACACCGGCTTAGTGCTGCCCTTTTCCTCGGCAAAGATGCCGGGGGCCAGCCGCTCAATGCTGCACAGCATATTGTACTCTTCCTCAAAGCCCTTCTCGTAGGCCAGGTGACGGGCACGCTGCTTCAGGATCACCTCACGGGGGTCGCTGATGGTGTACACTGCGTGGCCCATGCCGTAGATCAGACCGGAGCCGTCACCGGCCTGCTTGCGCAGGATGCGGCGCAGATACTCGCGCACCTCATCGTCATCCTCCGGGTTTTCCACGTGCTTCAGGACATCCTGGAGCTGGCGGTTCACCATCAGGTTGGCACCGCCGTGCTTGGGGCCCTTCAAGGCACCGATGCCCGCCGCAATGGCCGAGTAGGTGTCGGTGCCCGAGGAGGACAGCACACGGGTGGTAAAGGTGGAGCAGTT